>Ga0206967_1023_pt1 | contig 36196 bp, 34 predicted proteins | sample Alteio_BWOrgHeat_24_FD_153259 | JGI IMG/M metagenome (GOLD analysis project Ga0206967, IMG submission 153259) | Enriched cells from forest soil in Barre Woods Harvard Forest LTER site, Petersham, Massachusetts, United States -... | ecosystem: Environmental > Terrestrial > Soil > Temperate forest >...
TGACCGGTGGACGCGGTTCCGCCACCGGGGCGATCCTTGGCGCCATTATACTTAAAATGATTAGCAGCGGCATAATTCTCCTCGGCATCGATCAGAGCTACAGCCGCGTTATTATTGGCGTCGCCGTCATTGCGGCAGTGGTCCTGGATACCATCAATGTCCGCCTCGCCCAGCGCCGCCTCACCCGCACCCCGGGTTGACCTCTCCGGTTTTTTCCGCTTTATTCCCCTCTCCCTCGTTCGCTTTACCCTCCCCTCCTCCCCTATGAAAAAGTTGTCCCTCCTCGCCGCAGCTTTGGCTGCGCTCGCCCTGCCGCTTTCCTCCTTTGGCCAAGCTGCGGCCGCCCCGGCGGCGCCCAAGACCTTGACCATTGGCGTGGTCGCCAAATCGGAAAGTAATGCGGTCTTCCAAGCCGCCCGCCGCGGGGCCGAGGCCGCCGCCGCCGATTTCAGCAAAAAGCTGAACATGACCATCAAGATTGACTGGCGCACGCCCAACGACGAAGACGCCCAGAAGCAGGCGGAAAACATCGAACAGCTCGTCCTCAGCGGCGCCAATGGCATTGCGGTCAGTTGCTCCGACGCCAACAAGGTCACGGACGCCATCAACCGCGCGGTCAGCAATGGCGTGCCCGTCGTCACTTTCGACTCCGACGCCCCGCAGAGCAAACGCTTTGCGATCTATGGCACGGACGACGTGACCTGCGGCACCCAGATCATGGATGAGCTGGGCAAGGAAATGGGCGGCAAGGGCGTTGTCGCCATTCTCGCCGGCAATCAGAACGCGCCCAATCTCCAAACTCGCGCGAAAGCCGTGCGTGACGAAGCCGCCAAAAAATTCCCGGACATCAAAATTCTCGATACTTACTACCACAAGGAAACGCCTCAAGATGCCGCCGCCAAAGTTGAACAAGTTATGTTAGCCAACCCGCAAATCACGGGTTGGGCGATGATCGGCGGCTGGCCGCTCTTCACCGCCAATGCACTCAAATGGAAGCCGGGCACCGTCAAGTGCGTGGCCGTGGACGCCCTGCGGCCGGAACTCGCCTACATCGAGGATGGGCACGTCAATCTCCTCCTGGCCCAGCAGTGCTACCAGTGGGGCTACCAGTCCGTCACCCTGCTCGTGGACAAAATCGTCAACCACAAGCAACCCGACAAGGCTTTCGTGCCCAGCCCGCTCATTCCTGTGACCAAAGACAATTTGGAGGAATACCGCAAGCAGTTGGATGTCTGGATGCCGAAATCCTAGTCGTGGCTTTTCTTGAATTCCACCAGTTGACCAAGCGCTTCCCCGGCGTACTGGCGCTGGATGGGGTCAATGTGTCTATCGAGCGCGGGGCGTGCCACGCCCTCGTCGGCGAAAACGGCGCGGGCAAAAGTACCCTCGGCAAAATCCTCGCCGGTGTCTACCAAGCCGACAGCGGAGAACTCCGCCTCGACGGCCGCGCCATCCATCCGACTTCGCCGCACGTGGCGCGTGCGCTGGGCATCGCCATGGTTCACCAGGAGTTGGCCTTTTGCCCGAACTTGAGCGTCGAGGAAAACCTCTGCCTGGGCGACCAGCCCCGCGGCCCGCTCGGTACGGTCAACCGCCGCGAATTGCGGAAACGGGCCTTGGCCATGCTTGCAGAAATTGGCGCCTCGCTCGACCCCGCCGCCCTCATCAGCACGCTCTCCACCGGACAGGAGCAACTGGTGCAAATCGCCGCCGCCGTCGGCACCGGTGCGCGGGTCATTATCATGGACGAGCCGACGAGTTCGCTTTCTCTCGGCGAAACGCGGGAGCTTTTCCGCCTGGTGCATGGGTTGAAAAAACGCGGCATTACCCTCATCTACGTCTCACATCGGTTGGAAGAAATTTTTGAATTGTGTGACGCCGTTACCGTACTGCGCGATGGCCACCACGTCTCGACTGAACCCATCGGTGCGACGAGCCCCTCCCGCATCGTCCATCAAATGATTGGCCGCGATTTGCTCGTCCGCGAACCCTTGCACTTGAGAAATGCGCCGGGATCGGAACTGCTCAGAGTCGAAAAACTTTCCTCCGGACGAAAGTTTCATGACGTCAGCTTTTCTGTTCGCGCAGGCGAAATCGTCGGCCTCGCCGGCCTGGTCGGCGCCGGGCGCAGTGAAGTCGCCCAGGCCATTTTCGGCCTCGATCCCGCCGCCACCGGCCAAGTCGCGCTCCATGGTCGTGCCACCCCCCTCGGTTCCATTCACGACGTCCTCGCCGCCAAACTCGGCCTTGTCCCTGAGGACCGCAAGCGCCAGGGTCTTGTGTTGAGCATGAATTGCCGCGAGAACACCTCGCTCGCCGCACTGGACCTGCTCACAAAATTCGGCTGGGTAAAACGTGACGCAGAACGTGACCTCGCCCATCACTACGCCAAACGCCTGCGCGTCAAAACCCCTTCCCTGGAAACGCCCATCGCGAGCCTCAGCGGCGGCAATCAGCAGAAAATCGCCCTGGCCAAATGGATCGCCCGCAGCTGCGACATTCTCATCGTGGATGAGCCGACGCGCGGCATCGACGTCGGCGCCAAGGCGGAAATTTACCAATTGCTCGACGAGCTGGCCGCCGAGGGCAAAGCCGTCCTCATGATTTCCTCCGAATTGCCCGAACTGATCGGCTTGTGTGGCCGCATCCTCGTCATGCGCGAAGGCCACCTCAGCGGTGAACTCGCCCGCGCACAATTCAGCGAAGCGGCATTGATGGGCTTGATGGCCGGGGTTGCCACCGCGGCCGCCTGAGCTTAGTCTCCGCCATCATGATGGACTGGTGGTATAGCCGACCGCGTTATTTGCGATTTATCGTCATCGCTATCATGGTGCTTGTGGGTCTTGGGGTGTTGAAGAACTACCTGCATAGTAATTTCGGACTGCGTAAATACCGGCTAAATCCCGGTGCCTTGCTTTTGGGGATCGGGGTCGGTTTGTTCCTTTTTGAATTTATTTTCCCCAGGAATTTTTTGGAAGGATCACCGGATCCGCTGCGCCCGGAGCTGGACGGCGGCGAATGGGTTTCCATTTCCCGGGAAAAAATCGCCGCCGCCCTCATCGCCCTCGCCCAAACCTTGCATGGCGATTTTGTCCTACATGAATCCAGCTTGCTGGCCACGGCGGAAAGTTTGTCCGCTGGCGAATGCAAGGAATTCTCCTTTCTCGTCCAGCATCACGGTCAAGCCTTGCCGGTGCGCCTGCGTTTGATTTGTGCGGACGATGGTGCCATTGGCTGTGGGTTTTTCGCTGAACCTGCCTTACTCGCGCAAATCACCGGCGTCCTATACCCGTTTGCCCACCCTGCCGCCGCCCAGTGCTAATTCTGCTTCGGTGCATCGACCCGCGGGGCGCGGAGCTGCTCCACCTGGTCCTGCAACTCCGCCACTTGATTCAAGGCCACTCGCAAAACTTCCCGCGTCTGCGCGAGGGTCTCCATCCCACGCCCCTGCTCCCGCGAACAGGCCAGACTCAGACAATCTATCGCCTCACGGATATGGTCGCGGGACAAATCCTGCGCCTGGGGCCACGCCGTCTCAATGGCGCCATTCTGGATCGCCTGCAGCAGTCCACGTCGCTCCAGCACTGCTTCGCAACGTTGTTCCATTTTGGCCATGGCGGCCTTCTCCGTCGGGGCTTGCGCGCGCGGGGGAATTTCGCGGCAGAGCGAGGCCGCCAGCACTTCCGGCGGTATCGTCACGCCCGTGAGTTCCGCCAGCCGGATAAATAAATTCGGATCTCCGGTGAGCAAGTCTGCGTCAAAATTTACGTTCAGGTTGGCGTACTTTTCCCCGAGCGCTTGGCTGATGCGCCAGAGATAATACGCCCGCTCGTAAGGATGCTGCGAGGGTGACTCCATCACTTCCGGCAAGCTCAGAAGCAGGTTCGCGGCGAACGCGTTGCTCTGGTAAACACTGAGCCAGCGGGTGTCGCGCAGTTTGGGGTCTTCGCGGGCGGCCATGGACAGCCACTGCTCGCGTGGATTGCGGTGAAGGTAAATGATCGCCGCGTGCGGGAAATTGCGCCGCAGCCACGCGAGGCGGAAATCCATTCGCACGCACTTTAAGACCGGCACGCGCGCTCCGGCCAAGCCCAAGAGAACTTTCAGGTACGTAAGCAATTCGGGGTGCGCCTCGCCTCCGGCGAGGAACAGCCGGGTGGCGCCGAACTCCGCCCGGAAATGGCGCAACACCGCCACCCGCTGTTCACGCAATTCGCGGAAATAATCCTCCACGCCACGGTGGCTGGGGTCAGCGGGGCCTTCCTCATTTAAATGGGCCGGCAAAACATCATGCAGCGGTTCATAGATGGCAAACGTGCCCGGGCTTTGCCGCAGCAGATTCCACAACGCGGTTGTCCCGCTGCGAAAACGGCCCACGATAAATACGGGGCGTTTGCGCAACCGTAGTTGGGCGGCCAACTGGCCAAGTGGGTCAAAATCCATCATCTGGGGGGACGGGGCTGAAAACCAGCCCTTACCCTAACAGTTTCCCTCCCCCTCACTCAAGAAGTTTCCCCGAGATAAGCCCTGACATTGCCAGGGAATGGCGTATAGAATGCTCCATTAACGCCCATGGGGAAACTCAAGGACTGGGGTCCTTTCCTCACGCGCCAAACCGCTTCTTTTTCGTGTACCAACTCAATTTCAGCGACCAAGCCCTGGCCGAGTTGAAGAAGCTGCCCAAAATTGAGCAGCTTGGCCTCATGGAAAAAATGAGCGACATCCACCCGGATGAACTGGCCCGGGGCAGCGAACATATCGGCCATCTTTCGCGCGCCGGCAAGACCTTCTACCGTCTGCGCGCTGGTGATTTTCGCGTCTATTTTGAGATCACTGGTGACATGCTGTTTATGCATTACATCCTGCACCAGCATTCGCTCGCTGATTTCGCCTTTCGCTTCAAGCTCCCGGTCACCGAGGAAACCCTGATTGAGCAGCACCAATCCTTCTGGAAATATCTGGGGTTGAAGAAATAACCGGCGCGAAGCCACCGAGGAAATCGCCGCATTTACCCTCCGCAGCGGCGGGTTTTCCCGCCCAGCCAGAGTTTGACTCCCGTTACTTTCCCTTGTTTCCTAATACCGCTGCCGGTTCCCCGCCATGCATATCCTGCCCAAGCCGCCCGTGGATGATGATTCTCCTCCCCCCGGCGCGCCCAAATATAAGACGCCCCAGGAAGCCGCCCGGATCTATTTCCTGCCTAATTTGTTCACGGCGGGTAATTTGTTTTTTGGTTTCGTGGCCATCATCCGTTGTATTCAGGCCCGCTATGTGGCGGCGGATGAAATGCAGATCAACAACCTCTACACTGAAGGCGTTTGGTGCATTTTGCTCGCTGCGGTTTGCGATGCCTTTGATGGCCGCCTGGCCCGCATGGGTGGGCGCGAATCCCTTTTCGGCAAGGAATTCGATTCCATCGCCGACACGGTTTCCTTCGGCGTCGCCCCCGCCTTGATGGTGTTTTTCCTGATTCTTGGGCCGGTGACGGAAAAGTATTCCGAATTGTTCGAAGAAAAACTTGGCATTCAAATCCAGCAAATCGGCTGGCTGGTTGGCTTTATTTATCTGCTTTGCGTAGCCGTGCGCCTGGCTCGTTTTAACGTTCTAACCAATCCGCTTGTCCCCGGCGTGGTGGAGAGTCCGAGCAAAGACTTCATGGGCTTGCCGTCACCAGCGGCCGCCGGATTTGTCGCCTCTTTGGTGCTGGTGGTTTTGCACCTCAATTTCAGCAACGAACCCAGCAGGCCTTCCACGATTCTGCAGCAATCCGCCATCCTTCAACAATCGGCGATTGTTCTCCTCCCGCTGCTTTTGTTGGTGGCCCTGCTCATGGTTAGCAATATTCCGTACCCCAGCTTCAAACACATTGATTGGAAGACCGAAACCAAGGCCCAATCCTTTATCCTATTTATCATCGCCCTGGCGGTGGCCTACCGCTACCGACAATACTCCATCGCCATCTTTTTTCTCTATTATATCTTTTATGGTCTTTTCCGCTACGCCCGCCGGGCCTGGCGCCGCAAACATCCGATCGCCGGCGATCCGCCCGAACCGGAGGAAGAAGACGCTTTTTAATGCCCTTAGGGAATGTGAAGAACTCTACCCATAACTTGCTGACGAGCCCGATATTCCCAAAGATTCCGGTCCCGGCCCAGAGTTCTTCGGGGGTTAAGGCTCCGCAAAATCTTGATGGACTGCACTTTTTGAAGTTGTCACGATACTCGCAGACCATAATAAGAGGATACTTAATTAATTACTTATTCTCTCTCTCCCAATCCGAGCAATTCAACGTTGCCAGTAACCCAATCGCCCGCCTTACTCCGCCGTATGAAATTTAAGATAAATCGCGACCATTTCGCCACGGGCTTGCAGCAGGTGCTCAACGTTGTTGGCACGCGCGCCACGATGCCGATTTTGAGCAACGTCCTCCTCCAAGCCGAGGACGGCGGCATTGCGTTGACGACCACCAATTTGGATCTTGGCATCCGCTGCCGGATCAAGGCCGAAGTATCCCAACCTGGCGCACTCACTTTGCCGGTTCGCAAACTGGCGGAAATCGTTAAAGCCCTCCCGAATCTCGAAGTGTCGCTCGAGAGCACACCGAGCCATCAGGCGAAAATTTCCTCGGGCGGCTCCATGTTCCGGATCATGGGCATCGGCAAAGAGGAATTTCCCCAGCTCCCGTCGTTCGCCGACAAACACAAATTCAAACTTCCCCAGGCCGACTTGGTGCGGATGCTCAAGAGCGTGGCTTACGCCCAATCGTCGGATGAAAACCGCTATATTCTCAACGGTGTTTATTTCAATTTTGCGGATGGCAAACTGACGCTCGTTGCCACCGATGGCCGCCGCCTCGCGCTCGTCAGCCACGAAGTTGCTGTCACCGAAGCCAATGCCGGCAGTCTCATTCTCCCCGCCAAAACGGTGGCCGAATTGACCCGCTTGCTCGGCCAGGGCGAGAGCGCGCAAATCACTTTCAACGACCGCCAGGCGGCATTCGAAATCGCCATTGGGGAAGCCGGCTCGGGCAACGGTTTGATCGAGAGCATTTATCTCGTATCCAAAATTGTGGAAGGCAATTATCCGAATTATCGCCAGGTTATTCCGAAGGAAACCGAGCATCGGATCAAAATCGAACGTGAGCTTCTTGCCGAATGCGTGCAGCGTGCGGCGCTCGTCACCAGCGATAAAAATAATTCTGTGCGGCTTAAGGTCACGAAAAATGTCCTCGAGATTTCTGCGCAAAGCCCCGAGTTTGGCGAATCCCACGAGACGATGGCCGTGCCCTACACGGGCGGCGAAGTGCAGGTCGCCTTTAACCCCCAATTCCTCCTCGACCCCTTGCGCGCGCTGACCCACGACGAAGTCTTCTTCGAATTCAAGGATGAGTTGAGCCCCGGTATTTTCAAGACGCTCGACAGCTTCCTCTGCGTCATCATGCCGCTGCGCCTGAATTAATTTCTTTCACCCGGCGCCTGCCCGCCGCCAGCCCCAACTTTTTTAATTTTACCCACCGGGGTTTGTCGTCGCCATGCCACTGCTGGCCATTTTTTATACCGTTCTGCTGCTCGTTTCCATCGGGCCGCAGGATACAGGCATCAATACGCTCCCGGTGGTTTGTGCCGCGATGTTGGTGACCTTTGCCGCGTTGACCATCATTCATCGCTCGGTGGCCTCGCCCGTGCTGGCCATCGCCGCCCACTGGGTGCACTGGATGCTCTTTGCCTGCTCGGTCGCCCTGGCAGCGGATTATTTTGATAGCGACCGCCCGGCCTGGCTTTGGATCGCCACGGGCGCGTTGCTTTGGCCATTGCTCGAAACGATTTACAGCTGGCTCAGCATTCGCGCGATCAGCCTTGGCACGCAACCGCTTTTTCCCCGCTTCACCGTTAACCGCGATGGCGATGCTTGGCCCAACCAGCGCCGCTTCATCTCGCTGAAGGAATGGCTGCGCGACGAAAAATTCCAACACATCCAGTCGCTTAAGGCCGAGTTGATGGAAGGCCAGACCTTGCGCGTATCGGTTTTTAACGACGCCGAGGCCAACATCCGCCTGCAGCTCATGTTCCTGCCTCAGCCTTCGGGCAATGTGTCGCTCTGTGCGGTCTTTACCTCCATCACGCAGTCGGGCATCCGCCTCGTCACCGACAATGTTTATCTGCCCTTTGGCGGGTTTTACCCCGAAAATTGGGAGGTCGAACGCCATCCGTGGGTCCGTCTGCCGGAATCATTGATGTGCCGCCACCTGCGCCGCCTGGCGGGCCGGACAGAATTGCTCGTGCCGTTTACGGACGAACCGATCAACGACCTCAACCAGCAGCAGCACGTCATTGAACGCACCAACACCGACCACGGTTTTCTTTTCCCGCGCAGCGAGCACGAAGAACACGGCATCCTCACCTGGGAAGGCCGCTATCGCGTCTGGAAAGAAGCGTGGCTTTTGAATTATTTTGGGCTGCCACGGCGGTATTAAAATCGATTCTGCGGCCTTGGGCAGTTTATTGAGCTTGGGAGGTCAACTCCCCATAGGCAGGCCCAACTTGGGCGTGCTATGTTGGTAGTCATGAATCTCCTCCTCATTATTGTCATCCTGCTTCTGCTCTTTGGTGGCGGCGGCTTTTACATTGGTGGCCCGCTGGTTGGCGGCAGTGGCCTCGGCCTGATCCTGCTGATCCTCCTGGTGGTCTACTTGATGGGTGGCTTTCCCGGCCCGAGAAAGTAAAGGCGGCGGCGTAAGGTGCCGGTTGGCGATAACGGGTTAGTATGCGCCTTTGCCCTTGCCAATCCGCTGCGTCCTTGCACGCTGATGGAGACTATGAGTGACCGCGAATTACTGCCCGCCCGCTTCGATGACGAAGGTGAAGAAACCCCGGCCCCCGCCAAGGGCGAGGCCGAAGCCAAACGCGCGCCCATTGGCGCCCTGATCGAGCGCAAATTCCTCGAGCAGCGCAAGGTCACCCTCTGGGGCGAGACCAACGACCGCAACTGCCGCGACGTCACGGAGAAGCTTCTGTACCTTGAGGCCATCGACCCCGGCAAGGACATCACGTTTTATCTCAATTCTCCCGGCGGCTCCATCACCGCCGGCATGGCCCTTTACGACACGATGAAGCTCCTCACCTCGCCGTTGACCATCATTGTGACCGGCATGGCCGCCAGCATGGGCTCCATCCTGCTCTGCGCCGCGCCCAAGGGCCGCCGCCTGCTCTACCCGCACGCCCGCGTGCTCATCCACCAGCCGCTCATCATGGGCCGCATCGTCGCCCCCGCAGTGGACATCAACATTCAGGCCCAGGAGATGGAAAAAATCCGGGAAGAGCTCAACCTTGTTTTGGCCAACGCCTCGGGCCAGCCGCTGGAGAAAATCCGCCGCGACTCCGACCGCGACTTCTACCTCAACGCCAAGCAGGCCATCGAATACGGCCTCGCCGACAAAATTGTCGAGAAGATCTAGGCCCTACATCCCGCCCAGCCCGCCGCCACCCAAATGGCTGAGGTTGGCCAGCCCGGCGATAAGGCTCAGGATAAAATAGAGCATCGTCATAGCGGCGATGGTCCAAACGCCGAGCGAAAACGATTTTCTTATTTTATCGAGCGCCACGGCCAGGTCCTGCTCCGACCCGGTATATACCGCCTGCTTCGCGCGTTCCGACGCACTCCACAGGTTGATACCCTGCCACAACGGCAGCCACGCGAAAATGATGCCGACGATGGTTATGCACATCCCGAAGGTGAGCAGAAACATGATCAACGCCATCAGCTTCATCCAGGTGCTACCGGCGGCAATGACTGCGGCGAGTCGGCGAAATTGTTCGGTCCGCTCGCCACTGCTGGCGGCAGTGGGCGCCGGCGCGGGTGCAACGGTCGGTGCACTATAAGCCGGGGCGGCGGGCGCAGCGCTGTAGGCAGTGGTCGCCGGGCGTGGATTCGCAAAGATGGCCAGTTCCGGCACGCTGCCCATGGGCATTAAATAGGTACCGTCGGCGGTTCGCACCTTGGTCTGCGCATTGGCCCGGCCTTCTGCGGTCCATTGGCGTAATTGGTCCACGCTCACCGGCCCGTATTCTTTGCCATCTCCGCCTTGCATGTAGTAGTTGGCCATAAGTCGAGCGTCTGCCATTCGACTCCCGCGCTTGCCCGCTGGCAAGACCAAACGAAACGGAGCTTAGGCGTTGGCCGGCGCGGCCTTGATAATGCGTGCCACAATCTCCGCAATCGGCAGCTTCGCCAGATCGCGCGGAGACAGGCGGTTCGGATGCGTGTTCGGTAACAAGCGAAGCGGTTCGCTCAGGACGAGCGCGCGGTTTGCGGCGACGTCGTCCACGCGGTCCACCGGCGTAAAGTAAGGCGTTCCCCGCAATACTTCCGGCCACTCCCGCACGAGTTGCAAAATCGCCAGCACCGCGTCCGCAAACCGGTCCAGCTCGGCCTGGGTGTAGCTTTCCGTGGGCTCGATCATGAGGCCAAAGGCTTCCGGCCACGCCACGGTCGGCGCATGGAAACCGAAATCCAGAAACAGCTTGCCCACGCGCGGGATGACGGCGGCATGTGGAATGCCGGTGTTTTTAACCCGGGCGAAATCTTCCTCGGACAGCGTTAAAATAAACTCGTGCATCCGCGGCTGCGCGCCGGCGCCTTCCGGCAGGCTGCCGTATTGCGGGCTGAGCCGCGCATAAAGATATCGCGACGCCAGCACTGCAACGGCCGACATGCGCCGCACGCCATCGCGCCCGAGCCGCAGCAGGTACGCGTACGCGCGCACCTTGTGGGCAAAGTTGCCCCAGTGCCGGTGGATGGAGCCGATGCTCTTCGGCGTTTTGACCGCGTGGAATTTTCCTTCGCGTTTCTCAATCTGGTGCCCGGGCAAAAAGTCCTTCAGGCGGTCGCTCACCGCGACAATTGCATCGCCCGGGCCGCCGCCGCCATGCGGGATTGTCCAGGTCTTGTGCAAATTGTTGTGCAGCGCATCCACGCCCATCGCGCCCATGTTCGCCCAACCGGCAATGGCGTTCATGTTCGCGCCGTCCATGTACACCAAGCCACCGGCCGCATGCACGTCATCGGCAATGCGCTTGAAATCCGTTTCAAATAACCCGCAGGTGTTGGGATTCGTCACCATGATGCCCACGAGACGTTGGCCATAACGCGTGATCTTCGCCTCGACATCGGCCAAATCAATGCGACCATCCGGGGCGGCTTCAAGGAGTACGATGCCCGCAGGTTCGCCGTTTTCTTCGCGGGAGACAAAGCCGGCCATCGCTGCCGTCGCAAAATTGGTGCCATGCGCGCTTTTCGGAATGAGCAGCACGTTGCGGTGGCCTTCGCCACGGTCGCGGTGGTAGGCCTGCATCATCTTGAGGCCGACGAGCTCGCCCTGCGCGCCCGCCAGCGGTTGCGTGGTTACCGCTGCGAGCCCGGTGATGCCCTTGAACCATTCTTGCGTGTCGTACAAAACTTCGAGGCAACCCTGCACATCCGCTTCCGGGGCCTGCGGGTGGGCGTTGACGAATCCGGGCAGGTTCGCCGCCCAGTCGTTCACGTACGGATTATACTTCATCGTGCACGAGCCGAGCGGGTAGCAACCGTCGTCGGGGCTTACGTTCAGCTCGCCGAGTTTTTGGTAGTACGCCACCAGTTCTTCATGGCCAAAATGTGGCAGCGCAGCCGGCGCCGCGCGCAAGGCGTGGGCGGGAATTTGCGGTACAGCCGTGGTGGACGTTCCCGTACGCGCGCCAAACTCCGCATCAAAAAAGGCCGTCAACTTGGCCAGATCTCCTTCTGTTTGTGCATCCGTAAACGCGAGCTTGAGCAAGTTGCGTCCGCCCGCGATCCGCGCAGAAACATCCACGCCGAGGTGCAGGCCAGCTTGGCGCGCGCGCTCAAGTAGTGGTGCAATGGGCCGGTCGAGCGCCAGAGTGGGTTCATTGAAAAACGGTGCGGCAAAAGCGAGTTCGACGCCCGGGCGCAAAAGTTTTTCTATGGCAGCCACCGCGCGGTCGCGGCCCAGCTTCACGGCCTTCGCCAGCCCGTCATCTCCCCGCGCCAGCAACGAGGCGCCGACGAGCGTCGCCAGAAATGCCTGGTTTGAGCAGATGTTCGACGTGGCCTTGTCCTTGCGGATGTGCTGTTCGCGCGTCGAGAGTACCATGACGCAGCAATCGCGGCCCGCGAGGTCGTGCGCCTTGCCCACAAAACGGCCTGGAGTCGCGCGAATGTCATTTTTGACCTGCTGGTTGTGCCGCACGGCAAACACACCGAGACCCGGCCCGCCAAAATTTGGTCCAATGGCCAGGTGCTGCCCCTCGCCGACGAGAATATCCGTGCCGTGCCCATTCGAACCCCACTGAGCCGCGGGCTTCAATCCACCCGTCGCGTACAAAATCGGATCCACGACCGCAATCGCGCGTGCGCCGAATTCCACACATAAATCGGTCAAAGCATCGACATCTTCCAGCAAGCCAAGGCCATTGATTTGCGGGAAAGCAATGGCGGCCAGACGCGGCCCCAGCGCTTGCGCTTTGGCACGCATCGCGGAAACATCCATCAATCCGGTTTTGGGGTTGGGCGCAACGATCTCAAGCCTTAGAGCCGTGTCCGCCGCATGCGTATGGAGAACTTCCAAATCACTTGGGAAAAGCGTGCCGGCCAGCACCACGGTGTCCGCTTCGGCCTTTTCCGCCAGGCGCAGCGAACAGCAGCAGGCTTCGAAAAGTGCGCTCGCCCGATCGTAAAGCGAAGAATTGACCGCTTCAAAACCCGTCAATTGCGCCATCAGGCATTGGTAAATCCAATGCGTGATCAACGTACCCTGGCTGCGCTCGGGTTGGTAAGGCGTGTACGCCGTCGTCAGGTTGCGGATGTTGGCCACTTCACCGACAATGGGCTGCACGCGGTAAACCGGCAGTCCATCGCCCAAAAATGCTGCGGCGGTGTGGTTGCGTCCCGCCACGGTGACGAGATGGTCCTGCAACGCGTCATACGAAAGCTCAATGGGCAACGGCAGCGGCGCCTTCATGCGGATTTCCGGCGGCAGATGCGCGAACAAATCTTCGAGTTTCGTCAGCCCAACAGTCTTCAACATCGCGGCAAGGTCCGCGTCGCTTGCGGGAATATAGTGCCGGGCATTTTCGCGCGGCATGGCGTCGGGATTATACCGCAGCGGCGGGCGCGGGGCCGCAGAGGGAACGGCAGTTCGAGCAGAAGGTGTGGCCAAGGTGGGCGAAGACGGCATCGGGAATGTTTTTAGTTCAAAGGTTGCCAACTTGCAAGTTGCAGGTTGAATGCCCATGCATTTAGCACGGGATGAAGCATTCAGAAACTAGCGCAGAAGCATGGCTGATTTTACCCACAAACCCTTTACCAGCAACGCGCAACCATGACTAAAGCCGACCGAGCCGCCTACATCGCCCGCCGCCTGGCGGAACTGTATCCGCGGCCGACCATCCCGCTCCTGCACCGCGACCCCTACACCCTCCTCGTCGCAGTCGTGCTCTCGGCGCAATGCACGGACATCCGCGTCAACCAAGTCACGCCCGCGCTCTTTGCCCTGGCTGCGACCCCGGCCAAAATGTCCGCTCTCTCCGTCGCGCAAATCGACGCCATCGTGCGCCCCTGCGGTCTTTCACCCATGAAGGCGAAAAATATCCGCGAGCTTTCCCGGCTCATTATCGAGCGTCATCACGGCGAAGTTCCGCAGACCTTTGAAGAATTGGAGGCGCTGCCGGGCGTCGGCCACAAAACGGCGTCGGTCCTCATGGTTCAGGCTTTCAACCATCCGGCATTTCCCGTGGATACGCATATCCATCGCCTGGCCATGCGCTGGAAGCTCTCCCGCGGCCCAAGCGTGGTCCACGTCGAACGTGATTTAAAAAAGCTGTACCCGCCCGATTCGTGGCACGACCTTCACTTGCGCATCATCTATTACGGCCGTGAACATTGCACCGCCCGCGGCTGCGATGGCCGCACTTGCGAAATTTGCAAAAAACTGAATGGGCCTGACAGCTAAACCGCCGCCCCTTTTTTCACCAACAACTTGTAATTATCGCGTCCCGCAACCACCAGCGCATCGCCGGCGTGCAAAAATCCGTCGAGGCACGAGGCTTCATACTTCTGACCGTCAATTTCCGCCAGGCCTGTCGGCGCAAACGCCGTCGCCGCCCGGCCGGATTTGCCGATGAGTTCCAGCGCCGTTGCCGCGCCGGTTTCCACCGCCCGGCCTGAGGAGGCTGACGAGTTGAACATTTTTTTGCCAATGGACGTGCGCGGCAGCAGCTTCAACTCCAGCCACACCGTCAAGCCGGTCACGACCAAGGTAGCCAAACCCGCCGCAATCCCGCCGAAAGGCCCCAGGCGGACAAAAGCCAGGACCACGCCTCCCGCGAGGCACAACGCCCCGAGCGTGACAATCACACCACTGGGCATGAGCACTTCGGCCGCGACCAAGAGCACGCCGGCCAGCAAAAGGATGAAAATGGCTTCCATGACAGGATAAGATTACTCGGCCACGGCCTTGACCGCCAGTGCGAAGTCCTTGCGACCCACGACCTCAACCTGCGCGCCGCGATCCACATTTTGATGCTCCGCCCGGGCCTGGAAACGCGCCCCTGCGATTTCGATTTCGCCCAGCGGACGCAAATCCGTCATGGCCACGCCTCGCGTACCGGGCTCCGGTAGATGAGTGGCGCCGGTGGCGGTTGCGCCTCCCGCGGCCACCACCGGGCCGTCGCGCGAGACTGATTGCAGATTAACCAGGCTGCCGTAGAAACTCGTTTTGGGCAAAAAGCGCAGAAGAATCGCAAAGCCCACCCCGGCCAGCACCAGGGCAATAGCCACGTTGATCATCGGTTGCGTCAAGGCCTCGAGGGACACGCCGCCATAGCTCTGGTTGGGCCAGACATCCGTCATGGCCCAGATGAACGCACCGAAGAAGCAAAGAATCCCTAAAATCCCACACAACGCCGACCCCGTGAACACCAGTAGCTCCAGCGCAATCAGCACCAGCCCGAGGAAAAACAACACCACCGGCTCATAGCCCGCGAGCCCGGCCACATATTGCCCGGCAAAAACAATCAACAGGAGCGCAACGCCTGCGACGCCCGGCACGCCAAACCCCGGCGTCTTGAATTCGAGCATGATGAGCAAGATGCCCGCGCCCATCAAGATCGGCGCAATCGCATTGATGAATTTCGCGAGGCTCTCGGACCAGGTCGGCTCAAACTCGTGCACATTAAAATTCGTGCTGCCGTAAAGCTTGGTGAGCAAAGAATTCACATCCGGCGCCAGCCCTGCGCCGAGGAGCCGCTCCGGCGGGTTGCCATACGTCTTGCAGGCTTCCTCCCCGGTGAGGGTCAGCAATTCGCCCTTGGGCTTGATCACGGTGTCGCCGATTTTCAGTTCAAAGTCCGAGTCCATCATCGCGCGCTGCACATCTGCGCGGTACCGCTTGCCCGCCGTCAGCTCGCGTACTTTTGCCTCCACGTAGCTGTTGAGCTTGAGGCGCATCGTCGAGTCAATGTCCCCGCCGCTGGAGTCCACCGCGGCCGCCGCGCCGATGGTACTGCTGCCCGGCTTGAAATAAATTTCGTTCGTCGCCGCGGCGATGAACGACCCCGCCGACATCGCCTTGTCATCAATAAACGAAAAAGTGTGCCCCGGGAATTTGGACAGCGCGTCCATCATGTCGAGCATAACATCCATCCGCCCGCCGAGCGTGTCGATATCGAGCACCACCGTATCCACTTTGTTTTCCAGCGCGTCTTTCAAGGCCCGGCGCAAAATATACAACTGCGGCGTATCAATCTCCCCATGGATGGGAATGACGTAGACACTCGCCGGGCCGTTGGCCGGCATCGCGAGTTTGGGCTCCGGTGGCGGAGTGGATACTTCGGCCGGTTTGGCAGGGGCATCCGCCGTCTTGGCGGCCGTTTTGATAACCACCGTCGGATTCGGCGCGGGCGGCGGCGCTCCCGCATCCTGCCCGCGGGCCAACAGTGCGATCCCCACCAGTACTATTCCGGCAACGGCCCAGCCGGCGTGGCGGCGAACCCGCCCCGGACCCGCAAATAATCCGGGATAATTCATCCCCCCATTTTGTGCCTCCCCACGCGGAAAAGCAAGCGGGTAGGGGCGCCTCTTTATAAGGCTCCACCTTCGCCCTTGCTCTACGCTCGCCCCGGTTTTAACCTGCGGGCCGGTGAAAATTTCGCTGAAAGTTGAATACGCCTGCCGCGTGCTCGGGCAACTGGCCCGCGCCTACGGCAAAACCAAGCTCGCGCACATCGAGACTTTGGCCAAGGCCGAGGCCGTGCCCGCCAATTATCTGGTGCAAATCCTCAACGAGCTGCGCAACGGCGGCCTCATCGTCAGCCGCCGCGGTAAACAAGGCGGCTACGCGCTCGCCCGCGCGGCGTCGGAAATTTCGCTTTACGATATCGTCCGCGTCGTGGATGCCGAGATGCTCGAGGCCCCCGTGTCCACCGCCGGGCAATCCGGCGCGCGCGTCTCCGCCGCCTGGCGCGATGTTGCCGCCGCGCTTGAAGCTGCGCTCAAATCCCGCACCGTGGAAAACCTCTTATCCCGTGACGCCGCGGAAATGTGGCATATTTAATGGCTCCTTGGGTTATTTTAACAGCTTCGTAAAAAAAGCGGCTATAGGGGAGTGCCCCCCTTGAAAATGGGCGCAAATAGTCTTAGTATAACAGATGGAAGCCTTCAAACTGGTCGGGAATTTCATCCGTTGGTCGGTTTTGGCGGGTGGCGCCGGGGCGCTGGTGATGGTGTTGGTGCTGTGGATTTTCACCATCAGCAAGCTGGCCAATGCCAAGATGGTACTCGCGGTGGGCAGCCTCATCACCCGCCGTTACGAACGCGCCATCATGGTCGGCAGTGTCATCCACGCCTTTCTCGGCGTATTTTTTGGCGAGTGTTACGCCTTTGTTTTAATGGGCATCAACCATCCCGGCATCGGCCCGAATTTAATCATGGGCGCGGGCATCGGCATGTTTCACGGACTCATTATGTCCATGGTCTTGGTGGTTTCGGTAGCCGAATCACACCCGCTGGAGGAATTTCAGGAACGTGGCTACGCCATCGCGCTGTCCCACTGGGTCGCCCACGTTTTCTACGGCGCCACCGTCGGCGCGATTATCGGGGCCTCGGGGTTGATTGGGGCCGGCGCTTAAATCCGTTGACGACAGGTAATCACCCTTTTCATTTCCTCCTCCGACGCAAAATCCAAGTGCCACGCCTGTTTCGGCAATCTATCCCCCATCTTTTCCGGCCATTCCACGACCAGGCACCAGGGCGATTGCAGAAACTCGTCAATCAACAGTGAGTCCGCGTCCTCTGGACGCGTTAAGCGATACGCATCGAGGTGGGCCAATTGGCGCGAGCCTTTATAGAGCAGAAAATAATTAAACGTCGGGCTCGTCACCGGCGTCGTCACGCCCCAGGCCCGCGCCATCCCGCGCACAAAGGTGGTCTTTCCCGCGCCGAGGTCGCCATGCAGCGCCAGCACCGTATCGGGCGGCAAAATCTTGGCCAGCGCCTCGCCGGCGGCCTCCGTTTCCGCCGGTGAATTTGTCACCCAGCCGGCGGCAAAGCGGGCCAAGGTCGCGTCACGGTCCATAACCTAAACCTTGCTCGGTCGAAAGGGCTTCGCCGTGGCAACTTTAGCCGGTGGCGCTGAGGTTGGCGCTGCCGGGGCCACTGCCACCGGCGCGGGCGCCGCAGTGGCTTCCGCATCGTAAATATAACCCACGCCGTGAATCGTGCGGAACGCGCCGAGGTCGCCCGCGTGGCGGCCAAAAGCTTCGCGGATGCGCACAATGTATTGATCCAGCGAGCGGCTGCGCACATCCGCGTGCACACCCCACACCGCGTGAATCAAACTCTGCCGCGTCAGCACCATCTTGGGGTTCGACGCCACGTGCACCAAAATACCGAGTTCCTTGCGGCCGATTTTTTCGGACTGGCCGTCCGGAAAAACAATCTCCATGCGCTGCGGATTAACTTCCGCGCCGCAGAAACTGAAGGGCGCTTCGTCCAGCCGCGCATTGCGGGTGATGTTCGAATCGCGCAGCGTTTCACTCCGGCGGAGCACGGCATGAATGCGCGCAATCAATTCCGGAAAGCTGAATGGCTTGGTGACAAAATCGTCCCCGCCCATGTCGAGGCCCTTGACCTTGTTGGTCTCCGTCCCGCTGGCCGTCAGGAAAATCGTGGGTACCGTGACGTTAACTTTCTGCAATTCATTAATGAGGTCGAATCCCGTGCCATCGGGCAAATTCAAATCCAGCAAGACGAGGTTCGCAAAATTCTTGCTCAAAAAGCGCACTGCCGGCTGCACCTTGTGGAACATCTGCGTCACCAAACCATGTTCCTCCAGCTGCTCCGCAATGAGAGTAGCGAGTTCCTTCTCGTCTTCGACAATAACGATAAGAGGTTTAGTCTTGGCCATTGGTCAGGCGCGGCCCCGGCAAGCCTGGGCCAACATTCCCATAATTGAAGCAAAGACCCGAGGTTGACAACCCACATTTTCCAGTTGCCCCGAGGGGGGTCGGCTGGCTTATATTGCCCGGCTGCGCCGGGAGCAACCGCCCCCGGCCCATTTCCCGCCCATGCCTGCCACCAAACCCGCCGCCCCCCTGCTCATGCTCGGCCTGCCCAAAGGCAGCCTCGAGCAGGCCACGCTTGCGCTCTTCGCCAAGGCCGGGTGGAAGATCACCCAAAGCTCCCGCTCCTATAAGCCGGGCATAGACGACCCCGAGCTGGACGGCCGGTTCGTCCGCGCCCAGGAAATCAGCCGCTACGTCGAGCATGGGTTCTTTGACTGCGGGTTGACCGGCTCCGACTGGACCCTCGAAAACCAGTCCAAGGTCTTCCCCGTTTGCGATTTGATCTATAGCAAGGCCTCCACCGCCAAGAGCCGCTGGGTCATCGCCGTGCCCGAGGACTCCCCCATCAAGAGCGTCAAAGACCTCAAGGGCAAGCGCATCGCCACGGAGCTGGTCCGCGTCACCAAGGAGTATTTTGAGAAGCAGGGCGTCAACGCCGCCATCGAATTCTCCTGGGGTGCCACCGAGGTCAAAGTACCCGACCTGGTGGATGCCATTGTGGACATCACTGAGACCGGCTCGTCCCTCAAGGCCAACAAGCTGCGCATCGTGGACACGATTCTGGAGACCAACACCCAGCTTATTGCCAACAAGGACAGCTGGGCGAACCCGGCCAAACGCAAAAAGATCGAGACCATCGCCCTGCTCCTGCAGGGCGCCCTCAATGCCGAAAGCAAAGTCGGCCTCAAGTTCAACCTGCCCAAGGCAAAACTCAAGGTGGTTGTCAGTACCCTGCCTTCGCTCCGCAACCCGACCATCTCGCCCCTGTCCGATCCGGCGTGGATTGCCCTCGAGACCATCATTGATGAATCCGTCGTCCGCGTCATCATCCCCACGTTAAAATCTCATGGCGCGGAAGGAATAATCGAGTATCCGCTGAACAAAGTGGTATACTAATCCGTCATGCGCCTGGCCCTTCTCCAGCTTCGCGATTACGGTTCCCTGGCGGAAAATCGTGCCCAGACAGTTAAAAAAATCGCCGAAGCCGCCAAGGGCGGCGCGGATGTCGTCTGTACCCAAGAGCTATTTACGACGCCCTACTTCTGTGTAAAGCAGGATCCGGCGAACTTCGACCTCGCGGAAAAAATCCCCGGCCCGACCACGGATTTGCTCTGCGCCGCCGCGAAGAAAAACAAGGTCGTCGTCGTCGGCTCACTGTTCGAAAACCGTGGCAGCGAGGTTTACCACAACACCGCCGTCGTCATTGACGCCGATGGTACGTTGCTCGGCTCCTACCGCAAAAACCACATTCCGCAGGATCCGGCGTTCGAGGAAAAATTTTATTTCACCCCCGGCGACCTCGGCTACCGTGCGTGGAAAACCAAGGCCGGCAAAATCGGCGTGCTCATCTGCTGGGACCAATGGTACCCCGAGGCTGCGCGCCTCACCGCTTTGCGCGGCGCGGATGTTTTGATTTACCCAACCGCCATCGGCTGGCTCCCGTCTGAAAAAGCCGCCCTCGGCGCCGCCCAACACAACGCGTGGGAAACCGTGCAGCGCGGCCATGCCGTCGCCAATGGTTGCTACGTCGCGGCCATCAACCGTGTGGGCATCGAAGGCGAGAGCGAGTTTTGGGGCCAATCCTTTGTCGCCAATCCCTACGGCCAGGTCATCGCCCGCGCTTCCGAGAATAAAGAAGAGATTTTGTACGCCGACACCGATCCCAAGGCCCAGGCGGAGTTTCGCCGCATCTGGCCGTTCTTTCGCGACCGCCGCATCGATACCTACGGCGATTTGACCAAGCGGCTGGTGGATGACGAAGCGCCCAAAGTTGTTTCAAAAAAGAAAAAGAAGAAATAAGCCATGGCCTACACCTTGCCCTCACCCACGCCCGCCGAACTGGGTTTTCGCCTCCCGCCCGAGTGGTCACCCCAGGCCGCCATGTGGCTGTCCTGGCCGAGCAATACCGCACTTTGGCCTGGCCGCTTTGACCGCATCCCGACTTTCTTCGCCAATTTCGCCGCCGCACTCAGTCGCTTCGTCACCGTCCGCATCAACGCCGCCGGTGCGCAACACGCTGAAATCCGCCGCCTGCTCGAAGTCGCCCGGGCCGATTTATCCGCCGTCGAATTGTTCGACCATGCCGTGAATGATGTCTGGTGCCGCGACCATGGCCCGCTCTTTGTTAGAAATTCCACGACCGGCGAAGTCGCCGTCAGCGCGTTCCACTTCAATGCCTGGGGCGGGAAATTTTCGCCATGGGATTTGGACGACACCATCCCGGCCCGCATCGCAAAAGCGCTTGGCCTGCGTTATTTCTCGAGTGATATTATTCTCGAAGGCGGCGCGATTGAAATCAACGGCCCCGGCCAACTCCTCACGACCGACATCGTCCTCCTCAATCCGAATCGCAATTCGGGCATCACCAAGGACGACTATACGCGCATCCTCTCCGGCATGTTGGGCGGGACGGAAATCCTCTGGCTCAAGGAAGGACTGCCCAATGACGACACCGATGGCCACATTGACAACCTGACCCGTTTCTTTCGGGACGACGCCATCCTCACCGTCACTCCGCCTGACGATGCGCAGGATGACGCCGCCAAAATTTTGCGCCACAATCATCTGCAGATCGACGAATGGGAAACACCGGATGGCAAACGTTTCCAAGTCGAGGAGCTGCCGCTCCCGTTTCCTCCGGTCGAAGCCGACGGCCGCGAACTGCCTGCGAGCTACGCCAACTATCTTGTCACCAACGGAGCGGTTTTAATGCCGAGCTACAATCGCCCGACGGACGCCGAAGCCGCCCACGTGCTTCACGAATGTTTTCCGGGCCGCGAAATTGTCCCGCTCGATTGCAGCGACGTCCTGCTCGAAGGCGGCGCGCTGCATTGTTTGTCGCAGCAACAGCCGGCCTAGTCCCGCCAGGCGTCCGGGTGTAGTTTGCCGCGTTCGGGTTGCGGATTTTCCGCAAAATAAACCGCCAGGCGCAAAAACGCCAGGTGGGTGTCCGGCGTTTTGGGCTTTTTCTTTTTCAATTCTTGAAAGAGCACTTCTGGCGCCCGGCCTTGCAGCTCGTAAATATCGCGCAGGCCGAGATCCAGCAAATCGCGCGCCACCGCCACGGGCATCCGGGGAATGCGCATGAAGGGCGAGGCCAGTGCGCCATAGTCGGTCTCTTTTTTCTTTTGCGGAACAGGTGTGGTCATGCAGGTCAATGAAGGTCGCTGAGTTGTTTTTCCCAAATCGTGCGGGCCGCATCCGCCCCGGTTTGTTTGGCGAGGGCAATGGCTTCGGTCAAGGCAGCTTTGGTAAATTCCGGCGCCGCCCCGGGCGCCGCGAGGGCTTTGGCGTAAAGTTCGAGCGCCGTCTGCGGCGCCCCATGCTCAACCGCCCAGCGGGCCATTTCACAGAGCAAGCCGAGGTCCTCGTGCGGCACCGTTTGGACGCCCGTCGCCCACACCAGCAACTGCCGCGCATGTTCATCATGGTCGAGCGCATGCTCCAATTGTGCCAGCGCATACGCCAGCGGCAGGTCCGGATGCTGGTCGAATTGTTTTTCACCGATGACGAGGGCGTCCGCCGGGTGGCCTTGGTTTTGCAGCAAATTCATCTGGCGGATGACCGCATACGTGGCATACGGGCCTGGCGAATTCACCGCCTGGTCGAGCTGCCCGGGCAATCCTGCGGCGAGTGGCCGGTAGAGTGGATCGCCAATGAACACTTCCATCCAGCTCAACGCCGGCAGGGCATAGTACGAAGCTTCGCCGACCGTCTTGCCCGCGGCAATGGCTTCCATGAATAAGTCCAGGTGATGGGTGAAGGTCAGGTACGGTTCAAACACGTTGCCCACGGTTGCCGCGACGCCGTGGGCAATCAGCGGAGCCGCCCAATGGGCGACCGGATTGCGAATCTGGTCGGCCGAAAAACTGTAGATATGCACGGCGACGGCTCCGGGGGGGAAGTGCAATTGCGGGTCGGCAATGGCGCCGCCGGGCACGCCCGCATACCAACCGAAGTAAAAGGCGGGCGCATCAAATCGCTGCGCCCAACCCATCAGCGCCGGGTCATGGTCTTCGCTCGTGTCAAATCCGAGCCGGTGCAGCGCCGCACTTGCGCCCCGCAACCAATTTTCGCCTTCTTCATGCGGGCCGCCCATGTCGATGTAAGCCCGGCCTTGTACGCCTTGGGTCTCGCCGGTCAGGGCACTGTCGATCATCCCTTTGACCGCGGCAATCCCTGGGCCATCCAGCCGCGCCACTTTCACCACCAGGGAACGCGTCAGCGGATCGGGATTGAGCTTATTGAACAACGGATTGTTCACCATCCCCACAATGGGGGTATCGAGCGCTGCGAGCAGCGAGAGTTCGCTATCCACCGCGGCCTGGTTGGTGTTCAGCTCCTTGTGCTGTTCCGTTAAGGCCGTGGGCTTCAGCCGCGCCGGGTCATTAATAATGCGCATCGGCAGGCCGTAGCACATGACCAGAAAGTCAATTTTGTTGCCGTAAAAAACAAAACGCAGCCGGCCTTCGCTGTCCTTCAAGTCGGTGGTGTAGGCCGACAGCCATCCGTCCGCCACCAACCGCACCCGTAAAGGGTTAAAAACCTTTTCCACGAACACACTCCAACTCACGTCATAGTCGGTTGGCGCATCCAGCATGATGAGATTTTTGTCCGGAATACCGCGCTTTTGCATATAATAGTGCGCGATGGTCTCAGAGTCCGGCTCCCGCGAATTCGCCACGACCACGACATTGGCCGGGCTGGGCCCGCTGCTGGCCGAAGGCGCGTCAGCACCCTGCACCGCCGGAAAGGCAGCTAGGATTCCCCCGACCATCATCCACACGCGGCTTACCATGCCCATGGCTCTATATAACATGGGCGGCTTGCTCAAGTGCCATCGGTCATACTCCGCGGCCACTGCGCTCCGCCATTGACTCGCCCGTCGCTTGCCGGGATTTTTATCCGAATGCCCGATGCCGCCAGCCAGCCGACCGACGCCTACGCCGCCTTCCGCGTGCCCGCCTACCGGGCTTATTGGTATTACCGCTTGTTCGGCTCCACGGCTATCCAGGTGCAAAGTGTGGCGGTCGGCTGGCAGATTTACGAATTGACGCACGACCCGCTCAAACTCGGCCTTATCGGCTTGGCCGAGGCCGTGCCTGCGCTGGGGGTGTCGTTGTTGGCGGGCCACGTGGCCGATGTCATGAGCCGGCGGTCCATTCTGTTGCTCTCCAATGGGCTGCTCGCCGTGGCCACCACGCTGCTGGCCCTGCTCTCCATGGGCCGGTTTCATGACTTTCTTGGGGCGCACTTCTGGCTGATCTACTTCGTCATCTTTTTAACCGGCCTGTGTCGCGGGTTCCTTAGTCCGGCGCACTTCGGCTTGCTTGGGCAGATTGTGCCGCCCGAGTTGTATGGCAACGCTTCGATCTGGAATGCCAATGTCTGGCAGGCCGCGTGTATCGCCGGGCCGGCCATGGCGGGCTTCCTTTATGCCTATCAGGGCTCGGCCGTGACGTATGCCCTCGCCGGCCTGATGCTTTTCCTCGGCTGGGTTTGCCTCATTTTTATCAAGGCGCCACCTACGCGGGCGGTGCGGACGGATCAATCGGTCTATGAAAGCATTCGCGAGGGGCTGCATTTTGTTTTCCGTAGTCAGGTCATTCTCGGGTCCATGTCGCTCGACTTGTTTGCGGTGCTCTTTGGCGGTGCAGTCGCCCTGCTGCCGATATACGCGGCGGAAATCCTGCACACCGGGCCGCAAGGCCTCGGTTTTTTGCGCGCGGCACCGGCGGTTGGCTCCGCGGTGGTGGGCGTTTACCTCTCCTACCGCCCCATCACCCGCCGCGCCGGCCCGGCGCTGATGTGGAACGTCGCGGGTTTCGGGGTCGCCACCATTCTATTTGCGGTTTCCACCAATTTTACCCTGTCTTTGTTTTTCCTCTTTCTGACGGGGGCCTTTGACGCCGTTAGCGTCTTTGTGCGCTGGACGATGTTCCAGATTGTCACCCCCGACCACATGAAGGGACGCGTCGCGGCGGTCAGCTCCATCTTCGTCGGCTCCTCAAACGAGATCGGCGAATTTGAGTCCGGCGTAATGGCCAAGCTCCTTACCACAGTGCCCTCGGTTATCTTCGGCGGCTGTATGACGCTGTTCGTCGTGGCCACGACTGCCTGGGCGGCGCCGAAATTGCGCGTGCTCGATTTGTCTACGGTGAAGCACGAGCCGTGAAAACTTCCCGTGTCATCTGCACAAGGGGCTTCCCCTTCGCCGGAAATGTGGTAGGTTAGGGTTTTTCCCACCATGAGCACCCGCTTCCCTCGCAGTGTTTACGACAAAACCGGCGGCATTGTCTACTTCGCCCGCATGCTGGACAAGGTCCGCCTCCAAGCGGCCAACGCGCTTGGCAAAGACTACATCGAGAACCTCGGCGCCGGCTTCGATGGCCGTTGCCTCCTTCTCCTCGGCGTCAAATACGACGACTTGAAAAAGCGCGTTCTCGCCGGCGGCTCTGATGATGACGTCCTTCAATGGTGTTTCAAGTCTGGTCGCCAGCCCTCGGCTGACGAAATTGCCGACTGGAACGACTTCATGGTCAAACGCGGCTGGCGCGATGGCGTCTCCGACCGCCTGAAGATGCGCCTCAAGGAAGCCAAGATGGAGCACCGCGCCGGGGAAATCCTCACCATGTTCGACTTCATTGAAGCCGATGAGGGCCGCCCCCTCCCCAAGTTCTCCTGATTATTTTGTGAATTCCTCCTCTCAATCCGCCCCCGATGCCGGCCTCGAACAACGCCTGCTCGAATTATTGCGCCGCAAGACTTATTCGCCCCTCCGACTCGACGAGCTCGCCGCGGCGCTGAAGCTCGACCCGCGCTCCGCCAAAAAACTCCCCGCAGTGGTTGAGCATTTGCTCAGCCAGGGCGCCGTCGCCCGGGTCAAGCACGACCGCTTTGTCATTCCGCACGATGCGGATTTACAGTCCGGCCAGATTAAATTCCGCCAAAGTGGCGTCGCCGTTTTCATTCCCGAAGGGGCCGATGGCGCGCCGCTGGGTGAACCCTGGCATATTCCGGCCGAAGACACTGGCACAGCCCTCCATGGCGATCGTGTTTTGGTGCGCGAGAATAAGCGGCCCCGCTCCTTCCGCGCGCCGGCCCCGGGCCAGAAAGTTTTTAACGACAAACTGGGCCGCGTCATCCGCGTGCTCGAACGCGCGCAGGATTCCATTACCGGCACCTTGCGCCGCGACCAGAATTTCTGGCAGGTTGCGCCAGACGACCCCCGCATTGTCCGGACGATTCTCGTGGCCGACCCCAACCAGGGCTCGGTCTTCCCTGCTCCGCAGCCGGGAGACAAGGTGCTCGTGCGTCTTTCCGAATGGACGCAGCGTCACCTCAATCCCACCGGCGAGATCATCGAGAACCTTGGCCGCACGCACACGCCCAGCGCCGAGTTCAAGGCCATCCTGCATAAATACCATCTGCACCCCGAATTTCCCGAGCCGGTGGCGCAAGAAGCCAAGGCTTTTCCCCCCGTCGTTCCCGACCGCGACCGTGCCGGACGCAAGGACATCCGCGACATTTTCACCATCACCATTGATCCGGACGACGCCAAGGATTTTGACGACGCCCTTTCGCTTGAGCGTCTGCCTGGCGGCGAACTGCGCATCGGCATCCACATCGCGGATGTCAGTGCCTATGTAAAGCCTGGCACCGCGCTGGATACCGAAGCCCGCACCCGGGGCAATTCCACCTACCTCGTCGGCTGCGTCATTCCGATGCTGCCGCATGCCCTTTCGAATGGACTGTGCAGTCTCGTCGAAGCCCAGGACCGCCTGACCAAAAGTGTCTTTGTCACTTTCAGCGCCAACGGCAAAATCCGCGCCACGGAATTTGCGAACACCGTCATCCGCAGTCGCAAGCGCCTGACCTACCGCCAAGCCTACGCACTGCTTAAATTGGAAGATTTGGCCGCTTACCGCGCCCTGCCTCTTCCCCCTGCTTTTGCCACGGGCTCCACGGGTCGCGCCCTCTCCGGATTATCGGATGATGAATTGATTGAACTGCGCGACACCGTCCGCGCCTTCTGGGGCATTGCTGCGCCAATGCGCCAGGCCCGCATGGTCAAAGGCAGCCTCGATTTCGATTTTCCCGAAGTCAAAATCTTCACCGATGCCGAGGGCTATGCCGACCGCCTCGAGCTGATCCAAAACGACGAAAGTCACCAGTTAGTTGAGGAATTCATGCTTTTGGCGAACGAAGTCGTCGCCCGTGCGCTCTTTGAGGTCGGCCTGCCCTTCCTCTCCCGCGTCCACGACCAACCCGACCCCGAAAAGCTCATCGAGCTGCGCGACTTGCTGGCCTCTTTTGGGGTCGAAGCCGGTGACCTGACCTTGCGCACGGAAATTGTTCGGGTGCTCGAGAAAATTCGCCACCATCCCCAAGGCCACACGCTTAAAACCCAGTTCCTGCGCAGCCTCAAGCAGGCTTGTTACCGGGCCTCGGTGGACGGCCATTACGGTCTCTACAAAAAGTACTACACGCATTTCACCTCCCCCATCCGCCGGTACTCGGACCTCGTCGTCCACCGCATTTACGACGGCTATCTGGCGAAAACCGGTCGCGCCAGCCCGGGCGGCGCCCTCGTGCGCTACAATCAAGCCGAACTGGATGCGCTGGCCCGCCACCTCAGCCTGACGGAGCGCAACAGCACCGAAGCCGAGCGCGAGACCGTTAAGCTCAAACTCCTCGAATTTTTTGAGCGTGAAGCCGGCCGCACCCCACGGCAGCGCTTCCCCGCCCTCATCACGGACATTCGCAATCACGGCTTTTTCGTCGAACTGCGCGAATCCAACGCCTACGGCTTTGTGCCGCTGTCGTCGCTGGAGGACGACTTGTACTTCCTCGCCGGGGATGGCCGTGAGCTCATCGGCCGCCGGACCAAGCGCGAATTCAAGCTCGGCCAGGAGATTTTGGTCGAAGTCTTCCGCGTGGACCGCTTCAAGCGGCAAATCGACTTCCGCGTTGCCCCGCTCGAAGGGGCCCGGACACCCACGGGACAACGCCCGCCGATTCGTCGGCAGAATGAGCGCCCGGCCCAACCGCGGCAAGAACAGCGCCGCGGGCCGCGTCACGGAGTAAAACCGAAGCAATCATCGTCGCGCCGCCGTCGCCGCTAGCCGGCGGGCAAACTGGCCCAAAGAAAAAGGCCGTCTTGCGACGGCCTTGAAATCCTGTGGCACCGTAAAGGTGTGGCAGGAGCGCAAGAGCTACTTCTTTTTCTTCTTGGCGACTTTTTTCTTCGCAACTTTCTTGGTTTTTTTAGCCATGGTATGAATTCTCCGTTGTTTGGTGGTTTGGGTTTTTGCGGGATGTGGCGGAGTCATTCATCGCGCGCATCGTGCATCGCGAGATGCGGACACGCGGGACGAATTAGCCGCCACGGTTAGAAAAATAAGCCAAGCGAAGGAAAAAGTTGGGCTGAGCGCGTGAGCATTTTCGCAAAAACTGTGCCAAGGGAGTGACAATCCGGAGGATTATGGCGAATCGATTACATAAAGCCAACATGTAATTTTCGTTCCTTCGCTTCCCCATTATCGAGGGCAAAAATGCCCGCGAACTTTCGGGGACGGACTTTTTCGGCCGACCGTTCTTCCGCAAATAATGATTTTTTTAGCGCAAACACGGTGGATTTTCGCGTTCGACACCGGATTATTTTACGCCCAAATTTCTCCGCGATGAACCCTCCGCACAGCCCCCTCGGCCCGGTGCACCGTCCGCCGCACGAGCGGGTGGATTCCATTATCAAGCCGACAACACCGGTGGTTCATCGCACGATTGATCTCAATCCTTGGCTGTTGTTGCTCGTTTTGATCCTTAGCGTGCCCACGGTGCTTTGGTGCCGTGAACAGTGGCTGAAGTATGAAGCGCCTCCGGCGGCGGCCGTGCCGGTAGTCCAGGCGCCGCCGCCCGCCGACCCCACTCCTGCGCCTGCGCCCGCACCCGCGCCACCTCCGGCAGCGGAAGTCGTCCCGCCGGTGCCGCCGCCCGCGCCGGTGGCCTCCGTCCCGGCTTCAGTTCCCGTTTCACCTGCGCCGCCCGTCACTTCGGCCCCGCCTGCGGATACCACACCCAAGCCAGTTTCCCGCCAAGTGCCCGCGGGCTCCCATCGAATCACTTACACGATCTACTCTAATTACGCGGGGGATTCTTTACGGGCCAAGTATACCGATGATCAAGGGAAGATTAGCTTTCAAACCATCAACGGCAGTTGGCGGCATGAAGTTTTTTTGAAAAAGGGCACCACCGTGGTTTTTGGCGCCAGTTTGAGCCAGCCCGGCACTTCGGCGACCTACGTCCGGGTGGTGATTTTGCTCGATGGCGCCGTCTGGAAATCCGATGAAGCCTCCGGCGAGAATGCGGAGCCGCAGGTTTCCGGCGTGGTGTCGGATTAAGGCGTGGAACGGTTTTAAAGCAGCACTGTCTGCCCGCTGGTCGAGCCGCTGGGCGGCTCCAGCCCAATGACCGTCCAGCCTTTTGCCGTCAACACGCGGCCCTGCGCGGTGCGCTGCAGGTAACCTTCCTGGATCAAAAAAGGCTCGTGCACTTCTTCGAGCGTGTGCTCCTCTTCGCCCACGGCCACCGCAATCGTATTCACGCCCACGGGCCCGCCTTGGTAATTTTGCGCCATGATGCGCAGGATGCGCTTGTCCATTTCATCGAGGCCATGCCGGTCAATTTCGAGCAACTCCAGCGCGGCTTCTGCTGCGGCCGCCGTCACTTTTCCTCCGTGGCGCTGTTGGGCGTAGTCCCGCACAAAACTGAGCAGATTGTTCACGATGCGCGGCGTCCCGCGGGCCCGGGCCGCGATGACCTGCGCCCCGCCTTCTTCCAATTCGACTTTGAGCAACCGGCCACTACGCCGCACAATTTGCAGCAGTTCGTCGTGCGTGTAATAATCCAGCCGCGATTGCAGCGTAAACCGGCTGCGTAGCGGCGCCGTCAGCAGTCCCGTCCGCGTGGTCGCGCCGATGAGCGTAAACCGCGGGATGGATAGCCGCACGCTCCGCGCGTTCGGCCCCTGGTCAATGAGGATATCGATCCGGTAATCCTCCATCGCCGAATAAAGGTATTCTTCCACCGTTTTCGCCAGCCGGTGAATTTCATCAATAAAGAGAATGTCGCCTTCCACGAGGTTCGTCAGCAACCCGGCCAGGTCCCCCGCTTTTTCGATGACGGGGCCCGAGGTTACGCGGACTTTTGTCCCCATCTCATGCCCGAGGATGAAGGCCAGCGTTGTTTTCCCCAATCCGGGCGGACCCGACAAGAGCACGTGGTTCAGCGCCTCGCCGCGGGACTTCGCCGCCCCGACCATCACCTTCAGGCGCTCGACTGTCTTTGCCTGGCCGGTGAAGTCCTTGAGCGTGGGCGGCCGCAGGATGGATTCCGCCGCTGGGCTTTCTGCGACCGGTTGGTTCAGTTGCGTATGCGGCGCGGCGGGGCCTTTGGGGCGGGATGGCTTGTCGCTCATGGGTGCGACGCCACTAATAACACCGTGCCGCCCGCCGCCAAGACCCAAAGGCGCCCATTCTTTCGGCTCGCGCCATGCCCCAACTCCTGTTTTATTGCCCGCTCTCATGAAAAACCTCCTCGTTACCCTCTTCCTGGCCTTGGGCCTCCTCATGCCCAGCGCCGCCCCGGCTGCTTCTTCCACCATGGCTTCGGATGTCCCGGACATCATCGCCAACGGCTTTGCCGCCTATGGTAAAACCGGCTCGACGGACGCCATCAACGTCTGGTTCAAGGGCTCGCCCATGGAATCCGACCTCAACACCCGCATGACGACCGCCAGCAACCTCACCAAGTTTGAGGGCGCCTACGGCAAATTCGTTGGCTGGGAATTGGTCAAGGCCTACACGCTGACCGCCTCCACCAAGGTTATTTTCGTGGTCGTGAAGTACGAGAAGGGCCCGCTCTGGGTCGCGTTCAATTGCTATAAGAATGGCGACAGCTGGAACATCCCCACCATCGGGATGGACACGAACCCGACGAAGATTCTGCCCGCCTCGGCGTTCTAGTCAAATGCGCCGGACTCGGCGCATCGGGTAAAGGAATGCTCCCGCCCACGCCATCCAGGCCACGCCGGAGATAATCAAGCCGTGGCGAAACGACGGCGGATCGTAAACCACGGCCAGGTGGTGGTGCCCCGCCGCCAACGGAATCGCGCGCACCACATAATCCGCCGGGAGAATCGTGTACTCCTGCTGCACGCTGCCGGGCAGCGCCCGCGCGAACCAATCCCGGCTGTACAAATCGGTGATCAATAACAGCGTCGGCACCGGCGTATCTGCCTCGATCGTCAACTGGTCGCTGTTGTCCACCGTCACCTTGACGGTTCCCGCGCCGCCGGGCTCGGGCAAGGGCGACGGCTCATTCTCCAGGTAAACGGTATTCCGTGGATCAAAGTCCGGCTTCATCAGGGCGGCCAGAATCGCATCGCGGTCGGGCAATACTTGGAAGTTTGTCACCAACAAGGCGCGCGGCAGCGGGTTGGGGTTGATCACCGGCAGATACCCCTTCGCACTCGTCGGGCGCAAAAAGGCGTAGCGAAAGCGTACCAGGGAAAAAATCTGCTCCAGGCTGTTAATCTTGATGTATTGGCTGGCTTCATCGGGGTTGGCGCCCTGCGTGGCATAAAAAAATTCAGCGTACCGCTTCAACACCCCCGGGCTGTCATCCCACATTCCCGGCACGCGGTAGAAATACCCGGCATCCACCCAATACATATCCAGCACGCGGTAGTCGCCCGGGTGATTATCGAGGAACTGTTGGACATCTTTCGACGCCAAATCACCGGTTTGAGCCGTGGCAAAATTATTTCCGGCAAAAACCAGCAATTCCACCGGCAGCAAGGCCAGCAAAACCAAGCTCCAGCGTGGCTGCTCGCGTGCCAGCAACAGAATAATTCCGGCCAGTGCCAGCAGAGCGCCTGCAATGGCCAACGCCTCGCCGGCGCGCCCGCCAGCTTGCGCAATGAATGCCGCGTTCATGTCGATGACAAAGGGCGTGCTGTGGGCGTCCCGGTTATTCTGCACCCATTCCATCCACCCGGCCAGGCTCGCCGGCTTCAGCCAAAGGAAAACGCCCAGGCCCGCCGCCACCAACCCCAGCCCGCCCAAGCCGGTGGCCAACCGTTTGCTGATTGAACGTTGGCGGATGAGCGCGTCCGCCCCGGCGCCGATGGCCAGCGCCACAAACAGACTGAAGGGGAAACTGAATTTCGCCAAACTCCGCATCTGGCCGAACCCCGGCACATGGTCATAGAGCAGCCGCTGCAGGGGTGTATGGTCCCCCAACGCCAGCACGAGCAGCAACCCCGCGACCAATAAATCCAAGCGCGTTTGCTGCCCGCGTTCCCGATCCACCAGTGCGACGACGGCCAGCACCAAGCCGGTAACCCCGGCAAACAAACAGCCCTCCCATAAATAAATCCGGCCCCAGTAATCAAATTCCGTCAGATGGCCGAAAAATCCCGGCGCGAGCACCGTCAGCAAATTTTCCGGCGGCAGCGAGGCGATGCGCGCGAAATCATACGTCAGCTTGCCCGCGCGCACGCTTTCCGCGGTGGCCGCCAGCCCGGGCAAAATTTGCATCGCCGCCAAGGCCGCCCCGCCCAGATATGCCGCCAAAAACACCCACCACGTCCGCCGCCGCACTTCCGGCTCCGCCACCGCATACACGAGCGCGTGCAACCCGGCCGCGATGGCGACGAAGAAAGCGTACTGCGGGTGCCCGCCTAAAATTTGCAGGGCGACGCACGCCATCGCCAGCAACAAAGGCTTCAACACCGGCCAGCGCCACGCCGTCTCCAGCGCCACGCCGTCTCCAGCGCCACAAACATCCATGGCGCCCACGCCATCGCGCAGAGATTGCCAATTTGCCCCGTTGGCAAGCGCATAAACACCGGCCCGCTCAACATCGCCGCCAACCCCGCAAGCACCGCCGCGCCCAGATGGCACCCGCGCCGCTTGGCCCAATAGCCGACGCCCCACCCCAACAGCAGCCCATGCAGCAGCATCGACAAATTGAACGCCCGCACCAGCGGCAAAAACAGAAACAGAACATTCGGCGGATACAACTCCGCCGAAGTATAATCGCCCACAAACGGCTGCCCCGAGTACACGTACGGATTCCACAAGGCAAAGTGCCCCGCGTGAATGCTGTCCGCCGCAAAGGACCGCCACGCCACGTATTCCGGCAAGTCCCATAAGTTTGACGACAAATACAAATCACCCGGCAGCAGAAAAACCACCGCCACCGCGGCCAGCACGCTCCCCAGCGCACACAGCCAGACGCGTCGGCGAAGTTCGGCAGCCGGAGCCAGGAGGTTCACGCTGCCCATTGTGGCCGCTTACGGCTCAGCCAATCAATAGGGAAAAACTTTTCTTCATGACCGCTGGGACCCGGTGGTTATGATTTGCCTGCGATTCGCCGATGGATATCAATAACGCCAACCCTTTTCGGTTCTGAGCCTCAGAAGAGAAAAGGGCAACCCCATGGACGCGCCACGCGAATCAGCCAGCGAACCGGCAGGGGGCTCGTGCCGCCGGATGGCCTGGTTGGGCTTCAGTTTGGGCGGGTTGGCCTTGCTGGCTTACTTCAATTCGTTCCGCGCGGGCCTCGTGCTGGACAACGCGCAAATCATCGCTCAGGACCCGCGCATCCAATCCGCCACCGGAGAAAACCTGCGGCTGATTTTCACCCAAAACTACTGGTGGCCCCTGGCCGAGACGGACCTGTATCGACCGCTCACAACGTTGAGCTATCTGTTTAACTATGCGGTGCTGGGGGGGGGTGCACAAGTGACAGGCTACCATGTCGTGAATTTCCTGCTGCACTGGGCGAACGCCTGCCTCGTGATGGTGCTTGTGCGGCGGCTCTCCGGGCGGTTGACCTTGGCGTGGTTGGCGGCGGCTTTGTTTGCCGTGCTGCCGGTGAACACTGAATCGGTGACCAACATCGTCGGCCGGGCGGATTTGCTGGCCACCTTTTTTATTCTCTTGGGCGGTTGGTGTTACCTGCGGGCGGCGGCGCAAGGCCGCGCGAAAGTCGCATGGTTATTTGGGTTGGGCGCGAGCACCTGCCTGGGCGTGCTGGCCAAGGAAAGCGCCATCATGATCGTCGCCTTGGTTTTTCTCTACGATGCGCTTTGGCGCTGGCCGGTTTTGCCGGGCACTTCTTGGCCGAGCCGATTTGCCCAGGCCATCAAACAATTTGTTCTGCAAGGCTGGATCTTTTTGGCTCCGGGCGCACTGCTGCTCTCCTTGGTCCGGCATCGGCTCGCGTACAACACTCCGGTCTTTCGCCAAGTATTCACGGACAATCCCATTTCCGGTGCGGGTGCCGTTCAGGGATTTATGACCGCCATGCAAGTACTGGGCCGGTATGTGGGCTTGCTGGTATTCCCGCAAACTTTGTCGAGCGATTATTCTTACAACCAAATCCCGCTTTATGGCCAAGGCGGTGCAGATTGGCTGTCTTGGGCCTCATTTTTTCTGGTGACGGGGTTGCTGGCGCTGGCTTGGTGTTGGCGGCGCACCCGGGTGATGTTGTCCTGGGGAATCGGTTTTTTCTTTTTGATGATTCTGCCGACCACCAATTTGTTCCTGCCCATCGGGAGCATCATGGGGGAACGCTTTCTCTACCTGCCCTCGATAGGTTTTTGTGTTATCGCAGCCTGGATGCTGCTGGAGCTGGGCCGCTTGTTGGCCGCACGGACGACGGGGCCATGGCGGCGCATCGCGCTTTGGGCGCTTCCGGCCTTATTGCTCACCGCCTTTGCCTTCCGTTCGTATGCCCGCAATGCCGATTGGCAGAACAACCTTACCCTCTGGAAAAGCGCGGTCGCGGCGTCACCCAACAGCTTCAAGGCCCATAAAGGTTATGCCAGCGCGCTTTGGGATGCCGGCAAAGACGAACCAGCGCTCGATGCCGCCCTGGTCGAAGCCGAACACGCCCTTGCCATACTCGACCAAACGCCGCTGCCCATGGAATGGCGGGATGACAATTTGTTTCAAGACCTCGGCCTGTACTACCGGCTCAAGGGCGAATTCCTGGAACAACACAATCAGCCGGCGGCGGCCCACGATTTTTATCTCAAATCCGTCGCGGTGCTCGAGCGCGCACGCGAAATTGACCAATGGGCGAATGCGGCTTCCCGCGCGACACTCATCAAACGCGGCCACGCCCCGGAAAGCATCGGGGATGTCGGCCAATATCAAATTTATCTGCTGGAGGGCTTGAGCTACGCCAAACTCAACGACTGGGCGAAGGTCGCGGAATCCGGACGCTACGTGGAGCGATTGGTCCCCGGCGGCGCAGTCGGTTATCTGCTAACCGGTGAGGCGTATGTCCGCACCGGGCAAGTACCGCAGGCCGCCGTGGAATATATGGCAGCGCTTCTCCTCGACCCGGCGAACCCCGATGTCGTCCGTAATTTGTCAGAATGTTATCCCGCGATGGGAATAAATCCGCCACCGATCCGGACCCAGGGCACGAACACGACCTTGGACCAAACGGTTCCGCTGGTGCACCAACAGGTCAATGAAGCCGCTGGAAAGGTGGTGCAGAATTTTGTGGACGCCCGCCGACTCAATGAGGCCCGCGCCGCCCGCCAGAAGTTTATGCAAAACTTTCAGGTGCGGCCGGAAGCGTTTCCGGCGATCAAATAAAAATACCGTCGCTGGCAGGGTTGGGACCGGCCTGCGGCGATAATTAAGTCGATCAGTTGGGATCGGTGGTTACCTCCCAGACTTCGTTACCAAACCATGGGTCTTGGGTGCCAGTATCTATGTACCACGTGTCAATAACGCTGTCGTAAGCGTAATTGTAATCGCCCACCATGGAATAGGCCCAGTTTTCGCCGCCGATGATGTATACGGTAGTAACTGGAGCGCCGTAATCCGAATAGTCATACGCCGCGTCGTAATTGTAGCTCAAACTATGGTTGTAGATGTAATTTCCGCTATCGATCGTCCAAAACCCTCCTAGGCTGTCATCTCGTTCATAAAAATCATCGGTTACACAATAAGTGAAATCGTGTACATTTGGATTTGAATAGGGAAACCACGTAGGATCGGTTGAGTCACCGATGTACAAGTACCAAACGCCTGTTACCGCGTCGGTGGCAAAGTCATAACCAGCATAACCGCTATATTCCCAATTTTCGCCCACAATCAACATACCAAGCTCACTTGGGTCGCCGCTGCTGGTAACAAATGTCCAATCATCATTAAGTTCTGCATCGTAATCCACTTCCCCAGTCAACGTATCATAACGGTAATACATGTCGGTGGAATAATAGGGCGTACCTGAATAATACAGGTAATTGGTATCGGCTCTCGACTGGCCGGCGAAGGCCAGAAGCAGCAGCCCGAAGATTCCGAGCAATCGGAATAAAGAGGGGCTGCGGGGGATTTTAAGCAGGATATGGGCAGTGGGCGTTTTCATGGCTGGGTGAGGTTGACGGCGAGCGAAGCGTCTCTGGGCGTGGTTGCCAAGGCCGACGCCTTCTCGCCGCACGGAGACCATGCCATCGATCTACATTTAAAAAGACTGAATCGAATGAGGGCGCGGCA
>Ga0206967_1025_pt1 | contig 35343 bp, 28 predicted proteins | sample Alteio_BWOrgHeat_24_FD_153259 | JGI IMG/M metagenome (GOLD analysis project Ga0206967, IMG submission 153259) | Enriched cells from forest soil in Barre Woods Harvard Forest LTER site, Petersham, Massachusetts, United States -... | ecosystem: Environmental > Terrestrial > Soil > Temperate forest >...
GAGGGGGAGTGATTTGTAACCGTTACTACGGGAGGAAATCATGAGTCAAACTAGATTAGTTGATCGTATCAAAGATGAAGCAAAGAAACCCAAAGAAGCGCGAGATGAAAAAGCATTATTTGGGCCGATGGGCACTGTAATTGATGAATGTGCAGTGGATAGCGATGGAAATAACGCATTAATCTTAGCGATCAAAGAAAATTTTTTTGATACAGCTAATTTATTGATCGAAAAAAGTGATCTTAATGTGAATCATAAAAATAATCAAGGAGAGACAGCATTAGCTTGGGCAATTTGTCGTAGAAATGAAAAAATAATAAACGCATTACTTTCAAAAAATGCTGCAGTTGATAGTATCGATAATGGTGGTACCAGTATTTTGCGAGAAGTGGGAATAAGTTATCCTGAGTTAATACCTAAGTTAATACCTAAAATTATAGAAAGATTACATTTAATTGATGCCAAGTCAGAGGTTAAGTCCGATGTAAAAGAAGTTTCATCATCGATTCAATATATCAGTCATTTGATAGCGGGTATAGTAGCAGCGACACGTGGATTAGTTGCAGGTAAGGATTTTTATAAGCAAGCATTAGAAGAGTTTGCTAAAGCCAAGGAAGCAATACCAAAACCATTATCTGGCGATACAGAACTTTTTTTCACAACACTAGATAAATTGCCGAAAGGGCGAAAAGAAGATTTTACTTGTAACGCTCTTGAAGTCATCTCTCAATTTTACGATTTAGCTAAAAGTAAAGATACCTGGATAGCGCATGGTTCGGTAGCGATATTATATTTATTAGTTCGAGATTTTCAAGATATTATCATTAAAGGGCCAGAAGGTAAATTATTAAATAATTTATTAAAGGACATTTATAGTGATAGTAGTATTAAATTATCTCCTCATATATTTAATCAAAAAGAATCATTTGAAGGGTATGCAAATGTATCCATTGCTTCGTTTAAAAGAAAATGGGCAACCGCTCTTAGTGAATTAACTTATATTACAGGTATGAAAGTAATCACAGAAGATTATATTGCAACGGCATATTTACAGCTCGCTTTATGCGAAGAAAAATTAGCGAAAGATGATTCTGCGCATGATAAAAAAAGAATTGAGTACTTACGTAAGGCTTTGATATCGTTCAATGCGGTTCAACCTAAAACCAAACCTGTTGTTGCTCGTATGGAATATTTAACTAAGTTGCCTGAGTTAAAAGCAGATGAAGAAATAGGCAAGCAACTTCCTTCCTATCGTTTGAAAATGAATCTAGATGTAGATTTTGAAAGAGTGAAAGAGGAGCAAAAGAAAGAGAAACCAGAAACTATTCCGAAATTAAGGGAATATAGAGACAAATATAAAGCCCTAGTGAAAGGATATTGTGAATTAAGATGTGAATTAAGAGATGAAAAAAAATTAGAAGAATGTATAAAACAATTAGAATTATTGAGAGATGCTAACTTGTTTCTTGGAGAGGATTTATTTAATTTAAACGAGATTATTTTAATGGCTTGTGAGGCTATGTTAACTCGATTTGTTGAGTTAAATGATCCTACATTAAGAGATAGGAATTTAGGGTTGTGTGAAGGATATCTTCTTCGTTTAGAAGAAAAATCACTTCATCCTTCAGAGCATCAACGTTTGAAAAGCGCAATAGAAAAATCAAAAAGATTCTTATCATTCGAGGGCAGTTACAGTAAATATCCATTTAGCTATGCAAGAGATGAAGTTGCTAATAAAGGATATGTAGGAGCATTCATTAACCAGCTTACATATCATTACCATGGAAGAAATCCGGGCCGCGTATTATTGAACAGCGCAAGAATATTAATTGCAAAACATGCATGCATCTCTTCAAATACACCATTAGATCCAAATAAAATATTACGTGAAAGTCGTGATCCTGTTGCAAAATGGTATTTAAATTTAGTAGAAGATTTAGATGCAATAAATAAAGACTTTTCTAGAATCGATATCAATCCAACAACACTCATTTTATTAATGTTAGAAAAAGAAACAGATCCTAATATTATCAAAGCCATCACTCGCAGCTTAACGTCTTCACGGGTGACTGACCAAGTAAAAAGAGATTTATTAAATAATTCTGATGTTGAGCAACGCGTAAGAAATGCAATTGTTGCTCATAGAGCGAGTAAAGGTCCAGCAGTAGGAGAGGATGAAGCCAAGAAAACACAAGGTTGGGGTGAATATTTAGGTGGATTAGCATCATCGGCATTATTTTGGAGAAAGACAGTAGTTCCTCCACCAGAAGATAAACCAATAGAACTTCAACCAAAAGCACCAAAACCAGGGCCAACACCAAAAGAGGGGGAGTGATTTGTAACCGTTACTACGGGAGGAAATCATGAGTCAAAGTAGATTAATTGATCGTATTAAAGAAGAAGCAAAGAAACCCAAAGAAGCGCGAGATGAAAAAGCGTTATATAGTTTTGCTCGAGAAGGTTTTGATGAGTTGCAAGCCACTACTGTAATTAATGTGAATGCAGTAAATAGTGATAACGATACCGCATTGATCTTAGCGATTAATAACGGGTTTTTTGATGTGGCTAACTTATTACTCGAACAGAGTGGTATTAATGTGAATCATAAAAATAATAAAGGAGAAACAGCATTAGCTTGGGCCGTTGGATGTAGAAATGAAAAATTAATTAACGCCTTGATTGAAAAAAATGCTGCGGTTGATAATATCGATAATAATGGCATCAGTATTTTACGAGACGCAGGGATATATTTTCCTGAGCTAATACCTAAGATTATAGAAAGATTACATTTAATTGATGCTAAGTCAGAAGTTAAGGCTGATGTAAAAGCTGATGTAAAAGAAATTACATCACCGGTTGAATATATCAGTCATTTGATAATCGGTATAGTAGCAGCAACGCGTCCATTAGTGGAAGGTAAGGATTTTTATAAGCAAGCATTAGAAGAGTTTGTGAAAGCCAAGAAAGCAATATCAAAACCATTATCTGGCGATACAGAACTTTTTTTCACAACACTAGATAAATTGCCGAAAGGGCGAAAAGAAGATTTTACTTGTAACGCTCTTGAAGTCATCTCTCAATTTTACGATTTAGCTAAAAGTAAAGATACCTGGATAGCGCATGGTTCGGTAGCGATATTATATTTATTAGTTCGAGATTTTCAAGATATTATCATTAAAGGGCCAGAAGGTAAATTATTAAATAATTTATTAAAGGACATTTATAGTGATAGTAGTATTAAATTATCTCCTCATATATTTAATCAAAAAGAATCATTTGAAGGGTATGAAAATGTATCCATTGCTTCGTTTAAAAAACAATGGGTAATCGCTCTTGGTGAATTAATTAACTTTGCAACAAGTGATAGATTAGGAAAAGAGTATATTGCAACAGCATATTTGCAGCTTGCTTTATGTGAAACAGAATTAGCGAAAGAGGAAGCAGCGCATGATGAAAAAAGAATCGAATACTTACGTAAATCTCTGATATCGTTTGATGCAGTTAAACCCAAAACAAAACCTATTCTTGCTCGTATGGATTTCTTAGCTAATCTGCCCGAAGTGAAATCAGATGAGAAATGTAAGGAAATTTATGATCAAATTCCTTATTATCGCAAGCAAGTAAAACTAGATGCAGACTTTGAGAGGGTGAAGGAAGATCAAAAGAAAGCGCAAACTCCCCTGCAACTGAGAGAATATAGAGGCAAATATAAAATGCTAGTAAAAGGATATTGTGAATTAAGAGATGAAAAGCAATTAGAAGAATGTATAAACCAGTTAGAATTATTAAGAAGCGTTAATTTATTTCTTGGAAATGATTTATTTCTTTTAAACGAGATTATTTTAACGGCTTGTGAAGCCATGTTAACTCGATTAATTGAATTAAATAATAGTATTAAATTAGATTGGTGTAAAAAATGCCTCACTCGTTTAGAAGAAAAATCATTACATCCTATGGAGCATCAACGTTTGCAAAATGCGATAGCAAAATCAAAACGATTTTTAGCGTTAGGTAATGATATTAGTTCTTCGTTGGAGGGCCATAGCAAGCAAAGAGATGAATTTGCAAATAAGGGTTATATAATAGCAATTTATTTGCAATTTCATTATCATTTGTATTATCGTTGTGGTAGAAATCGAGGTCGAATATTGTTGAATGGCGCAAGAATATTAATTGCGAAATATGGTGAAGAATCAAAAAAAGCAGAAGCACTACATGAATTGAAAAAAAGTAAAGATCCTGTTGCAAAATGGTATTTAAATTTAGTAGAAGATTTAGATGCAATAAATAAAGATAATTCTAGAATTGATATTAATCCTACTACATTGATTTTACTTATGTTAGAAAAAGAAAAAGACCCTAATATTGTTAAAGCAATCACTCGTAGTTTAAAATCATCTAGAGTCACGGATCAAGTAAAACATGAGTTACTAAAAAATTCTGATTTTGAGCAATGGTTAGGAAACCAAATTATCACCTATAGAGCGAGCAAAAGTCCAGCGGTAGGTGAAGGTGAAGCAAAGAAAACACAAGGTTGGGGTGAATATTTAAGTTTTTGGAAAAAGAAAGCCGTTCCTCCACCCAGTGACCAACCAATGGAACTTGATTCTCATAAAAAACAACCTAGTTCGCCAGGGGATAAAAAGTGATTGAAACTGTTATCACGGGAGAAAATCATGAGTAAGCTAATAGAATTAATCAAACGCCATCAAGGCAGCAAAGATTTTCCTTATCAAGAAGCAAAGCAGCTGATGGATGAAAAAGGATTTGATGTTAATTCTCAAAATGAAGATAAACTTACCGCATTAATTCTTGCTATCCAGTATGGTTTAACGGATTTAGCAGTACAACTGATCCGCTTTCCTGGTATAAATTTAAATTTTCTACATCCTCTGTTATGGGCTATGGTTTTTAAGAATGAGGTCGTAGTGAATGCGCTTTTAGATAAATTTGTTGATGTTGAACATCTATATTATGCTAGAGAAAATGCATTCAATATAGATATCAGTGAAGCTTATTGCTCTCATTTTCCAACCGGTTGGTTGAGAATATATCCTGTTTATAAAATTGGAAAACTTAAAGAATCTAAAGAAGAAGATTGTAAAAATATCCATACATATCTTGTCAGTGGAAAAGCAACAGATGAAAAAATTCCTTGTCTTGCTAATCTCACATTAGGAATTCTTTATGCGACATGTGACTATCCTTCGCAAGAAGATATGTATGCCAAAATACGACAATATTTTATCAATGCAAAAGAATTAGCAAAAAAACCGCTTTCGGGAGGCGAGAAATTTTTCTTTGATGCCATAGATTGTTTACCCGAAGATAGACAACAAGATCTTTCTCATCCTTTAAGTCAAATCGTGGAAAACTTTGTTAGATTAACAAAGAGTGATAATCATTTTATTTCGCAAGCATCAGTTGCGGCATTAGAATTATTATTTCGTTATTATCCTAGATTATTGGGAGACGAGAGAACATTCATTGCTCGTAAACTTGCAGAGATATATATTACATCTAAACCTAAGGGAGAATTGCTTCCTGATAATAGATTTTATGCATCTTTTGTTTATCCGCATATTTCAATTGATTCTCCTGATGCATTATATCAGCATTGGAAAGATAATAAATCGTATCATCCTTTCTATGCGGATATTGCACGTCGTCGAAGTATTCTTTATGGTAAACAACTATCAGCCGATGAAAAAATAAATACAGAAGAAAAAATACCCGAGATGAAAGCAGTGCGGATGGTATCGATACCTGAAGATGTTTGCTATATTCCAACAAACAAAGAAGCATTCTGGGGATTTCGTGTGGATGGTAGTAGTTATGATAGTAGAGAAAAAAGAGATCGTTATGCCAATGAAGGACATGTCAAAGCTTTTCATACGCAATTAGCATACCATCAATATAAACGAAATCCAGGTCGGATTTTATTAAATAGCGCGAGAATATTGATAGCCAAATTTGGTTCAGATGAAAAACAATTATCTGATGCACAAGCAGCATTAACCAGAAGTGAGGATCCTGTTGCAAAATGGTATTTAAATATCATTGAAGCCTTAAATACCATTCAAACAGAAGTATCAAGAGCAGAGATTAATCCAACCACATTGATTTTACTCATGTTAGAAAGAGAAAAAGATAAGATAATTGTAAAAGATATTAAACGTAGTTTAACTTCTTCTCGGGTGACTGACGCAGTAAAAGAAACATTATTAAAAAATTCTGATAAAGAACAGAGGTTACGTAATGCTATTGTTTGGTATCAAGGCAATAAAGAACCTACTCTTGCTCATGAGGAAGCGAAAAAACAACAAGGATGGGGTGAATATTTAGCGGGTTTCTTTTCTAGAAAGAAGCCTTCAACGCCAGTAGATAATCCAATAGAGCTTAAATCAACAGGCCTACAACCTGGCCCGCCAGGGGATAAAAAGTGATTGAAACCGTTATCACGGGAGAAAATCATGAGTAAGCTGATAGCATTAATCAACCACCATTAGGTAAAAAATCAATTATCTTCAAATTGATATTGTTGCACGTTTTCCTGATGGTGAAATATATATTAATCAATATAAAGACATTTAAATTAATTAAAAATATAAAAGGATTTATCGATTAGATTTTTTGTTCTTCGCCTTTCACTAATTTCAAAATGTTTTTTTTATGCCGATAAATGAGTAGCAAGCTTACTATGCAAATAATCGCGACATAATGAACCCCAGCAAAATACCAAGTATAAAACGGTGCAAAAAGAGCTGTCATTAATGCAGCTAATGAAGAATAACGAAAACAAGCAGCGATGAGAATCCAAGTTGCGAGTAAGCTAAGTCCAAGAGGCCAGGATAATGCAAGAAAACATCCAAACGCTGTTGCTACCCCTTTCCCGCCTTGAAAGCGAAAATAAATAGGATAAAGATGACCAAGAAAGGTAGCGAGAATCACTAGACTTACTCCTGTGGAATCAAGACCATAAGCCTTGGCAAGCAATACGGGAATAATACCTTTTAAGGCATCGCCTAATAGTGTGGCGATCGCTGCTTTTTTCCCACCAAGGCGTAATACATTCGTTGCTCCTGGGTTGCCGGAACCTTCTTTTCTAGGATCAGGTAAGTGAAGTAATTTAGATACAATAATAGCAGACGAGATTGAGCCGATTAAGTAGGCGAGTAAAGTTGCGATGCCATATGCCATTCATTTTTCCTAAAAACACAATGTTAATCTGTTCCCCACACTGCTAGAATACCTTTAATCACCCACAAAGGCGACCCCTATGACGACAAATGCAAATAATCTTATTTGGATTGATCTAGAAATGACCGGTTTGGATCCAGAAAAAGAACGAATTATTGAAATTGCCACGATCGTTACCGATTCCAATCTGAATGTTCTTGCTGAAGGTCCTGTGTTTGCAATCAATCAATCGGATGAGTTACTCGCCAACATGGATGGTTGGAATACAAAACAACATAATGGATCAGGATTAGTTGCAAGAGTCAAAGCAAGCAATGTCAGTGAAGCGGATGCAGAAAGAGAAACATTAAAATTTTTAAGTCAATATGTTCCGCCAGGCAAATCACCTATGTGTGGTAATAGTGTTTATCAAGATAGACGATTTTTATATCGCTATATGCCAGCATTAGAAAAATATTTTCATTATCGATTATTGGATGTCAGCACAGTTAAAGAATTAGCATTACGCTGGGCACCTGAAATTTATAATGGCGTGCAAAAAGAATCTAAACATTTAGCGCTGGATGATATTCGCGAGTCGATTGAAGAATTAAAATATTATAAAACTCATTTTCTTAAACTTTAGATTTTTGCATCTCCACAGCCCATGCAACATGCTCTCTCACTAAATCAGAAGGATGATGCAAACGGTTTTCAAGCGCCTTAACAATATCAGCATCAAATGGTGCATTGCCAAGGGCAACAGCAATATTTCTTAGCCAACATTCATAACCAATGCGGCGTATTGCTGATCCTTCTGTTTTTGCTAAAAATTCTTGTTCCGTCCATAAAAATAATGAAATTAAATCTGATGAATCTAACCCATGACGCGGATGAAAATCTTTTTCTTGAGTGGACTTTGCAAATCGATTCCATGGGCACACTATTTGGCAATCATCACAACCATAAATACGATTCCCCATTAAGGGACGCAATTCCACCGGAATAGATCCTCGCAATTCAATCGTTAAATAAGAAATACAACGTCTAGCATCTAATTGATAAGGACCTATAATTGCTTGAGTAGGACAGATATCAATACAAGCATGACACGTCCCACAGTGATTTTTCACGGGGGTATCAGTAGGTAAAGGTAAATTCGTATAAATTTCACCGAGAAAAAACCAAGATCCTGTTTCGCGATTGAGTAAGTTAGTATGTTTGCCAATCCAACCTAATCCTGCTTTTTCGGCTAATGCTTTTTCAAGTACTGGCGCGCTATCCGCAAATACGCGATATTCACTAGGAATTTGCACGGTGATTTGTTCAGCTAATTTCTGTAAGCGTTTGCGTATGAGTTTATGATAATCGCGTCCTAATGCATAACGTGAAATATAGGCTTGCTTAGGATCATTCAATACTTCAATCATACGAGTATCAGTAGGTAAGTAATCCATACGAGCAGAAATCACTCGTATTGTCCCTGGTATTAATTCTTCAGGGTGATAACGCTTACTCTCATGTGCCTCCATGTAATGCATTTCTCCATGAAATTGCTGGGCAAGCCAGGCCAAAAAACGCTCTTCATAGGCGCTAAGATCAATATCTGTGATGCCAATTTGTTGGAATCCTAGTGATTGGCCCCATGACTTAATTTGGGCGACTAATTTATTGTAATCAAGATTGGTATGTCTCATGGGGACAGATTATAATGTTTAAAGCAACAGGAGAAAAGAGTCATGCAAACGGTGGGTACGGTTGGGCTATGGATAAGCTTTTTTGTCATTGTGGCGGTGGTATTAGGCATTGATTTCTATTTCTTAAAAAGAAAGAAATCACACATCATGACCATGCGTAAAGCAGGGGCATGGGTTACCCTATGGATGATGTGTGCATTAGTATTTAATTTACTACTATGGCTACATCTACGACATACTATCCATCCAGAGATAGCTGATCAGCGCTCGTTAGAATTTTTAACAGGGTATATTATCGAAAAATCTCTGTCTGTCGATAATATGTTTGCTTTTTTGGCAATATTTTCTTATTTTACCATCCCTGCAGAATATCAGCGTCGTGTGCTTATCTACGGGGTATTAGGTGCTGTCATTTTGCGTTTTATCGTTATCATATCAGGCGTGTGGTTAGTCAACGCTTTTCATTGGGTACTTTATTTATTTGGTATCTTATTACTAATCACAGGCCTTAAAATGCTGTTCTCACGAGAAGAAAAGCAAGATATCTCAAAAAATATTTTATTAAATTGGCTAAAGAAACATTTACCTGTGACCCATGAATTTCATGGCAATCAATTTTTTGTTAAGCTAAATAAATATTGGTATGTTACGCCTATGTTTTTAGCTTTAGTTTTAATTGAATGTAGTGATTTGGTATTTGCTTTAGATAGTATTCCCGCTATTTTCGCTATTACTAATGATACGTTTATTATCTTTACTTCTAATATTTTTGCTATCTTAGGATTAAGAGCGTTATATTTTGTTTTAGCTAACTTAGCAGATCGTTTTCATTTGTTAAAATATGGTATTGCAGTGTTGTTAATCTTTATCGGTGTTAAAATGTTAATTGAACCTTGGATTAAGATCCCTATTTTTATAGCATTAAGTGCGGTAGTTGCTATTTTAGGAACGACCATATTGCTCAGTATGAAAATAAAGCGAATATAATATGTTTTTTGCAGATGAAACATCCTTAATGAAATTTGCAGGAGAACTTGCTAAAGTCACTCCTATGGGCACAGTCATTTTTTTATATGGCCCATTAGGAGCAGGAAAAACTACATTTTCTAGAGGGTTTCTTCAAGGAATGGGTTATGCAGGTAAAGTAAAAAGCCCTACTTATACTCTCGTTGAACCCTATGAAGTGAAACAAGGTTATGTATTTCATTTTGATTTTTATCGCATCAAAGCTCCAAGTGAATTAATTGACATAGGATTTCAAGATTATTTGACGAAAGAGGCTATTTGTTTAATTGAATGGCCAGAGTTAGCAAAAGAATTAATGCCTATCTCTGATTTATCTTGTTATATTGATATGGTTTCTTCAGGAAGAGAAATTAAATTAATCGCAGATTCGCCACGAGGTAAAGACATTCTAAGGAAATTGACTGATATTATATGATAACTAAATTCATAAAAATAATAGTATTATTCATGATGCCTTTTTTAGTTTTTGCTGCGCATCACCCATCCATAGTAAAAACATATAAACCCCGCAGAGTAATTATCGTTATTGATGCAGGTCATGGAGGAAAAGATTCTGGAACAATAGGAGCGCATGATATTAAAGAAAAAGATGTCGTGTTAGCTATCGCAAAACAATTAGCTGATTTATTAAACCATGATCTAGGCATACGCGCAAAACTCACAAGGAAGGGCGATTATTTTGTAACATTACGGGATAGATTAAAACTTGCCCGTAAAAGTAAAGCCGATTTTTTTATTTCTATCCATGCCGATTCTTATCTCGATAATCATTCTAGCGGGGTATCTGTTTATGCTTTATCACAGCGAGGAGCAACTAGCGAAGCAGCAAGATGGCTTGCTAATCGTGAAAATTATTCAGAATTAGGCGGCATTAATTTAGGAAAATTAGATCAAAAGAATTTGCAGCTACGTTCATTATTGATCGATTTATCACAAACCGCTGCTATTAATGACAGCGTTAAATTAGGCGATATCTTATTGAATCTATTGAAAAAAGTAACGAATTTACACTATCCAAGAATCGAACAAGCCCCTTTTGTAGTCTTAAAGTCGCCGGATATCCCTTCCATATTAATCGAAACTGGCTTTATTTCTAATGCAGATGAAGCATTAAAATTATCTGATAAAGCTTATCAAAATCAATTAGCCACCGCCTTACATGATGGGATACACTTATACCTGAAAAAATTTCCACTTATATGAGTTATCGTCATTGCGAGGAGCTATGCTCCGAAGCAATCCATGCTGGGAAATCCCCCCGCCTTGCTACGCAAGGCGACCCCCTTTTACAAAGGGGGTTATCTTTGACCCTCTTTTTCAAAGAGGGTCGACGCCGAAGGCGGCGGGGAGATTTTATGGATTGCCACGCTTGCTGCGCTCGCAATGACGTTTTTTCGTGAACGTGTGCGTGCCCGATTGCGTGCCCGGTTTTTATAAAATAAGGATGGTGGATTACGACGCTTTGCGTCTAATCCACCCTACGGCTAGAATTTTTAATCGCATCAAAAAGCGAGTATGAGGATAAAAGCATGCACTTACGCATCGAAAAATTAAGTACATTACTCGCCAACCAAATTGCAGCAGGCGAAGTCATTGAACGCCCGGCATCTGTTGTTAAAGAATTAGTGGAAAATAGTTTAGATGCAGGCGCTACCCAAATTGATATTGACATTGAACAAGGCGGAATGCACTTAATTCGCATACGTGATAATGGCAGTGGTATTCATGCAGATGATTTGTTACTCGCAATTAATAGACATGCAACAAGTAAAATAAAAAATTTGGATGATCTTGCTGAAATTAATTCGCTAGGCTTTCGCGGTGAAGCATTAGCGAGTATTAGTTCTGTATCGCGCTTAACGTTAACTTCTGCATTACATAATGCAAGCGGTTGGCAAGTCATTACCCAAGGTACAGAAAGTGATCCGCAATTAGCGCCTGCCGCTCATCCACAAGGAACAACTATCGAAGTACGAGATTTATTTTTTAATACACCTGCACGACGCAAATTTTTACGTTCAGAAAAAACGGAATTTGAACATATCGATGAATTAATAAAACGCATTGCACTAAGTTGTTTTTCAGTGAGTTTTACTTTGAAACATAATCAGCGTCTGATTCGTCAATACCGTGCAGCCAATTCACTAGCGGAGCGCACACAGCGTATTGCCAGTTTATGTGGTGAAGCATTTGTTGAAAACGCATTACAAATAGAATCAGTTGCTGTGGATTTGAAATTATCAGGATGGATAGGGTTGCCTACTTTTACCCGCGCACAAGCTGATTTACAGTATTTTTATGTGAATGGTAGAATCGTTCGAGATAAATTGGTGAGTCATGCGGTGAAACAAGCTTATCATGATGTGTTACATGGAAATCGATATCCCGCTTTTGTCTTATTTTTAGAAATTTTACCTTCGCAAGTTGATGTTAATGTGCATCCTACGAAGCACGAAGTGCGTTTTCGCGAAAGCCGTTTGGTGCATGATTTTATTTATCGCAGTTTACAAGACGCTTTAGTAAAGCTAAAACCAGGAGAACAAACAGTCACATTTCCTGTATTAGAAATGGAAACAGTGAGTGTGAACCCTTCTATTCATAAAGATTATCAACCTCGAAAAGAAAGCTATTCTTCGTTTCGTCCAAGCTATGCTGCTTCACCCGTAAAAATTCAAGAACAAGCAGCAGTTTATCAGCAATTAGCTTTAGAAACAGTAGAGCAACCCGCTGGAACACCACCATTAGGATTTGCGTTAGCGCAATTATTAAATATTTATATTTTGTCGGAAACACCACAAGGTTTAATGTTGGTTGATATGCATGCAGCGCATGAACGTGTACTCTATGAACGTTTAAAGAAAACCATGCAAGAAAATAAAATGAAATCTCAACCTTTGTTACTTCCATTAACGGTAACATTAAGTGAAAAAGAAATACGAGCTATACAGAATCATCTTACCATTTTCCAACAATTGGGATTAGTCATAGAGCAAATGAGTCAAGGATCTATTGTAGTCAGAGAAGTGCCAGAATTAATTCGTGAAGGAGAGTTAACGCAATTAATTCGTGATATTGCTGCAGATTTAGTAGTGTATGAACAAAGTTCGCGTTTAGATGAATATGTGCATCATGTTTTAGGAACGATGGCTTGTCATGCTGCAGTCAGAGCACAAAGACGTTTAACTCTACCTGAAATGAATGCATTATTACGCGCAATGGAAAATACGCAGTATGCGGGTCATTGTAATCATGGTAGGCCTACATCCAAGTTATTATCTCTGCAAGAATTAGATAAATTATTTTTACGTGGGCGCTAGTGTGAGTCAAATCATCTGCTTAATGGGTCCAACCGCCTCAGGTAAAACGCAATTAGCTATTGACTTGGTTCAGCAATTTCCTCTTGATATTATTAGCGTTGATTCAGCCATGGTTTACCGCGGTATGGATATTGGTACTGCAAAACCAACATCGGATATTTTGCGACTTGCTCCTCATCGATTACTTGATATTTGTGATCCGAGAGAACGATATTCTGTTGCCCAGTTTTGTGAAGATGCTTGGCGAGAAATCCATGATATTTTAGCGCATGGAAAAATTCCCTTATTAGTAGGGGGTACGATGTTATATTTTCATGCGCTACAACAAGGTTTAGCAGAGCTTCCTTCTGCAGATGTCAGTGTACGGGAGTCACTCTTGCATGAAGGATCCACTTTAGGTTGGCCTCATCTACATGAACGTTTAGTGAAAATCGATCCTGTTGCTGCTAAACGTATTCATCCACATGATATGCAGCGTATACAGCGTGCATTAGAGGTTTATGAATTAACCGGAAAAAATATGACAGAGTCACAAGAACAACATCAAGTATTTTCCACAAACCATCATTTTATTAATTTAGCTATCATGCCTGATGATAGAGCACTCTTACATCAAGCAATTGCTGAGAGGTTTGATGATATGTTGAAAAAAGGATTTATCGATGAAGTGAAAAAATTATATGATCGTGGTGATTTATCATTAGAGTTGCCATCGATGCGATCAGTAGGTTACAGACAAGTTTGGCAATATTTAGAAGGTACGTTCACTTTTGATGAAATGCGTGAAAAAAGTATTATTGCAACTCGTCAATTAGCAAAGCGGCAGTTGACTTGGTTGAGGAGTTGGGAGAATGCAATATATTTTTCTAGTGATGTTGAATTAAAAAATTACTTTTAAGAAAAGCTGCACGCGGGCACGCAATCGGGCGTGTTTACGAAAAAGCGTCATTGCGAGGAGCGTAAGCGACGAAGCAATCCATATTATTTGGCATGGATCGCCACGCTTGCTTCGCAAGCTCGCGATGACGAATGTTTATTAGTAAACACGCCCGATTGCGTGCCCACGTGCGGCTTTTTCTCAAATAACTATGGTAAGAAATAGTATGGATTCGGCAGCTTATACGTTTTATCAGCATGCCCGCCTTCTAAATCACTTAATTGATCTCCAAGGTTTAACACAATGTGATAGCCTTGTTTCTCAATTTGTTCACGTGCAGCTGTTTTATAAATAGCGATAGTTTTTTCTTGGTAGTGCGGAGGTCTAAAATAAATACCTTGCCAATCATGGAATCCTACTTTCTTTAAATTTTGTATGGTTGCATCATGCAGCGTTTGAGAACGGCCAGTTACAAAAAAGATAGCAATGTGGTGATCTTCTGCATATTGATATAATTTAAGCGTAGGTTGAATCGCGGGATCTTTACCCGTTGCAATAGCATGATCGATATCTTCTATTGTTCCACCAAAATTCATTCTTGCTATGTCTTGATAATTAGATAAGGAAGTTTCATCAATATCTAATATGATAGCGGGTTTTTTAGAAAATTTTTTATCGAGATGAGTTTTTAAGTAATCCATAGCGTGGTTAACGACAACTATGATTTGATGGCCATACTCTTGGGAATCGTGATAGCGAGCCAACGCTTTTTTTGCAAAAGCCAAATTCTGGGGTTCGCCGGCGCATAAGGCCGAGCATAATAAGCTAAGGACAACTATTGAGCATTTTCTCAGCATTATAACTTCTCATTTGCGATTAAATTTAATAATAATGTAAACAGGGCCTAGTGTAGCATTCTCTTTAAAGAAAAGCAGCAAGTAATTCCATAAAAATACTATTATCTTATCAGGAATCCTATTATAATAGGTTGATTTTTAACTAACTTTTACAGGAGTTGAACGATGGTCAACAACAAAAAATGTACCCGGATTTGTGTGGTGAGTTTGGGTATTGCGTTAGGTGTTGCAAAAGGATTGGGGATGATGTTATTCGCATGGGCAGGTTGGTTATGGGGCCATGGTGTTACCATGATTGATCAAGTGGGCTTAATGTACCACGGCTTTGCCCCAACGTTTAAAGGCGGTCTAGTTGGCTTAGGATGGGGTTTTCTCTGCGGCTTTATCTTAGGGGTAGTTATCGCTTTTGTTTATAACTTATGCGTATCTTGCTGTCCTGCAGGTTGCTGTAAAGTAGAGAAATGACATAAAGCGTTAGCTTTGTGTCATCCTGAGTGAAGCGAAGGATCTAACGCTCTGTGTCATCCTGAGGAGTGCTCTTTACGACGAAGGATCTCCCTGGAAATCCGTCATCGCGAGCTTGCGAAGCAAGCGTGGCGATCCATGCTTCTTATGGATTGCTTCGGAGCTGGACGCTCCTCGCAATGACGAAGACATCCTTCGGCATAAAGAACATGCCTCAGGATGACAAAGAGTTCCTTTCATGAGTGCTTTGCGATGACATAGAGCGTCGCCTAAGGCACCTTAGCCACAGTACTTTGATGTTGCAGTAACGTATTATTTTGGCCAATCATAGACATAGTCTTTAAAATCTTTAACGCTTCATATAATTGAAAATCATCTTGAGCCAAACTGGATAAATCTTTAATAGGTGTCATCACAGCTTCTGCATCTTTTGCCCCAGCTAAATGACCTTTCAATTGATATTCTTTAATAGGAACTAACATCGCATTATCAGCTTTAGTGATATTAGTTATCATTAAATTATCTATATTAATATCAGGAACAATGCCTACATTTTGAATAACTCGTCCTGCAGGAGTGTGATAAAGCGCAGTTGTTAATTTAATCGCATGAGTTTGATCTAAAGGTAATACAGTTTGTACTGAGCCTTTACCGAAACTTGTGGTACCCACAATCATAGCGCGTCGATAATCTTGCAGTGCTCCAGCCACAATTTCTGAAGCAGAAGCAGAGCCATCATTAATAAGAACGACAATAGGTGCTCCATCAAGAATATCTTTACTCTTATCTTTTGCTTTATATTCAGTTTTAGGTGCTCGCCCTTCAGTGTATACAATCAAGTTTTGATGTTGATTTAATGTTTTATTATCTAAAAATACATCGGCAACTTGTACAGCAGTTTCAAGTAAACCACCTGGATTATTTCGTAAATCAAGAACAATTCCTTTTAAATTCCCGCCAGCTGCTTTTTTCAAGTTATCAATTGCATTAATCATTAACTCAGTCGTGGGTTCTTGGAATTGACTAATACGGATATAACCAAAGTTTTGATCGAGTAAGTTACTCTTAATACTAGGAAGACGTATCATTTCTCGCGTCAATTTAAAATTAAGTGGTGCTTTTTCACCTTTACGAATAACAGTTAGCGAAACTTGCGTGCCTTTTTTACCACGCATTTTATCAACAGCTTCACGTAATGACATTTCATTTACGAGTTTGCCATCGAGTGCAACAATATAATCACCCGATTTAATACCTGCTTTAGCGGCTGGGGTATCATCAATAGGGCTGACAACTTTCAGTACGCCAAATTCACCCGTGACTTCAATTCCAAGGCCTGCAAATTCGCCATTAGTTGTCATCAATAAAGTTTTATAGGCATCTTCATCTAAGTATTCAGAATGCGGATCAAGGCCAGTTAACATTCCACGTATGGCATCTTCTAATAATTTTTTGTCATTAATAGGACTAACGTAATATTCTTTAATTTCAGAAATAGCATTGGTGAAACGATTAATGTCTTGCTCATCTAAATCCTTGCTTGCTCCATGTGTCAGAGTTTGTGGATCAGTATCCTTAAGAGCAAACGCAGGTTGTGCAGCAAAGAGAGTCACTGAGAGAAATATCGTTAATAAACTAAAAATTTGCGGGAATAGATTACGTTTCATAAGTTAGTCCCTATTTTAAATTTATTCTCCGTGGCTTGCCACGGGTTCTTTAGCTATGGGGGTTTAATTATTTAATTCACTCACCTATAAGTATAGCTCATTTTGGAAGGAAAAGGGGTGGTAGAAACCCTGCTTGTATAATTTACCTACACCAAATCATAGGGTTAACAGCGACCCCATGTTGACGAATTTCAAAATATAAAGTGGGGGGTTGTGATCCATAGCGAGTTCCGGTCGTTGCAATAATATCGCCCATTTTGACAGTATCTCCCACTTTAGCAGTACTGAGATGATTTCGAGCATATAGGCTAAGATAACCCTTGCCATGGTTTATAATGACTAATATGCCAAATCCACGTAACCAATTGGAAAATATTACTTTTCCTGGGTATATCGCCCGAACAGGTGCATAGTCAGCTGTCTTAATGATAACGCCGGCTTGTTGCCCGCTGCTGGATAAAATATTGCCAAATCTTGCTATTAAGGAGCCAGTGGTTGGCCAGGGTAACTTACCGCGTATTTTGTCAAAAGAAGCGTGATGTATGGGAATAGGTTTAACCTGCTTATCCGTAATCAGAAAGGATGGGGTAAGGCGTTGTTTTTTTAGATGTTGCTGGTCTTCAGTGAGGGTTGCAAGCGGCGTTTTCATAGAAGTCATTAAATAGAAAAGGTGCCGATTAACTGTTTCTGTATCTTCTTGATTTAACAACATTTCTAAAGGAGAATCTTCTCGTAATTGTTCTTTGGCTATGAGTTGTTGAGATAATTTTAAAGATGGCTGTGATGCGGATAGGTGATTATCTTCAGATGCAATAACAGATTGGCTTACAAAAAGATAAGCAAGCGATAGCAAAAAAATAGTAAAAAAAACCTTATTCAAGCTCAAAAATTGTACTTCCTGTCATTTCTTGAGGTTTTGTTAATCCCATTAAATATAAAATGGTAGGGGCAACATCGGATAAAATTCCATCAGGTTTTATCACTTTGGCTTTGCGGCCTATATATAGCAAGGGTACTAATTCATAAGTATGTGCTGTATGCGGCTGCCCTGTATTATCATCAAACATAAGTTCTGCATTTCCATGATCTGCAGTAATTAATGCTTCACTGTCAACAGTTTGTAATGCTTTGACAATTTTCCCAAGACAAGTATCTAAGGTTTCAATGGCTTTGACGGTAGCAGCAAAGTTACCTGTATGTCCTACCATATCTGCATTGGCAAAATTACAAATGATCATATCATATTTTTGTTCGGTTATAGCTTTTACTAAACAATCCGTCACTTCAGGTGCACTCATTTCAGGTTGCAAATCATAGGTTGCCACATGAGGCGATGGAATTAAAATGCGTTCTTCTCCTGGATAGGGTTGCTCTATTCCACCATTAAAAAAGAAAGTGACATGTGCATATTTTTCTGTTTCAGCCAGGCGTAATTGCTGCAAGCCTAGTTTGCTGATGTATTCTGGTAAAATATTATTAAGAGATTGAGGTGGATAAGCAATCGAGACATTTTTTAAATTAACATCGTATTCCGTTAATGTAACAAAATGGACATGTGGCGTATGTTGCCTAACAAAATGATTAAAGTGGTCATCAACAAAGGCATAGGTTAATTCACGAGCACGGTCTGCTCTGAAATTCATAAAAATAACACTATCCCCTTCTTCTATCGCAATAGGAGATTCATTCACTGGGTGTATGAGAGTAGGTGAAACAAATTCATCGGTTTCACCGCGGTGATAAGCCATGTTTAATGCTTCTTCTGGATTAGGAGCATGATAAGATGCATTGCTATTTGTAAGTAAATCATAAGTTTTTTGAATTCTATCCCAGCGTTTATCTCTATCCATCGCATAATAACGGCCAACAATAGTAACAATATGAGGGGAAAGTCGTTGCAAGGAAGGCAATGCACTACGTGGCGGAGTATCACGGCCATCTAAAAAAGCATGGATATAAACGCGTGGTGCATGACGTTGTTTCGCTAATTGTAGTAATGCTTGAATGTGTTGTTCATGGCTATGGACTCCGCCAGGAGAAAGTAAACCTAAAATATGGATGGCCTTATTATTATTTTTTGCTTGATCAATGGCGGTGAGTAATACTGGATTTGTAAAAAACTTACCATTGGCAATTTCTGTATCAATGCGGGTTAGGTCTTGGGAGACAATACGTCCTGCTCCTATATTTAAGTGCCCGACTTCTGAATTACCCATTTGTCCATCGGGTAAACCGACAGAACTACCGCAACCCGAAATCAATGTATGTGGATATTCTTGCCAGAATTTATCCCAGTTAGGTTTTTTTGCGGCAGCAATCGCATTAGCCTCATGAGAGTGTCTATGGCCCCAGCCATCGAGGATGATTAATACCATCGCTTTTTTCTTTTTCATGATTCTTTACCAATTATTAGCGTTGTTGAATAAATTATTTTTGATGCACGAAAATCTGGGTAAAGCGGGTCCTGCCGCTGTCGTTCCGCGACTTGAGAGGCTGTCATGCCAGCCGCGAGCGTAGCTCGCGAGGTGGCATCCAGAGCTTATTCCACTGGATGCCAGCTAAAAGCATGCTGGCATGACACCTTGGTACTCGCTTTGGGAATCTCTGTACTTGCATCAAAACAGGTATTATTACTTATAATCTTCGGCTACACTACATTTAATATCTTAAAGAATCACGCAGGATGCAGGGCATGAAAATAAAATGTTGGGGGTTATTGGCAGCGTTGTTGATGGCAGGGATGAGTATTAATATTGTTTTTGCCGACGAGCCAACAACCAATGTGAAGGATCCTTATGAAATCTTTAACCGTGCCATGTTTCATTTCAATGATATATTTGACCGTGTCGTATTAAAGCCTGCTGGGACTGTTTATAATGCGATTATTCCCAAACCTCTCGCCAAAGGGTTCACCAATTTTTTTAGAAACATTGATACTATCCCGACCGTTGCGAATGATTTATTACAGTTAAATTTTTATCAAGCGAGTAATGATGCTTGGCGATTAGGTATTAATTCCACTATTGGCATAGGTGGTATTTTTGATTTTGCCAAAGATATGGGATTACAACCTAACTCAGAAGATTTAGGTTTAACGTTTGCACGCTGGGGATATGAAAATTCGAATTATTTAGTATTCCCATTCTTAGGGCCAAGTACAGTGCGTGATGTTGTGGCATGGCCAATAAATTATTATTATTTAACAATTTATCCACGTATCAATCCGGTACGAACACGATATATATTGTATAGTGCAAGTGTGGTGGTATGGCGGGCTGATATGCTGCGTCATGAAGAGGTTTTTGAGCAGGTTAGTATTGATAAGTATGCATTTATGCGAGACGCATATATGCAGCGACGTCACTATCTTATTGAACGTAATAAGAAACTTTTAGATCCTGCTCTACGTAACACAGTCAGTCCTACATAATCCAATCCATTTATCTATAAATATGGTATGATATAAAGTATAAAAAATAGGATGGCTGGAGGATGGTATGGCGCAGAATATGCATTATTTGAGTATCAAAGTCCTTGAGACTTATGACGACATTGCTGGGCATGCAGGTAATTTAAGTATCAAGCTGCGAGAACTAGCACCTGGACAAAATAATTCTTTGACATTTCAAGCTGCTAAAGAGCCCTCAAGTGACTCTATAGGGTATCTTGGTGATATTGCTGCGTATCTAAAAGAACAACAAGAACATGTTAAGGAACTGACTCCTAATATTTCTTCATCATCGGAAGTTAAGAGGCAATCATTATGAATACTCTTGAACGTGAGCAACAAACTAAGTTGATCGCACTGGTTCAAGAAACGATTCATAAAGATGAAGAGTTAAGAACCCAGTATCATATTGGTGAAAAGTTTCGTTTTATTCGTGATCGTCTTCATGCTTTATTAGATACTTTAGAAAAAAATTTACAAGAATCTTTTCCTGAAGAAAAGAAATCAGTTCATCTTGAGGCTTCTGCTGATGAAGTAATGGTCCATGTTTATTTATATAATGCGCAAGGGTTGCAATTGCGTAGTTGGCAAGGGATGGTAAATCCCAAATTCTTTTATGATTATGGAGTCAATCGACCTGTTTATGGAGAAAGAAACCATATTGAAGCCATGATACGATCAAAATCAAACAAATTACAGCATGCTTATTTAACATTTACTGTCAAACGCGACGATGTTGTTGTGTCGACAGATATGCGCGATTCGCTGGGGAATCCTCTGATTAAACTCAAAGAAAATAAACTTCTCCCTGAAAAGTTAATGAGTTTTCATCATAATGACAAAAATTATATTTTAAATAGTGAAGGCGAGTTAATCCTGAAAGAAGGTTTGTAAATCTTAATAGCTCATTCTCTATCGTCATTGCGAACTGACACGAAGCCTCATCGCGAGGCCGCACAAGCGGCCGTGGCTGTCATTGCGAGCTGACGCGAAGCGTCATCGCGAGCCTGCGAAGCAGGCGTGGCGATCCATATAATAACATGGATTGCTTCGTCGCTTACGCTCCTCGCAATGACTCCTTCTCTTAGCTTGACGTATATGCGCGAAAGCGCGGTATCCAGAAAAAACTTAGATTTTCAAAGACTTACTACTTCTGCAATAAGGCCTATAAATGATGTTATAATTACTATATAACAGACACGCACTCAATGGAGGTCATATGAAATCCGTTAAAGATGTTGTAGTGAAGCTAGCTAGTGAATTAAAAAAAGAAACGGTGTCAATGTTTCATTTTTACGGTGGGGGAATGAAGATGAAAACACCACCAGAAGATAATCCTGTTGAACTACAAGATCTTTCTCCACCGCCAGTGCCTAAAGCAGATGAAAAATCACCACCGCCAACTGCACCCGCAGTTGCTAGAGCAGCACCTATAGTGCCTCAAATGCCACAATTATCTTCGCCACCTGTTGATGCAAAGATTGCAGCTGTCGCAGCAAGAGTAAATCCCTATCCATATTCACATGAAAAATTCAAAAAAGTTTTTGGAATAGTTGTAAAATTAATTGATGCCCCGAATGCGTTTTGGGAACAGCATAGATTAGGATTTCTTTGGGCTTTTGCTCCAAAAGGAATTGGAGAAATGAGAGCTGTTTTAAATAAGAATGAAGAATGGTGTTACCTAAACGGTAGTCTTATCGATATCGCTAAGGAGAGTGCTGGTAGGCATGACAATGAATTAGGTAGCGGTAGTCCTAGATCAAGACTTTCAAGGTTTTATCTAGCTGTTTCAGATTTACTTCAGGGGTCTGAGGCGTTTATAGCCCGTAATGTACAAGATGAATTAGATGCATTAGATAGAGATTTAGATGGGTTTATACAGCAACAAAATCAACCTGGCGTAGGGCCGAATGCACGACCATCTGGATAGGTACATATAACAAGAAACTACGGCTTCCTCGAAGACGGTCCCCAATTTTTCTCGATTAATTCTTCAGGAGAAGTTGGGGTCTCTGGTTTATTGTCATATAATTGTTGAATGGTCCGCATCAAAGGAATTCTTTTTTTCCCTAATAGAGTGACAAATTGAAGAAACAAAGGATTATGATGTTGAATTTTAAATTGTTCCGGGCTAAACACGGGAGAAGTAAAATCTGTTGTAGTGCGTTTTAATTCTTGCTGAGCGATATCTTCATGCAGTTTTTTTTCTTCAAATGTTTGTTGTTCTTGAGTGATAGTGTGATTAAATAAGTTGTCACGCTGAATTTTTTCTATCACTTGTTTTGATGTAACAGGTTTTTTTTCGCCTAAATAAAATTCACGATGTTTTTTTTCAGATTGTTCTTTGCGATCTTTTGAATCTTTTTTTTCATTTATTAAGAAGTCACGTTTTTTTTGTTCTTGTATATTGTTTTGTTTCAGTGCTTCTGCTTTGCGTTTTTGATCTATTTCTTTTTGTAATCTTTCTTTTGCGCCAATTCGTAGTTTTAATTCTAGGACATTATGTTCATCGGAACCTTTATCAGGCAAAGTAGTGCCTTTACCAGCCCCTCGGCAAGCGGCACAGATATTGCCATATTTTGTTCCGCGGCTACTTATTTCTAAAAAAGCTGATAAAGGCTTTTGTTGCCCGCATGCAGAACAAGTTCTAGTAAGTTGTGTTGGGGTGGTCATAAGTCACACATTATGTCACGTTAAAATTGGCTGATATCTATACAATTCCAGGAGAAGCTTACCGCAAACTTCGCTCTAGATCAAATGAATAAAGCTAGGGGCTGTTGACATTTCTACTATGTTGGCCATAAAACGCTGATTTTCTGACTCAACCTAGCGAAATGTCAACAGCCCCTAGGATCGGCATCTGCTAAGCGGGGTGATACGTAACATCTTGACTGATCAAGAAAGTCTTGCCTCAAGGAGAGAGATTGGGTATTCTCAACGCGGTAATCTACGTGTGATTTATTATTAATAAGAATATGGAGAATAAAATGACAAAAGGACCATCACTACAAGATCCTTTCTTAAATGCTCTGCGTAAAGAAAAGGTTCCCGTTTCAATTTATTTAGTTAATGGCATTAAATTACAAGGCTTAATTGAATCGTTTGATCAGTTTGTAGTTTTGCTGAAAAATACGGTAAGCCAAATGGTTTATAAACACGCTATTTCTACTGTTGTCCCATCCCGTAATGTTTCTTCTCCTATGGAATATGCCCATGCTGGTAGCAGTAATGGTGGGGATGGCAATCATCAGGGTAATAAAGAATAATTATTTCTGTGTCACCCTGACTCTTGCTTTCGCAGGGGGTAAACTTCAGCTGGCGCCCAGAACAGATGTCATCCTGAGCGAAGCGAAGGATCCGGCGTTTTCTGTCGTCCTGAGGAGCGCAGCGACGAAGGATCTCCTTCAAGCTACTATGCTTATCGATAAGCTCAGTCATATTAAGGAGATCCTTCGGTGTTAAAGAGCACACCTCAAGGATGACATATGTCTTGCATTGATCCTCTTTTATAAAAGAGATTATCTTAATATTCTGTCCCATCTCGACATACTAGTTGCTTCCATTCATCACGCCTACTAGAATTCTCTCTTAAAGCTAACGTTAGGAGTGTATCATGCCGTGGAATAAACCGGGGAATCATAGTGATGACCCATGGGGAAATAAAAAACAATCTAGTCCTCCTGATTTAGATAAGCTATTGAATGAATGGATTAGAAAGGTAAAATCAATTTTTGTCTCTAAACATTCAGTCTCTTTGAAATCTTCCCCTGATCATAAAATGAGTGCGAGTATAGCCATTGTGCTGCTTATTGCATTGGTTCTTTGGGTTGCTTCTGGTTTTTTTATTGTTAATCCAGCAGAAGAAGCTGTTATCTTGCGCTTTGGAAAATACGCTGATGTCTATTCTCCAGGATTACACTGGATGGCTAGAGGGATTGATACAAAGTATTTGGTAGATATACAAAAGATTTATTCATTCTCATTGCAAGGAGATTTTTTAACAAAGTCATCTGAACAGAATGATTTACCGCGAAATAATTCACTTTCTTCTCCCGATCAATCTAAAAATTTAGTGAATGTCGAATTAAACGTACAATACCGTATTAGTGATCCGCGAGCATATTTGTTTACTATTCTTGATCCTGACGACACGATTCAACAAGTTGCAAGCGGAGCACTATCTGATGTGATTGGGACGATGAAATTAGATGAGGTGCTAACAACAGGACGGGAAATGGTAAGTTCTGGTGTGCTAGATCGAATCAAACAAGTATTAGCAACCTATCATGCTGGATTAGAAGTGGTTGCAGTGACACTGAAAAAAGTGCAATCACCTGATCAAGTGAGAGAAGCGTTTAATGATGTGAATAGAGCAGATCAAGATAAAGCAACTTATATTCAGCAAGCCCAAGCTTATGCAAGTAAAGTGATACCCTTAGCACAAGGTGAAGCAGCACGTATTTTAGCAGATGCTCGTGCATATCAGCAGCAAGTCATATTATCGGCTGGTGCGCAAGTTGCTAAATATCAAGCTTTATTTAATGCTTATCGAATATCACCGCAGGTCACACGTGAGCGTATGTATTTGGAAACGATGCAAACCGTGCTAGGTAATACGAGTAAAGTATTAGTTGATACAGGTAACAATAATAATTTATTGTATTTACCTTTAGATCAATTATTAAAGCACGATAAATCACGCATCCCATCAGCAGCATCGCTCTCTGGAGGAAAGAATAATGAAAATTAAAAGCATAGCGATTCTTATTGTTGTTTCGCTAACTGCTATGTGGTTTAGCATGTTTACTGTAAATGAGGGAGAAAACGGATTAATTTTGCGTTTAGGGAAAATTGTTAATTTAACTCTTCTCCCTGGTCTACACTTTAAAATTCCTTTCATCGATCGAGTCCATATTTTTGATGTGCGCACGCAAGAGCTAGCAACTTCTGTCACTCAACCATTGACTGTTGTCACGAAAGAGCAAACTTATTTAGTCGTTGAGTACTTTGCAAAGTGGCGCGTTGATAATCTTACAAAGTTTTACACGAGTACTGGCGGAAGTGTGGCTTGGGCGGAAACATTATTAGAGCAGCGGATGAATGATGTTGTGCGTGCTGAATATGGAAAACGCACAAGCAATCAAGCTATTTCGACTGATCGTGCTAATATGATGTCTGTTATTAAGGAACAAACAAATACTATAGGAAAAGATCAAGGTATTGTTGTGAGTGATGTGCGTATTCAGCAAATTACACTGCCTAAAGATGTGATGGATTCCGTGTTTAAACGTATGGCAACGGAGAGAAAACAATTTGCTGAAGCAAAACGTGCAGAAGGGTTAGAAAAGGCAGAAGAAGTGAAAGCATTTGCAGATCAAAAAGCAACGATTATTAAAGCTGAAGCTTTAATGCAAGGAGCTGCAATTCGTGCCAAAGGCGATCAAGAAGCTGCAGAAATTTTTGCAAAAGCTTATAGTATTGATCCAAAGTTTTATGCATTTTATCGTAGTTTAGAAGCTTATTTGCATGGGTTTAATCAAAAGAATGATGTATTGGTTTTAAAACCAGAAGGGCAGTTTTTTAAGTATTTTCATAATCTCGATTATGACAAATTATCGAAAGGTTAATTATAGGATGTCATCATGGGTAAAAGTGTTGTAATACTCGGTAGTCAGTGGGGAGATGAAGGCAAAGGCAAAGTGGTAGATTTGCTAATGGATAATGCTCACGTGGTTGTGCGTTTCCAGGGCGGGCATAATGCAGGGCATACACTTGTCATCGATGGTAAAAAAACGATATTACGTCTTATTCCTTCTGGTATTTTGCATGAACATGTTCATTGTTTGATTGGCAATGGCGTTGTGTTATCTCCTACTGCATTATTACAAGAAATAAGTGAGTTAGAGCGCCAAGGAATTAAGGTGACTGAACGTTTACGTATTAGTGATTCTTGTGTTTTGATTTTACCTTATCATGTTGCGTTAGATCAGGCGCGTGAAAAAAAACGAGGAAAAGCAGCAATTGGTACTACAGGGCGTGGGATTGGTCCTGCTTATGAAGATAAGGCAGCACGTCGTGCATTACGTTTTGGTGACTTATTTGACGCGAAACGTTTTCATGATCAATTAGCAGAAGTGTTAGATTATCAAAATTTTATTTTGCAGAATTACTATCAAGAACAACCTATCGATTTTAAAAAATTATTGGAAGACATGTTAAGTTTGGTTCCACAACTACGTCCTATGCGCGCTGACGTCTCTGCTTTATTAGCAGATTATCGATTAGCTGGAAAAAATATTTTATTTGAAGGGGCACAAGGTACTTTACTTGATGTCGATCATGGAACTTATCCATTTGTCACATCATCCAATACTGTTGCTGGTGCTGCTAGTGTAGGCACAGGTTGCGGGCCATTATATTTAAATTATATCTTAGGGGTGACGAAAGCCTATACTACGCGCGTAGGTTCAGGGCCTTTTCCAACAGAGTTACACGATGATATAGGAAAGCTTTTAGCAAAACGTGGGAATGAATTTGGTTCTGTGACGGGACGTCCAAGACGTTGTGGTTGGCTAGACATGGTGATTTTAAAACGTTCCATTCAATTAAATAGTTTGCTTGGATTGTGCGTAACAAAGTTAGATGTCTTAGATGAGTTAGATACGATACGTATTTGCACGGGATATGAATTACAAGGGCAACATCTCATTGTGCCTCCCACGGATATCGAAATGCTTTCTGCATGTCAAGCAGTTTACGAAGATTTACCCGGATGGAAACAATCAACAATCGGTATTAAAACATTTGATAAATTACCTGAAAACGCAAAAAAATATTTATTGCGAATTGAAACATTAGCCGGCATACCTATCGATATTATTTCCACAGGACCCGATAGAAATGAAACAATTGTTTTGCGTCATCCGTTTGGGGATGATGTCGTCCCGCGATCCCGTGTCGTTGCACGGGATGGCGCTTGATCGCGAGGAGGACGTCGTCCCGCGACTTGATCGCGGGATCCAGCCAACCATTCTGGATACCGCGTAGTAGAAATGTCAGAATGCCGAGGAGAGGACTCGAACCTCCATGGGTTTTATCCCACAAGTACCTGAAACTTGCGTGTCTACCAGTTTCACCACCTCGGCTGTGGCACTGACTTTACTGATGATATTTTTTTTTGTCAATCGCGGAATGATGAGAGATGACATTAGATACTGCACAGCATAAAATCGATTTGAGTTTGTTGCCTTGCCGTAAATTACATGGCGTAGGCCCGCAAATGGCCGAACGATTGGCGCGTTTAAATATTCACTATGTGCAAGATTTATTATTTCATTTACCTTTTCGTTATCAAGATCGTACTCAAATTTATTCATTAGCTCGTTTGACTCCAGGTGATCATGTTGTTGTGGAAGGAGATATTGTCACGATAACCACCCCTAAGGGTGGTAGAACAAGATTGTTGTGTACAATCCAAGATGAAAGCGGACATTTAAACTTACGGTTTTTTTATGTGAATGCACAACAACGCAATACATTATGTTCTGGTGCGCGAATACGTTGTTTTGGTGAAATACGTTTAGGGCCGCGAGGTTTAGAAATGATTCATCCAGAATATCAAATCATTACCCCAGGGCAAATCATAGCAGTAGAAGAAAATTTAACACCAATTTATCCTACCACAGAGGGATTAAGTCAGTTGACGTGGCGTAAACTGACTCAGCAAGCATTGCAATGGTTGCTTAAAGGAGGAATATTGCAAGATGTATTACCAGCAGACATATTGCAGAAATTTAATTTTCCCAATTTAAAAGATGCGCTACATTTTGTGCATCGTCCACCATTACATGCTTCTCTTGATTTGTTAGCGAAGGGTAAACATGTCACGCAAAAAAGGTTGGTATTTGAAGAATTATTAGCGCATCGTTTAAGCTTGCTGCGATTGAAAAAAAATTTTCGTAAACAATCTGGATTTGTTTTGCAAAATAAAAATGAATTAACAAAACAATTTTTATCATTACTCCCATTCAAGTTAACCCAATCACAAAAACAAGTGATTCAAGAAATTGCAGAAGATCTTAGCCTGAGTCATCCTATGCTACGTTTAGTGCAAGGAGATGTAGGCTCTGGGAAAACAGTTGTTGCAGCGTTAGCTATTTTGCAAGCCATAGAGAATGGTTATCAAGCAGTGATGTTAGCGCCAACAGAAATTTTAGCTGAGCAGCATTTTCAAACATTTCAACAATGGTTTGCTCCCTTAAATGTTTCAGTTGTCATGTTATCAGGACAAATGAAAACAAGTGCTAAACGTGAAGCATTAACTGCAATTGCTAATCATCAAACGCAACTCATTTTAGGTACACATGCTATTTTTCAAAAAGAAGTAGAGTTTGCAAAATTAGCTTTGTTGGTGGTTGATGAACAACATCGATTTGGTGTAGAGCAGCGTGCATTATTACGCGAAAAAGGCGTATCTCAGAATATTTATCCACATCAATTGATTATGACAGCAACACCGATTCCTCGCACCTTGGCAATGAGTGTTTATGCTGATTTAGATCATTCAATTATTAATGAATTACCTCCTGGGAGAACACCTGTTACGACAATAGTGATTTCTAATGAACGGCGTAATGAGGTTTTGGTACGTATTCGTGAAGCTTGTGGGCAAGGTCGACAAGTCTATTGGGTTTGTACATTGATTGAAGAATCGGAAATGTTGCAATGTCAAGCTGCAGAAGATACAGCAACTATGTTAAAAGAAGCATTGTCGCCTTTTAAAGTGGGGTTAATTCACGGTCGCATGAAACCGGCAGAGAAAGAACAAATTATGTCGTCATTCCAATCAGAAGAATTGCAATTATTAGTTGCAACAACGGTGATTGAAGTAGGAGTCAATGTACCTAATGCAAGTTTGATGATTATTGAAAATGCGGAACGATTAGGATTGGCTCAATTGCATCAATTACGTGGTCGTATTGGAAGAGGCGCTGTTGCTAGTCATTGTGTTTTGATGTATCAAGCGCCTATTTCGCATTATGCAAAACAACGCTTGAGCATTTTACGTGAAACTACGGATGGATTTAAGGTTGCACAGCGCGATTTAGAATTACGTGGACCAGGTGAGGTACTCGGGACAAGGCAAACTGGCGAAGTATCATTACGTATTGCAGATTTATTACGTGATAATGATTTACTTCCTGCGGTGCAACAAGCTGCTGCACAATTATTTCAACATCATCCCGATATTGTTGCTGTACTTATTAAACGTTGGTTAGGTAAGGCAGAACAATATGGGCATGTGTAAGTACGTGTCATCCTGAGCGCGCTTTTTTGCGCAAAGGATCTGCAGACTTATAGCTAAGTGAGTATATAGTTTTTACTCGCTCGTTAAGTATAATAAACACCGCCTAGAATAGTCGACTTATTTGCCCCTGTCACACTAGGTAAATTTCCTGGTTTTTTATGTAATGTTTGTTTCGCTAGCCATGCAAATGCAATAGCTTCTACCCAATCAGGATCCATTCCTAATTTTTGTGTTGAGGCTACAATTTGTTTAGAGGTAAGGGCTTGTAAACGTTGCATCAGGAATTCATTATGAGCTCCTCCGCCGCATACTAAAATTTCACCATCTGTCATATAAGATGAAATAGCAAGTATAATGCTTTGTGCAGTTAACTCTACAAGAGTCGCTTGTATATCAGCAGGATTAAATGATGTGGGTAACATAGATTGTAACCATTTTAAATTAAAATACTCGCGTCCTGTGCTTTTTGGTGCAGGCAATTTAAAAAATGGATCATTTAATAATTGTTTTAGTAATGCAGTATTAATGGTTCCTGTTTTTGCCCATGCTCCCTCTTTATCATAAGGTTGTTGCAAATGGTGGTTAACCCAAGCGTCTAATAATAAGTTTCCAGGCCCTGTATCAAATCCTATAATAGGATCATTGCCAGATTTTTTTAAAAGAGTGACGTTTGCAATTCCACCTATATTTAAAATGGCTCGGTTAACTTGGTTATCAGCAAATGCAAACTGATGAAATGCAGGAACTAAAGGAGCACCTTGGCCTGCGAATGCTAAATCACGCCGGCGAAAATCAGCAACAGTAGTAATGCCGGTTTCAGCAGCAACAATATTGGCGTCACCTATCTGTAATGTGAATTTATCATCAGGGCGATGACGAATGGTTTGGCCGTGATGCCCAATGGCGCGAACTGTGTTTGCTGATATTCCACTTTTTTGCAGCAATGTTTTAGCAGCTGTTGCAAATTGTTTGCCTAGTGCGACATCTAAAGCTCCCATTCGTTCAATTTCATTCATACCTGATTCGCACAATTCTAATATACTTTGACGTAAATGGGCTGGCATTTTCTCATAATGGGTTGCAATGATTGCGGGTAGTGGTTGGGTAAAGTCGACAAGAACTGCATCTATACCATCAACGCTGGTTCCTGACATTAATCCAATATAAACTTCACTCATAGAGGGTTCCTAGATATAAAGCAAAGAATATAGTATAAACGCAGAATGAAGAAACTTATAGAAGAGTCTACATATGATATCAATTGATGAAAGTTTAGAGTTAATTTATCGAGGAGTGGATGAAGTCCTGGTTAGAGATGACTTGGTTGAATATTTAAAAATGGGCAAACCATTACGTGTTAAGGCGGGCTTTGATCCAACAGCGCCTGATTTGCACTTAGGCCATACATTATTATTGAATAAAATGCGTCAGTTTCAAGATCTGGGTCATGAAGTGATATTTCTCATCGGTGATTTTACGGGCATGATTGGCGATCCTTCTGGAAAAAATGAAACGCGTCCGCCATTAACCCGCGAACAAGTTGAAGAAAATGCAGTTACCTATCAGCAGCAAGTTTTTAGGATATTAAATCCAGAAAAAACAAAAATTATGTTTAACTCCGCTTGGTTAAATAAATTATCACCCGTAGATCTTATTAAGCTGGCAGCAACGCATACAGTAGCGCGAATGCTAGAACGGGATGATTTTCATAAGCGCTATGTGAATGGACAGCCCATTGCTATTCATGAATTTCTTTACCCATTACTACAAGGCTATGATTCTGTAGCGATGTCTGCCCACATTGAACTAGGGGGTACGGATCAAAAATTTAATTTATTAATGGGGCGCGAATTACAAAAACATTTTCGTCAAAAACCGCAAGTTGTTATTACTTTACCGTTATTAGTTGGGTTAGATGGTGAAAAGAAAATGTCAAAATCATTAGGAAACTATATTGGTATTGACGAGTCGCCCAAAGAAATTTTTGGCAAAATCATGTCGATTTCTGATGAAACGATGTGGCTTTATTTCGAGCTAATTAGTTTTCGATCTTTGCAGGACATTCAACAATGGCAACAAGAAGTTGAAAAAGGTTTAAATCCGCGCGATGTGAAATTCCGTTTAGCAGAAGAAATGGTTAGCCGGTTTCACGGAGATCAAGCAGCAAAACGTGCGCATGAAGAATTTGTTGCACAATTTCAGCAAGGTGCTATTCCAGAACAGCTAGAAGAAAAGACTATTAGTGTTGGTAAAGAGGGAATGTTAATTGCCAATGTCATAAAAGCAGCAGGGTTGACAGAAAGCACATCAGAAGCATTACGTATGTTGCAGCAGGGCGCGGTTAAAATAGATGGTGAAAAAATAACCGAAAAAAATTTGGTGTTACGTGGCGGAAGTACATTCGTTTTACAAGTGGGCAAGCGACGGTTTGCTAGAATAGTTTTAACCTAGAAACACCTCCACCCATAAAGAAGATAGAGAGAGGATGATATTTTGCATAATGTAGTTGACAGGGTATGAGATGGATGTAGAATGCAGGGTTTTCGCAAGAAAGAAGAAGCTCTTTAACAAAATGGAAAGCCAAGCAATGAAAGAGGGCTCTTGAGTTTGAGATTGTTTTTTTGAAAAAGAAACAAAGCAGACCGAGAGAAATCGAAGTAATATATTTTGAGATTGAAGGTCAAACGAAATTGAATTGAAGAGTTTGATCCTGGCTCAGATTGAACGCTGGCGGCATGCCTAACACATGCAAGTCGAACGGCAGCATGTACTGTAGCAATACAGTATGATGGCGAGTGGCGGACGGGTGAGTAAGGCGTAGGAATCTACCCTATAGAGAGGGATAACTCGAGGAAACTCGGGCTAATACCGCATACTACTCTGAGGAGGAAAAGCTGGTTCGTAAGGACTGGCGCTAAAGGAGGAGCCTACGTCCGATTAGCTAGTTGGTGGGGTAAAAGCCTACCAAGGCGATGATCGGTAACTGGTCTGAGAGGATGACCAGTCACACTGGGACTGAGACACGGCCCAGACTCCTACGGGAGGCAGCAGTGGGGAATATTGGACAATGGGGGCAACCCTGATCCAGCAATGCCGCGTGTGTGAAGAAGGCCTTCGGGTTGTAAAGCACTTTAGTTGGGGAAGAAGTTGTATAGTTTAAGAGATGATACAGTTGACGGTACCCAAAGAATAAGCACCGGCTAACTCTGTGCCAGCAGCCGCGGTAATACAGAGGGTGCGAGCGTTAATCGGAATTACTGGGCGTAAAGGGCGCGTAGGTTGTTTTTTAAGTGAGATGTGAAATCCCTGGGCTTAACCTAGGAATGGCGTCTCAGACTGGAAGACTAGAGTACAATAGAGGGTAGTGGAATTTCCGGTGTAGCGGTGAAATGCGTAGATATCGGAAGGAACATCAGTGGCGAAGGCGGCTACCTGGATTGAGACTGACACTGAGGCGCGAAAGCGTGGGGAGCAAACAGGATTAGATACCCTGGTAGTCCACGCTGTAAACGATGAAAACTAGATGTTTGTCAGCAAGACTGATGAGTATCGAAGCAAACGCGATAAGTTTTCCGCCTGGGGAGTACGGCCGCAAGGTTAAAACTCAAAGGAATTGACGGGGGCCCGCACAAGCGGTGGAGCATGTGGTTTAATTCGACGCAACGCGAAGAACCTTACCTACCCTTGACATCCTAGGAATCTAGCAGAGATGTTGGAGTGCCGAAAGGAACCTAGAGACAGGTGCTGCATGGCTGTCGTCAGCTCGTGTTGTGAGATGTTGGGTTAAGTCCCGTAACGAGCGCAACCCTTATCCTTAGTTACCAGCATGTAAAGATGGGGACTCTAAGGAGACTGCCGGTGAAGAACCGGAGGAAGGTGGGGACGACGTCAAGTCATCATGGCCTTTATGGGTAGGGCCACACACGTGCTACAATGGTCAGTACAGAGGGAAGCGAAGCCGCGAGGTGAAGCCAATCCCAAAAAGCTGATCGTAGTCCGGATTGAAGTCTGCAACTCGACTTCATGAAGTCGGAATCGCTAGTAATCGCGAATCAGAACGTCGCGGTGAATACGTTCCCGGGCCTTGTACACACCGCCCGTCACACCATGGGAGTGGGTTGTACCAGAAGTAGGTAGCTTAACCGCAAGGGGAGCGCTTACCACGGTATGGTTCATGACTGGGGTGAAGTCGTAACAAGGTAGCCGTAGGGGAACCTGTGGCTGGATCACCTCCTTACGAAAGAGCAAGAAGTAAGAGAAAAGAAGAACAAAGGAAGACTGAGGGGCCCTCTTTGATTGATTGGCAGAAAGAAAACAGTAATAGTTCAGGTAGGGTAATAAAATAACCTCAAAAACTGAGTTGCAAGGCTAGGTTGCGCGAAAAGCCGACGAAAAAGCGGAGTGCGTCGTCCCGCGACTTGATCGCGAGGAGGACGTCGTCCCGCGACTTGATCGCGGGATCCAGGAAATAATTGATTTTTCTGGATACCGCGCCTTCGCGCGGTACGACGGCCCGCAGATCAGTTTTGCTCGAGATAGACTGAGCTGTTAGAGAAGTTTCGGGCCTGTAGCTCAGTTGGTTAGAGCACACGCTTGATAAGCGTGGGGTCGATAGTTCAAGTCTATCCAGGCCCATGGGAAGAAGAGAGAGAGAAGAAAAAAGAGAAGCTAGCTCGTATGAGATGCAACGAAAAAGCTAAGCTGCGAGGCTAGGTTGCGCGAAAAGCCGACGAAAAAGCGGAGTGTACGAAATGGTACATGAGCATTTTGAGGAGGGTTTTCTCGCAAGATAGCCCGCAGATTAGCTTTGATCGAGAGGAGCTAAGGTGTAAAGGGGCCATAGCTCAGCTGGGAGAGCACCTGCTTTGCAAGCAGGGGGTCGTCGGTTCGATCCCGACTGGCTCCAAAGAAAAGAGAGAATTTGATAATCCCCCTCTTTAAAAAAGAGGGTTGACGAAGAAAAGAATTTGATAGCTCTCTTTAGAAAAGAGAGTTGTTAAGTAAGAGATCTTTAACAATTTGGAAAAGTGAAAGCAAATATAGAAAGGCGGAAGCGCTTTGTTGAGTAGGCTAGTCTTGGACTCACGACACCTTGAGAGAGGAAGTGAAGAAGAGAGAAGGTGAAAGAGAAAGAGCTGAAGTACAACTGTATTGCAGCAAACGAAAGAAACAAACTGAAATGAGTGAACGAAAAGTAAGAGAAGTTCAATTCAAGAAAGGGTGTTACTTATGAAGGCAACATATGACATTTAAGGAAGTCGAAGCATAGTGAATAATCAGGAACGCTGAGCTGCGAGCTTAGGTTGCACGAAAAGCCGACGAAAAAGCGGAGTGTACGTTAAAGAGTACATGAGCATTTTGAGGAGGGTTTTCGTGCAAGATAAGCCGCGGGTCAGCGTTCGTTGAGAAGAACGCTGGACGAGACGACTTGGGGTTATATGATCAAGAAAGAAAGCGCACATGGTGAATGCCTAGGCAGTAGAAGGCGAAGAAAGACGTGGTA
>Ga0206967_1007_pt1 | contig 34780 bp, 37 predicted proteins | sample Alteio_BWOrgHeat_24_FD_153259 | JGI IMG/M metagenome (GOLD analysis project Ga0206967, IMG submission 153259) | Enriched cells from forest soil in Barre Woods Harvard Forest LTER site, Petersham, Massachusetts, United States -... | ecosystem: Environmental > Terrestrial > Soil > Temperate forest >...
TTCTAATGCATATGCTGCAGGTGAGTTTTCTTGTGCTTTATTTTTTTCACTGCGAAGATGGGTTAATCTATCAATTAATTTTTGTTCATGTTCTTTTTTCGCATGCGCATAATCCATATTTAAAATATCATCGCTATGTTCTTCAATGGACGCTGCAATTTGTGTTTCGATACCATGCTGTTTAGTGAGTAAATGAGTATGGTGTCTAGCATTATCTGGATCCAGATGAGGACTGGGATGTAGCTTTGTTTCATCTTTCACTTCTTGTAGTTGTTGCTGTAGCTTTCTGTAAGTTGAGATAGGGTGTGGACGTGTATCGGTATGAACCCGGCGGCTAAATGCAGTAGCGCGTGTAGGTCTAGTAAATGATCTTCCTAATAATGCTCCAAATCGTGCCAGCATAGTATTTGTCCTTTTTGTCTATTTGAGTACCTTTCGAGGACATGAACTTTACTGAATTTGAGGCAAGGGGTCAAGTGCAATCACCGATCATGTTTGGATTTCAACATGATCGGTGATTGCACTTGACCCCTTCCTTCTAATTATAGTTTTATTAGGCTCCAAGGGGTTGATTACGTAAAGAAAGTCATCATAATGATGCGGGGAATGAAGAATATTTTTATTAAAAATTACAATATTTATGCCTGGAGATACTCTGGCAGATAGAGTCATTAAACCAGGAATTTCTTGAGATAATTTTAATCCAATCTCTTGAGTTTTCCCATAATGGCGTATATCAGGATCTAATATAAAAGCATATTTTTTTAATTTTGATCGTATATCTATTAAAATACTTTTGCAATTCACTTCAAATACTTTTCTTATAGCATAAATAGGATTTTTTGTATGTGAAAAATTTAAAAAACCTGCGTCAGTTAGTAATCGTCTCCAATGAAAATGCGTTTCATAAAAAGTTGTTTTTAATTCCAAGGCTCCATACCATACAGGGAAGCTACCATCACTAAAGCGACTAGGAAATTTACTTTTTCGATTAAAAACATTTTCAATAGCTTGGTATTGAATTTCATCTGAAGAAGAACATATTTTTTCTGCTTGATCCCAATCTTCTGGATTATCGCTTAAGTCATCAAAGACATGGTATTTTGGGTCTTTAGCAGGAATATTTCTTAAGACTAAGTCATTAAAATTGATAGCAGTGTCAAATAAATCATTCATTTTTAATTTATTACATAATTTTCTAAATATTGTTGAACTCTAATGAGTCCGAAAAATCCTTCGTCTTCTATGACTTCAACTGGAGTTTTTCCAGAAAAATAATCATTATGTGTTGTGGGCCATGCATACACTAATTCTTTATTTAGCGGAAATAAAGTACGTAAATATTTATGAATTAATAATAAATATTTTGCTCTATCTTGAGTATCTCTATTCTTAAAATAAGACTCTTGATTTTCATATCGAATCAGTGTGCTGCGTGTGGTGGTTGATAAGCCTAATAAGAGAGTTTTCTGTTCATTGGTTAACTTCCAATGCTTAAAAAGCTGCATAACCATCTTAGTGATGGCTGCTGGATCAGCGTTATCTATGTAACTCTTTGAAGCTAAAGCCATTTTTCTTCTCCCCCTTTAAACTCTATATTTATATTATAGTACCAATTAGTACAATTTCAAGTACTAATTGGTACATTTGGAGAAGAAAGAAGAAAGAAAGGAAAGGGATCATGGAAAGGGGTCAAGTGCAATCACCGATCATGTTGAAATCCAAACATGATCGGTGATTGCACTTGACCCCTTCTCGATTGCCGCTCTTACGTTATCCAGTCGCTATTGTTTCTCTTCATCTATGCTTCCTGCAATTGCAAGTTTTTATTTAATATTTGATTGATGGTTGCTATTGGCAGGAAAAATAAATTTTTAGAATCGATTAATTGAGTGAAACCAAATTTTTTATAGAACATTTGAGCGCTTTCATTTTTTTCTGAAATTTAATGTCGATTGCTAGTCGTCCAATTTTTATAGATGGAATATCATAAGTAGGTGGTATATCTCGTTTAAGTTCGAGATTCATCAGTGCTGGCTTAATAGAACTATTACTTAATGTATAATATCCAACAATAGGTGATTTTCTTGCTTTATGACTAAAAGTCATTACATAGGTAATATTAAGATGTTTTTTTTGTTCTTGATTTGCTCGTGTTTTTAAATAAGTATTAAGTATTTCAATCCCGCAATCAAATTCTTCTCGATTGTGTTTATCGCTATCTAATTTTTCGATAACATATTCATCCACACCTTATTCCTCATCAGACAATAATTCTTTTAAGTGTTCATTAGGTTGTGGAGGGGAGGCGATAAGTTTATTTACCATTTCCCAGTCTTGTGATGAGAGATAAGTTGTGTTGACATCATTCAAGATGCGGATAGCTTCTTTGCGTGCGGCTGTCATCACAAAATTAGTTAAGTTGCTAAAACCTGCTAATACAGAAGCTTGCTGTAGAAACAACTTTTCTTGTTTAGTTGTCCGCATATTTAGGTTGATATTTCGAGCGCTGTTGTCTGTCATAAGCATTATCCTCGCTATATTGATAATATTATTATATACAACAAGTAATCACAATGTCATTACATTTTTACTTGTATGTAATGACATTGTAAATTAAGCAAAAAATAAGAAAAAATATTCTAACTTATTGATTAATTTATCATTTCAAAATGGAATATCATCATCAAAGCTATCCGCTGTCTCTGGCTGTCCAGCCTCTGTCGTAGATTTTTCTGGCATATTGCTAGTATCCACAGGAGCACTGGTGCTGCTGCCTTTGCTGTCTAGCATTTGCATGCTGTCTGCAATGATTTCAGTGGTATAGCGATCTTGGCCCGTGGTTTTGTCTTGCCACTTGCGGGTTTGTAGACGGCCTTCAACATAGATTTTTGAGCCTTTTCGTAAATATTCACCGGCAATTTCACCTAAACGTGCAAACATCACAACACGATGCCATTCTGTGCGTTCTTGAGTTTCACCCGTTTGTTTATCTTTCCAGCCTTCTGAAGTGGCTAATGTCAAATTAGCAACAGCTACACCGTTAGGGGTATACCGAACTTCAGGATCTCGGCCTAGATTACCAATTAATATTACCTTATTAACACCTCTCGCCATAAAAGTACTCCTTCATTTAATTTACCTAAAGCTGATCTGCGGCCTATCTTGCGCGAAAAACCTCCTCAAAATGCTCATGTACTAATTTGTACACTCCGCTTTTTCGTCAGCTTTTCGCGCAACCTAGGCTCGCATCTCAGCTTTTGGGGTTACAATAAACCATACCATAATAAAAATCATGCATAACACATACACAGCAGTTAAACCCAACTTTCCATATATCCAACCACTTAGTAATCCGCCAATAAAAATGCCCAAAAATTGCGAACAAGAATAAATGCCAAGCGCAGTACCTTTGCGTGCGGCAGGGGCGGTGCGGGAAACCAAAGAGGGTAGAAATGCTTCGAGTATAGAGAATGCAGTAAAAAATAATAATAGACTGAGCGTAGAAAGCAATACATTTTTCGCAAATAAATAAAATAAATATTCGCTACAGCCTAATAATGCAATCGCTCCTAAGAAAAAAGATTTTATAGCCTGTTTTTTTTCTGCAAGCATAATGGCGGGAATCACTAACACGAAAGCAAAAATCAGAGCAGGTAAAAACACTTTCCATTGCTCAGCATGATTAATATGGGTAAATGTTTCTAAACTAATCGGTAACACGACGAAACTGGCTGTTAACACGGCGTGTAAAATAAAAATTCCTATATTTAATCTCAGCAACTCACCCTGTTTTAACAGAGAGAAAAATTGCGTTAATTCAGGCTCCGCATCAGGATGCCAAGAAAGCGTGTAAGATTGCGGGACAGCAGTCAACAATAAAAAAATCGCTATACCACCCAGACCTGCCGCTAACCAAAAAATACCTTTTAAGTGAATAAAGGGAGATAATACGGGCCCTAAAATCATAGCTAAGACAAATGAAAAACCAATAGAGATACCCGCTATCGCCATGGCCTTGGTTCTTTGTTGCTCAGAAGTAAAGTCCGCAATCAAAGCAAGTGTTGCGCTGCCTATCGCACCAGCGCCTTGTAAAGCACGTCCAATAATAACACCCATAATAGAATGCGAGCATGCTGCAATAATGCTGCCCATCATAAAAATAAATAAACCAAAAACAATGATTTTTTTGCGGCCAAGGTGATCAGATAAGAAACCGAAAGGAATTTGTAGGCTCGCCTGCGTCAATCCATAAATACCCATGGCAATGCCAATGAAGGTAGGGGTGGCACCTGTTAAATGTTGTGCTGATACAGTGAAAACAGGCAGTAACATAAAGAGTCCCAACATTCGTAGCGACAGTACGCCAGATAGAGCAAAAGTTGCGCGCTGCTCGATATTTGTCATTTTGGATGCGGACATATGCTGCCTTTTGCTCTATAATGTGCGGCCTATTATAGACAGTCTTGAAGTGAATATGAAACAAATTCAGATACGCGGTGCTCGCACCCACAATTTAAAGAATATCAACCTCGATTTACCGCGTGATAAATTAACTGTTATTACGGGGTTATCAGGGTCAGGTAAATCATCACTTGCCTTCGATACACTTTATGCAGAAGGTCAGCGTCGTTATGTCGAATCGCTTTCAGCTTATGCGAGGCAATTTCTTTCTGTCATGGAAAAACCCGATGTTGATCATATTGAAGGTTTGTCACCAGCGATTTCTATCGAACAAAAATCCACTTCGCATAATCCACGTTCAACAGTAGGTACGATTACTGAAATTTATGATTATTTACGTTTGTTATTTGCCAAAGTAGGCCAACCGCATTGTCCTGAGCATGGTCACGCATTAGAAGCGCAGACGATCAGCCAAATGGTTGATATTATTTTAGCATTACCCGAAGAAACCAAAATTATGATTTTGGCGCCAGTGGTGCGCGAACGCAAAGGTGAGCATATTGATTTGCTACAAGAGTTACGTAGCCAAGGTTATGTGCGTGCACGCATCGATGGCAAAATGATGGAATTAGATAAACCGCCCGCACTCGATTTACGAAAAAAGCATACGATTGAAGTGGTAGTTGATCGATTAAAAGTGAAAGCAGATGCGCGATTACGTTTAGCGGAATCCTTAGAAACTGCATTGCGCTTAGCGGATGGTATTGTGCAAGTGAATTTAATGGATTCTAACAAAGACGATCTTATTTTCTCAGCTAAATTTGCTTGTCCAGATTGCGGTTATAGTTTAGCAGAATTATCGCCGAGATTATTTTCTTTTAATAATCCAACAGGGGCTTGTTCTGCTTGTGATGGTTTAGGCGTGACGCAATTATTTGATATCGATAGAATTATCACAAATCCAAAATTAAGTTTAGCAGAAGGTGCTATCCGCGGTTGGGATAGAAAAAATGGTTACTACAATCAAATGCTAACGTGTTTAGCGAAACATTTTAAATTTGATATGGAAAAACCTTTTGCTTCTTTACCTAAGAAAATTCAGCAAATGTTACTTTTTGGTAGCGGCAATGAATTAATTGCATTTCGTTATCGAACAGAAGAGGGGAGAGAATTTAAAAAAACAGATACTTTCGAAGGCGTTATTCATAATATGGAACGTCGTTATCGCGAAACAGAATCAGATATGGTGCGTGAAGAACTCAGTAAATATCTTTCCACTAAACCCTGTGAAACTTGTGAAGGCACAAGATTATGCCAAGCAGCGCGGCATGTATTTGTCGCAAAAACCACATTACCACAAGTCGTTGCATTACCTATCGATCAAGCAAAAAGTTTTTTTGAAAAATTAAAATTAACCGGTTCACGCGCTGCTATTGCCGAGAAAATTTTAAAAGAATTAATCAGCCGTTTAAATTTTTTAGTGAATGTCGGTTTAGATTATCTTAATTTAAGCCGCAGTGCCGATACCTTGTCAGGGGGTGAAGCACAACGTATTCGTTTAGCCAGTCAAATTGGTGCAGGATTAGTAGGGGTCATGTATATCTTAGATGAACCTTCTATTGGTTTGCATCAACGTGATAATGCGCGATTATTAAAAACATTATTGCAATTGCGTGATTTAGGCAACACAGTCATTGTCGTTGAACATGATGAAGATGCTGTTTTAAGTGCAGATCACGTAGTCGATATTGGTCCAGGTGCAGGTGTACACGGCGGTACGATTGTTGCAGAAGGAAAACCAGCAGCGATTATGAAATGCGCTGAATCACTCACGGGACAATATTTATCAGGAAAACGCAGTATTGCCATTCCACAAAAACGTCTTGCTGTTAATGAAAAACAAATGATTCGTATAGTCAAAGCACGCGGCAATAATTTGCAAAATATTACGGTGGATATTCCTATTGGGTTAATGACATGTATCACAGGTGTATCAGGTTCAGGTAAATCGACATTAATCAACGATACACTAGGCCCTGCAGCAGCGCATGTGTTAAATGGCGCAGGATTTAAAGAGCCAGCAGCACATGATGAAATTGAAGGTTTAGAATATCTTGATAAATCAGTCGATATCGATCAAAGCCCCATTGGCCGCACACCCCGATCAAATCCAGCAACGTATACAGGGTTGTTTACACCGATACGTGAATTATTTGCAGGAACGCAAGAAGCACGTTCACGCGGTTATCAACCAGGACGATTTAGTTTTAATGTGAAAGGCGGACGTTGCGAAGCATGCCAAGGTGATGGTGTGATTAAAGTTGAAATGCATTTTCTGGCAGATGTGTATGTCACTTGTGATATTTGCCAAGGCAAACGTTATAACCGCGAAACCTTGGAAATTACGTATAAAGGAAAAAATATCCAACAAGTATTAGATATGACAGTGGAAGATGCACGGCCATTTTTTGATGCGATTCCAGTTGTCGCTCGTAAATTACAAACTTTAATTGATGTCGGTTTATCGTATGTCTCTTTAGGACAAAGTGCAACAACGTTATCGGGTGGTGAGGCGCAACGTATTAAACTCGCGCGCGAATTATCTCGCCGAGACACAGGGAAAACATTATATATTTTAGATGAACCTACAACGGGATTACATTTTTTTGATATCGAACAATTGCTGCGTGTGCTGCATCGTTTACGTGATGCGGGAAATACGATAGTGATTATTGAACATAATCTTGATGTGATTAAAACAGCGGATTGGATTATTGATTTGGGCCCCGAAGGGGGTGACAAAGGCGGGCGTGTAATTGCAACAGGCACACCCGAACAAGTGGCGCAGCATAAATCATCTTACACGGGGATGTTTTTGAAGAGGATGTTAAAAAAATAATGTAGAGGTTAAAAAATCCTAATGATTAAGCTAAGTGAGTATATAGTTTTTATTCGCCTGGTACATCCCTGTACCTCCCGCGTCATCTATCCCTGGACGCTAGCTCATAAAAACTATATATACTCACTTAGCTATGCCTTCGTTAAGCGCCACAATGATTTTTTAATTTTAGACTCTGATCCCCTCTCCTCCCGCTTGAGAGGAAGTATTAGGACCCTTGATATGTAGTCACAATAGGACTACAATAGATACATAGGTTAATGATATTGAGGTGATTTTTATGCGTACAGTTGATACTTATGTTCGAGCTCGTATTGATAGTGTTACGAAAGAACGTGCTGCTGATGCTTTAGAGGCAATGGGGCTTTCCATTTCTGATGCTATTCGTTTACTGATGCTGAGGGTGGCAGATGAACGTCGATTGCCTTTTGAAATAAAAGTTCCCAATGCACGAACACGAAAAGCTATTGCTCAATTAGAATCGGGTAAAGGTAAACGATTTAGTGATGTTCACTCTTTCATAGAAGATTTAAATCATGAGGATGATTGAACGTTCAACAGCATTTAAACGAGATTATCAACATATTAAAATGATTGAAACAACTTTTTTACTCCCCGGCCCTGTCGGTGATTTAGAAGTATTAACCACTCCACCCGCAAACGATTCCTTTTCTGCTGTTGCTATTATTTGTCACCCGCATCCTTTACACGGCGGCACAATGAATAATAAAGTGGTATCAACCCTCGCAAAAAACATGCCAAGAATTAGGCTTACCAACAGTCAGATTTAATTTTCGAGGAATTGGTAAAAGTACAGGAAGTTATGCAGAAGGAGTAGGGGAATTAGAAGATTTATTAGCGATTATTGCTTGGGTTAAAGAAATTTTTCCAAATAAAAAAATTTGGTTAGCAGGATTTTCATTTGGTGCAGCAATTGCGATGTATGCAGCTACAAAAATTTCTATCGCACAATTAATCACTGTTGCACCACCGGTAAGTTATTTTAAAACACGGCCATTGTCAGCACCTATTACTTGTGCTTGGATTTTAGTGCAAGGCGAACAAGATGATGTTGTTTCTCCAGAAGAAGTTTACAATTGGGTTGCAACTATTCATCCTCAACCTATCATTATCCGCATACCCGATGCAGGACATTTTTTTCATGGAAAATTAATAGATTTGCGTCAGCAGTTGGAAATGTTGTTGAATAAATGATTTTGATGCGTATAAGGGTTCGGGAAAAGCGGGTCCTGCCGCCGTCGTCCCGCGACTTGATCGCGGGATCCAGGAAATAATCGATTTTTCTGGATCCCACGCTTTCGCACGTGACTCCTTCCGTGTCACCCACTTTGCGCGTGATGTGTTCGCATCAAAATGATTGTTCAACTTATACAAACCCTGGATGCCACCTCGCGAGCTATGCTCGCGGCTGGCATGACAACATAGCGCTCCCCCTCTCCCTACCCTCTCCCCCCACTGTCGTGGGGGAGAGGGATCTAATCGAACTTTAGCTTTTTGACTCCCTCTCCTCCCGCTTGCGGGAGGAGGGGGCAGGGAGAGGAGAGCGTAAATTATCGTAGCGCTTTTCTGATTTTATCTAAGCGGGAATTTTTAGGAGCTGGCTTTTGATCCTCAGGAGTGATAGCAGCAGCCCCTTCATCAAAACTATTTATAAGCGATGTACTGCTAAAGAAAGTTTGGCCGGTTGCTTTTGACATTTTAAACCAGCCACTATTTAGAAACGACCATTGATAAATGTGTGCTTCTAGGTTGGGGATATCTTTTAATGTTTTTGTATTTTTATCAAAATATTTTTGCATCAAATAAAATGCTACGCCTGTGCGACTGTTACGGTTTTTTATTGCATAATCTTTTATTTTATGAAATAAAACAGAAGGATTTTTTCTCTCTTCGTCGGTAATTTTAGATAAATAATTTGTTTTAATCCAGCTCGATTGACCGTCTCTTAAGGCGTTATAAATTTTTTCGAATGCTTGAATTTGTTCTTTAGCATATGGAGGAGCAACATAGTATCTGATAAAAGTTGTAAGTTTTTCAATGTCGTCAGGTTTGGAGGAGGAGAAACGTGCAAGAGGGATTACGGTTCCTATTTTTGTTCCATCACTCGTATAGGCTTCTTGTTTTATGTCGTGATAAGGAATTCGTACTTTAATTTCTTTACTCCTTACAGTAAGTATCATAGGATACAGGCATATTACCTGTGGTGGATTCTAAGGGATAATTATAATTAAACTGTGATTTTTCGTCCTCACTTAAATGATCATCGTCATCATCAAGGACATGAATGCATACATCAGTCGGGATACGGATATTTTTATCAGTATTCCCACTATTGCTAAGTATCCGGCATGAATTAGTAGTACTATAAAAACTTAGACTATAATTCTTTGTCGATAATGTTTTACTATAGGTATCATTTGTTACTTTTAACTCACTGCCTTCTTCTTTCTCGGCTTGATCTTTATACGCTGTTATTAATTGATCTATAATACGCTGATTTCTCGCATCATTACTTCCAATGACAGTAACTATTCTTCTAATGGGTTTGTGTAACCCTTCACCTTTATTATCAGGCATCGCAAATTCTCCTTATTCAATAACTTCATCATGATTATTTTAATACACTTTATCCAAGATTATTTCTTTCTCAATACTTTTCTGATTTTATCTAATCGGGAATTTTCGGCAGCGTTTTGTGGGAGATTCGTTTTGCTTAAATCGGGTTCGCCGCCATGATCATTAGCAACAATGTCAGTAAAATAGTTAGAAAGTGACTTGCTGCTAAAGAAAGTATGGCCAGTTACTTTTGACATTTTAAACCAGCCGCTATTTGCAAACGACCATTGGTAGATTTCTCTTTCTAAATCTTTTATTCGGTCTAAATCTTTTATAGCCCCTTTAGCAAACTGCATATTCATTAAATGCCATGCTTTTGCTGCACGGCTGTTAGGATTTGCTTCAGCATAACTTTGAATCCTGTTATATAATATATCGGGATATTTATCATCTTCTGCAGTAATTTTAGATAAATAATTGGTTTTCATCCAACTGGGTTGTGATTGTCCTTCTCTTAACGCAGTATAAATTCTTTTAAAAGCGTCAATTTTTTCTTTCCTATCTGCAGGAAGATCTTTTTTAATTGTAGATGATAATTTTCCTCTTAATTCCTTAGAAAGATCTTTTTTAATTGTAGATGATAATTTTCCTCTTAATTCCTTATCATCATTAAAATGTTCAGAAGGAGAAAATGTGCCTAGAGGTGCAGGTTTATCATCTGGGCCTTTCATAGCAAAAGTCTGTTTTATTGCATTTGGCCGAGTTCCATCAATTGATACAGTACATGATATAGGTTGTTGATTATTAGCCGACGGAATAACGAATCTTTGATTGCCCCAATCACTGTGGGTATTATCCACCGCGTGGATAATAATATCTGCAGAAAAGGGGGAGGCAGATTGTGCTCCGCCTTGGCTGCGTGGAGAGGAAAATTCTATTTCATATTTATCTGAAGTAATGGATCGAGTTTCTGACGCGCCTGGCGTTCTCTCCGCCGGCGGGTTTTCTTCCTTCCATTCATTATCTTTCTCATCCTGTGTTACCATAATATCAACAAGATGATGGAATTGCTGAACATTTCCCATTATCAACACTTTTCTTTTCAATTTAGCTGCAGGTGCGGCGGGTGTAGCAGGATTACTTTTAGAATCCATAAAAATCTCCTCTTAAATAATTCATTTATCTCTATTTTAGCATGGTTTAATGAGGAGGTCAAAAAATCTTCATATTTTCATAGAAAGAGAGTAAAATCACAGATTTTGTAGGGTGGATTAGGCGTTTTTTGCCGTAATCCACCAAACACTACGTTTCGCACAGGAGTTACTATGCAAGCACACCAATCTCCAGCCGATGTGAAAGCCATTTCACCCGTGGTGGAATTACAAAAAATAATTGAGGGCACAACGGAAACGCGTTACGACATTTTCCCCTACACTCATGATGATTTCTGGTTTCCCCAATTTACGCGCTGTATCTTGCGGGAATTGGCTGGCGGTGATGTTAAATTATTTTATCGGGGTCGTCGAATCAAGAAATTACAATTATTTATGCATACTGAATCTCCAGTCATAGGAAAAATAACCAGTTATTGTTTGGAAATTTCCACAGATAATCGCGAGAAATGTATGGTTTCTCTTGATAATGATTTTGGTTTGAAATTACGTGATTTATTCATGGAGATGAATGCTGAAATAGATGATTGCTTAATGTCATCGGGTCATTTTGGCGCGTCTTTTTGGGGGCAGCCTTATGGTGTATCAGCATGGGGTAGTGCTGCTGCTTCTGATTATCCCTTTATACATAAATTTATGCTTGGCCAATTGATGACTTTGTTGCAGAGAGAGCCAATCGCTTCAGTCATACTTTTAGAATATGGTTGTGGTTATGCAAACTTATTAAGTATGTGTGTAGAGAAGTGTCAAGAAGTAGGCGTTAAGGTTGAGCAAGCGATAGGGACAGATTATTGTGATGAAGCGATTACACATGCTGTTGCAAAACACGGGAAAAAATCTAATTTATTTAGATTTTTTATTGTAGATAGTCGTCAACTAGCAACAAAATTAAATAGTGAATTAAAGCCGCATCGTCAAGAAAAAACCAAGGTGATTGCATTATCATCGGGTGCAATGAATCAAAAAGTATTGCAAAGTGATGGTGAGGCTTTAGACATTTTAAATAATTTATATCAATTAGAGGTAGATTATATTTTAACGTCGGGTGAGACGCATATTGCATTCAATAATACTATTGCTAAACGTGGGGGTTATAAAAGAGTCGAACGTTTAGAATCTACAGCAAACAAGAAAGTTTTTGATTCTTTTCTATGGAAAAAAATGAATGGAGAAGAGATGAAGAAATACCAAGAAAAATTTAAATCTCAAGTCGACCCGAGGGGTTGGCCCATGCATTATGTTCAGTTGGGTATGACCCCCAAGTTAACTCAACGTCTTTTTCCTACAGTAAAAACACCTTTTCCAACCACTATTCAAGATGAAAAACAATTTCAAGATAAATTAAAAGAAATTCCAAAACAATCACCGCCTGCTAATGTTATTGTTTGGAGAGAGAGTCCAATCGTAAAAGAAATGAATGAATGGCATGATGCATTAAAAAAAGGAATTCTATCTTATGAGGAATATATAGATATCGTGCATTTTTCTTTGAATCAAATTCATCGTGTTTATTTAAATGCAGACGCAAAGCTTGCTCATTCCTGGGATACTGTTGTATATAGGGAAAGAAGTGCTGCAAGAGAGCAACTTTTAACAAGACTCTTACTCTTTAATCAGCAAAGATTGACTTATGCTAACACGAGAGCCGCTAGTGAAAATAATAGTTCAGCCGCATTAACCCCTGCGGCGCGGTGAATTATAGCGCTCGCGGCGTTGTTGAATAAATCAAGAATTGCACGATTTTGTGTAGGGTGGATTACGACGCAAAGAACGCGTCCACCCTACATCTGATCAAATAATGATTTATTCAACAACGCTCCCGCTTGCGGGAGGAGAGAGAGGAGGGCGTAGATTACGACCCCAACGCCTTCCTGATTTTAGCTAGTCGGGAATTGTCAGCAGGATTTGGATTAAGCACACCATTTTGACCCGGAAGATCTTTACCCTCAAGATGAGAGCGAAGCGACGTACTGCTAAAGAAAGTCTGACCTGCTGATTTAGACATTTTAAACAAACCGCTCTGTGCAAACGACCATTTATAAATATCTTCTTCTAAGTTGCTTTCGTCGTCCAAGTGTTTTTTTAGCGTTGCGTTATCGTTATCAAAATACTCATGCAGTAATTGCCATGCCTTTCCAGCACGCCCTTTGGGATTTTGTTCGGCATATTTTTTAATTTTATTATATAAAGCATAAGGATCTTTTCTATCTTCTTCCGTAATTTTAGATAAATAATTCGTTTTAATCCAACTGGATTGGCCCTCTCTTAAGGCTTTATAAATTTTTTCAAATGCTGCAATTTTTTCTTGTGCATGCTGAGGGGCGAGATGCTCTCTAATAGCAGGTACTAAGTGTGTTGCTAAAGTCGCACGATTAAAAAATTGAGGATGAGGAGTAATTTGGCCTAGAGTTATTTGATCAGCGGATCCGTTCTCATGACCCTCTCCGAATTTACCAAAATTCTGTTTTATGTCAGGTCGATTTTTATCTTGAGTAGTTGATAAATCGATTGCATATGAAATAGGTGGATGAGCAGTCGATGAAATTACCATCCTTTTATAATCCCACGGTATTTTCTGGTCTTCCACTGCATAGATAACAGCATCTGCATGGGCAGGCCCAAACATTCCATTTGGCGACCTGAGAAATTCTATATCACAATTTCCCCTACTAATTATTTTAACCCCTTGTCTTGGCGCTGGAGCTGGTGTTGGTGCTACGCTACTGAGAAGAGGCTCATTAGCTATTATTTTTCCTCTATCGCATTAACAATTTCATCAAGTGCTGCATCACTTCCATAAACCATTACTCTTCTTCTAATTTTAACCGAAGGCCCAGTGGGTACAGGAGGATTAGCTTTGGAATCTGACATAAATAAATCTCCTCTTAGAATATCTATTGCTATTTTAACATGTTTTAATTAGCAGATCAAAAAATCCCCATGCGGTGTATTGCCGCGGGCGATTTCTGTGGCTAAGCCTATGATTTTATCTGATTTTAATGCAAATAATTCTTCTAAATTTTCAATGTAAAAATAACACTCTTGCATTATGTCGTAACGATAGTCTTTTTGTAATACTTCGAGCAAATTAAATTTTTTGCGAAGAGGGCGCGGGTCTTCGAGTGCATAAACAGTTTCACCAAAGGAAGATAAAATCCCGCCGCCATAAATGCGTAATCCTTGTGGAGTTTGAATTAAACCAAATTCAATCGTAAACCAAAATAATCTTCCTAAAATCGATTGTACTTCTTTACTAGTTTGTAATGCCGTTTCACCATACCATTGCACAAAGTCAGCATAAGGTTGATACGTTAACATAGGGCAATGGCCAAATAATTCATGAAAAATATCGGGTTCTTCTAAATAATCTAATTCTTCACGAATACGAATAAAACTCGCTGCAGGAAATTGGCGATTGGCAAGTAATCGAAAAAACTCTTTTAGTGGAATTAAAGCAGCCACTGGTACCACTGACCAACCGGTTGCTGCAGCTAATACTTCGGATACTTCCTGACATTGTGGAATCCTATGCAAAGGTAAGTTTAATTTATCTAATGCAGCAAGGTATTGATCACAAGCGCGATTCTTTACCACGTCTAATTGGCGTTCGATCAAAATTTGCCACGTGGTGTTTTCTTCATCAGTAAAGTGAATCACACCATGTTTGTCGGGTTGTTTGGCTATGTATTTCATAGAAAATACTCTTATAATGCTCATGCAAAATTGATTTACAGTCGCTTCGCTCAGGATGACAAATTGGCAATCCACACATAAAAAATGGATTGCTTCGTCGTTTCACTCCTCGCAATGACGAGCCCCATACTAGATGCCAGCTAAAAGCATGCTGGCATGACATGTTTCTGGATACTACGCTTTTGAACGGTACGATATAAGTTGATGCACTCTAACATATTCAGCTACCCCTTGCATTCATTCTCTATCATTCATACACTCTCATTTTCATTTTGATTGGAGTTGTTGCCATGGAACACGAATTACCCAAATTACCTTATGCCCTGGATGCGCTAGCGCCTGTCATTTCAAAAGAAACTTTAGAATACCATTATGGTAAACATCATCAAGCTTATGTCACTAACTTAAATAATTTAATACCGAATACTGAATTTGAAAACATGTCATTAACTGACATTATCATGAAATCTAGCGGCGGAATTTTTAATAATGCTGCACAAGTGTGGAATCATACATTTTATTGGAATTGTTTAACGCCTAATGCAACACAACCAAGTGGTAAATTGGCAGAAGCGATTAACAAAGCTTTTGGTTCATTTGATGAATTTAAAAAACGTTTTTCACAAACCGCGATTTCCACTTTTGGATCGGGTTGGGGATGGTTAATAAAAAACAAAGATGGCTCTTTGGAAATCATCAGTACCAGTAATGCAGATTTACCGATGAAACATGATAAAACCGCATTATTAACTTGTGATGTATGGGAACATGCTTACTACATTGATTATCGCAATATGCGGACTACGTATGTTGAAAAATTTTGGGAATTGGTGAATTGGGATTTTGTTTCAAAGAATTTTTCTTGATAGATTGGGCTAAGTGAGTATCTATAGTTTTTATTCGCCTGGTACATCCCTGTACCTCCCGCGTCATCTATCCCTGGACGCTAGCTCATAAAAACTATAGATACTTACTTAGCTTCACCTTATCAAGCGTATTGTATTTTTCCACATTTTTTGTTAACATAATTTCATGAAAAAAATCACTTTGATTTTATCTCTAAGCTGTATGTTCCTCGGGTCAGTGAGCTATGCACACTTGGCTAGACCTTATAACCTTAGTGTAGAAGTCGTGAATCAGTGTGAAAATCCCATTGCTATCCATGTTGAAAATAATCAAAATTCTTCATTGTCTTATGATCTTACCTTAGCGGCATCCACGCATGTAAGTAAAAATTTTAGTGTCACAGATGATGAAGAAGTCTATACACTTTCTTATTTAAGTACTTCTTGCAAAATTGATTATGCTGCGGCGAGAGATAATTGGAATGTCAGTATTGTCTTTAGTGGCTGTGACAAAAAGCCAGCTTGTCGGATGTATTAACAGTTTTTTCAATCAAAGCCCATCTGCGGCTTATCTGAGTCGAAAAATTTCCTCAAAATGCTCATGTACTAGCGTGTACACTCCGCTTTTTCGGAAATTTTTCGACTCACCTAAGCTCGCATCTGGGCTTTTGAGTTTTATCATTGTCATGCCAGCGAAAGCTGGCATCCAGGATTTATTCCTCTGGATGCCACCTCGCGAGCTACGCTCTCGGTTGGCATGACAACATAGCGATTCCCTCTCCTCCCGCAAGCGGGAGGAGAGGGCAGGGAGAGGAGGGTGTAGATTACGGCTCCAATGCCTTCCTGATTTTTCCCAAACGAGAATTCTCAGGAACATTAGCTTTTAATAAAATCCCATCCTCGAGATATTGATTAACCAGCGTACTGCTAAAGAGAGTCATGCCTGTTGCTTTAGACTTTTTAAACCAACCGCTCTGTGCAAACGACCATTTATAAATTTCGTCTTCTAGCTGCTTTCTAGAAAGAGGGTGGTTTGTTAATGATGCTGTGTTTGGATCAAAATGAATTTGCATTAGACCCCACGCTTTTGCTGCGCGACTATTGGGATTTTGTTCGGCATATTTTTTAATTTTATGATATAAAGCATAAGGATCTTTTCTATCTTCATTCGTAATTTTAGATAAATAATTCGTTTTAATCCAACTCGATTGACCATCTCTTAAAGCTTTATAAATTTTTTCAAATGTTTCAATTTTTTCTTTTGCATGCTGAGGGGCAAGATGCTCTTTAATAGCAGGTACTAATTTTGTTGTTAACTCCGCTGCATGCTGAGGGGCAAGATGCTCTTTAATAGCAGGTACTAATTTTGTTGTTAACTCCGCGCGTTTAAAAGTCATAGAAGGAGAAAATGTGCCTTGTTTGCTTATCTGGTTTTTTTGCTCATCATAGTTTAATCTATCAAAAGACTTTTCATCTATTTTTAATTTACCAAAAGACTGTGTTATCTTAGGCGCATCTGCTTTTTGATCGCTTCTTAGATCGATTATATATGAAACTGGTGGGTGATCAGTCGATGAAATGACAGTTTGCTCATAAGCCTCGCTTCCTTTATAGTCTTCTAGTGCATGAATGACAACATCTGCATAACAAGGGATACCCTCACGATTATATCCCCCTAGATTAGCGAAACATTCGATCTCGCAATTTTCTACATTAATCTTTCGAACAGGAACACCTGATCCTGCTGTTAAACTTGATGGTTCTTCTCGCCCGATTCCTGCTATAGCATTAACAACTTCCTTGAATGCTTCAGGACCTCCAAAAACTTCAATTTTTCTTTTAAATTTAGTTGAAGGTCCAGATGGGGGTTGTAATCCTGCTTTTGAATCTGCCATAAATAAATCTCCTCTCAAGTCATTTATTCTATTTTAACATGTTTTAGCTAGTAGATCAAAAAATATCCTAACGACCCTCAAATTGAGGGCAAAAGTCTATAGGCGTCAAGCTAAGCAAAAGTGACTATTTGTCATGCCAGGGCTTTGTTGAATAAATCAAGAATTGCACGATTTTGTGTAGGGTGGATTAGGCGTTTTTTGCCGTAATCCACCAAATACGGTGGATTACGACGCAAAGAGCGCGTCTAATCCACCCTACATCTGATCAAATAATGATTTATTCAACAACGCCCTATTTATGCAAGAATGCTGTTATAAAGTAGTTTCTTCTTTACGTTTAGTCAACACCTCATACCCCGTCTCAGTGACTAATATAGTATGCTCCCACTGCGCAGATAAGCTGTGATCTTTGGTTACCACCGTCCAACCATCGGGCAGTAACTTCACAAAGCGTTTGCCGGCATTAATCATAGGTTCAATTGTAAAAGTCATACCAGCTTGTAATACCTCGCCTGTGCCGGGCAAGCCATAATGTAATACATTGGGCGGTTCGTGAAAAATTTGACCAATGCCGTGTCCGCAATATTCGCGTACAACAGAAAATCGGTTGCCTTCAGCATGAGTTTGTATGGCAGCGCCGATATCACCTAAATGTATCCCGGGTTTAACGAGTTGTATGCCTAGGTAAAGGCATTCTTGGGTGATTTTTATTAGTCTATCAGCCAAAATCGAGGGTTTGCCAGTCACATACATTTTGCTGGTATCACCATGAAACCCATCTTTAATCACGGTGACATCAATATTTACAATATCACCGTCTTTTAATACTCGTGTGCCGGGTATCCCATGGCAGACTTGATGGTTAACAGATGTACAAATCGATTTAGGAAAACCTTTATAATTCAAGGGGGCTGGGATGGCTTTTTGTACATTAACAATATAGTCATGGCAGATTTGGTTTAATTCATCTGTAGTGACACCGACTTTGACGTGTGGCTCAATCATTTCGAGAACTTCTGCCGCTAAACGGCCTGCGACACGCATTTTTTCGATTTGATCTGGGGTTTTTAAGGTAATTTCCATAGTAAATGTTGTCTAAGTGTTGTTGTAAATAGGTATCTATGGTATAAAGACCGCCTTTAACAAGCAATTGAAATTTAAAGTTTAATAAACCCACACACGTATCACCACCATTTACCGGGTGCCTAGTAAGAAAAGGTTGGTAATTGGGATACGTGGAGGCCTAACCCAACTATATAGGAGACCGTCTTATTTATGACGTTATCAGTTAGTATGCGTGACATGTTAAAAGCAGGTGTACACTTCGGACATCAAACCTGCCATTGGAACCCCAAGATGCGAAATTATATTTATGGGGCTCGTAATAAAATTCATATTATTAATTTAGAAAAAACAGTGCCATTATTCACTGATGCGCTGAACTTTATTGGCAGTACGGTTGCTAAAAAAGGAAAAATCTTATTTGTTGGTACCAAACCAGCAGCACAAGAAGTTATTAAAGAAGAAGCCATTCGTTGCCGCATGCCTTATGTCAATCATCGTTGGCTAGGCGGTATGTTAACAAATTATAAAACAATTCGTCAGTCAATTAAGCGCCTAAAAGAATTAGATGCCATGATTGAAAAAAATAGTTTTGGTCGCTTAAACAAAAAAGAAATTCTCCAATTAACTCGTGAAACTGCTAAATTAGAACGTAGTTTAGGCGGAATTAAAAACATGGGTGGTTTGCCGGATGCATTATTTGTCGTCGATGTAGGCCATGAGAAAATTGCGATTGCAGAAGCTAATCGTTTAGGTATTCCCGTTATTGGTATTGTCGATACCAACAATAGTCCAGAGGGTGTGTCTTATATTATTCCGGGGAATGATGATTCTTTGCGTTCCATTCAACTTTATGTGAAAGCAGTTGCTGAGGCAGTCTTAGATGCTCGTGCAAGCAATCCTGAATTAGCTGCAGTAGAAGTTGAAGAATTAATTGAAATCGATGAAATACCAGTTGTTCGTCCGTCAGAAGATGATGAAGGTTAATGAGGTATCGTTATGTCAATGGCGACAAAAGTAAAAGAGTTACGTGAAATTACCGGTGCTGGCATGATGGATTGCAAAAAAGCATTGGAAGCAACGGGTGGCGATATTAAATTAGCAATTGATAAATTGCGTGAAATGGGTATTGCTAAATCCGATAAAAAAGCAGGCCGTGTTGCAGCACAAGGTATTGTTGAAATTCATCAAGAGAATGATCAACAAGCCGTTATGTTAGAAGTCAATTGCGAAACTGATTTTGTTGCGCGCGATGAAAATTTCTTAACGTTTGTTGCCAATACAGCGAAAACAGCATTACATCATCAAGTTCAAGATGTTGCGCACCTTGTTAATTTACCCTTAATGGGGCAAATCCCTTCTGTTTCTGTGGATGAAGCGCGTAAAGCGTTAATCGCTAAAGTAGGTGAAAATATTAATGTCCGTCGTTTAGTTTTAACAAAACGTGCCGGAACATTAGGGACTTATTCACATGGCGGTCGTATTGGAGTCGTTGTTGAATTAGATAACGACAATAAAGAATTAGCGAAAGATATCGCGATGCACATTGCTGCTAGCAAACCTATTGTGATTACTCCAGAAGAAGTACCTGCCGATGTTATTGCTAAGGAAAAAGAAATCTACATGGCGCAAGCAGCCAATACAGGTAAACCTCAGGATATCATTGAAAAAATGGTAGCAGGCAAATTGAAAAAATATTTAGATGAAGTCAGTTTGTTAGGGCAGCCATTTGTCAAAGATCCCGATGTGACTGTAGGTAGTTTGTTAAGTAAGCATAGGGCAAAAGTTGTAACGTTTGCACGTTTTGAAGTGGGTGAAGGGATTGAAAAAGTCACTGAAGATTTTGTAGAAGCAGTGATGGCTCAAGTCAATAATGGTTAATCATTATGAATAAAAAAACAAAATCTATTATTTATCAACGTATCTTGTTAAAACTAAGTGGCGAAGCTTTGCAAGGTGACCAATTTACTGGAATTGATGCACAAAAGTTAATGCAAGTGAGTCAAGAAATTAGTGCTGTAGCAAAACTCGGTGTCCAAGTTGCTGTTGTTATTGGCGGAGGTAATTTAATCCGTGGAGCAGATTTGCAAGCGAATGGTATAGATCGCGTGACAGCAGATCAGATGGGTATGTTAGGAACGATCATTAATGGATTAGCATTGCGTGATGCACTGGATCGAAAAAAAATACCGGTAACTGTTATGTCAGCGCTTGCAGTGCCAGGATTAGTTGATTTTTATGATAGAACGCATGCTAAGCAAGCTTTAGATCGAGGCGATATTGTTATTTTTGTGGGTGGGACGGGAAATCCTTTAGTGACCACTGATTCTGCAGCTGCATTACGTGGTATTGAAATCCATGCAGATGTTGTCATTAAGGCGACAAAAGTGGATGGTGTGTTTGCGGCAGACCCCATTAAAAATCCAAAAGCCATTCGTTATCAGCGTTTAACTTATGATGAAGTTTTAGAACAACGTTTAGGTGTGATGGATTTAAATGCAATTTTATTATGTAAAGATCATGCGTTGCCATTACGAGTATTGAGTATGAATCATACGGATGCCTTGCAACGTGCGATACTTGGGGAAGATATAGGAACGGCTATTCAAAACGGAGAATAAACGGGTATGCATAAAATAGTGCAAGAAGCAGAAACTAAAATGCGAAAAAGCATCGATGTCTTTAAAAGTGAAATGTCAAAGTTACGCACCGGGCGCGCGCATCCAAGTTTGTTAGATCATGTTAGAGTAGATTACTACGGTACCGAAACACCTATCAGTCAGGTTGCTAATATCAATACAGCTGATGCACGCACTCTCGCAATTACGCCATGGGAAAAAAAATTAATTCCTGTGATTGAGAAAGCGATTATGGCTTCTAATTTAGGCTTAAATCCAGTCACAAGCGGAGATATTATTCGTGTCCCACTACCAGCATTAACAGAAGAACGCCGTAAAGATTTCATTAAGCTTGTAAAAAATGATGCAGAAACAGCGCGCGTCAGTGTGCGTAATGTGCGGCGCGATGCCAATAATTTTTTGAAAGAATTAGTCAAGAAAAAAGAAATGACAGAAGATGAAGAACATCGATTAACGGATAACGTGCAAAAACTAACGGATAAAGTGATTGGTGAAATTGATACTCTGTTAGCGGCGAAAGAATCTGATTTGATGAGTATCTAAAAGATGTTTGTGTCATCCTGAGGAGCGTAGCGACGAAGGATCTCCTCGTTATTGCGAGGAGCGTAGCGACGAAGGATCTCCTCGTCATTGCGAGGAGCGTAGCGACGAAGGATCTCCTCGTCATTGCGAGGAGCGTAGCGACGAAGCAATCCATATTTATATTATGGATCGCCACGGCCGCTTACGCGGCCTCGCGATGACGAATTGATACAACAGCATCGGAGCAATTATGCAACGAAGCAGTAAAGAAAATAGTGTGGTACTTCCTAGACACATCGCCATCATCATGGATGGTAATGGACGCTGGGCTAAGCAGCGCTTTTTACCAAGAACAGCGGGTCATAAAGCGGGGGTGGAAGCAGTACGTCGAGTCGTAAAAGCATGTGTTGAGAAAAAAATAGAAATCATTACCCTGTGGGCATTTGGCAGTGAAAATTGGAAACGTCCAAAACAAGAAGTTAATTATTTAATGGAATTGTTCATGGCGTCATTGAGTCAAGAAATAAAAAAACTGCATAAACAAAATGTACAAGTTCGAATTATAGGGGATCGTTCTCAGTTAACGGAAAATATGCTGCAGCATATTGCACAAGCAGAAAAATTAACCGCAGAAAATACTGGGCTTAAGTTTGTTGTTGCTTTTAACTATGGCGGATATTGGGATATCACAACAGCATGCAAACAAATTGCATCTGAAGTGCAAAGGGGTGTATTGACTGTCGATGCAGTGACACCTGAATTGATTCGGCAACGGTTAACTTTAAAAGATCTTCCGGATCCCGATTTATTTATCCGTAGTAGCGGCGAACAACGGTTAAGTAATTTTATGTTATGGCATCTTGCTTATAGTGAATTATATTTTACTGATGTATTATGGCCAGATTTTGGTGAAGCAGAGTTAGATAAGGCCTTGGCTTTTTTTGCAAGCCGAGAACGACGATTTGGATGTATCAGCGAACAATTGGAAGAGGTAGAGCAACATGCTTAAACAACGTATTATTACTGCTGCTATTTTAATTCCTGTTTTTCTTATTCTATTATTCACACTGTCAGCTCCCTATTTTTGTTTTTTCACTGGCTTGATAGTCATGATAGGTGCTTGGGAATGGTCTTTTTTAATGGGGGTTAAAGCATTTCCCCAAAGTGTTTATTATCCTCTTTTGATTTTAATATTAATGGGATGTTTGATTGCTTTTCCTGTTCCTATTCCTGTCGTATTACTACTCTCTTTATTCTTTTGGCTTTTTGCTGCTTTTCTCATTCACCGTTATCCTGCTAGTCATATGCATACTTTTATGCAGGCTATCGCTGGAATCTTTGTTTTACTTCCTTGTTGGTTGGCAATTAACATTATTCACAATGCAGAAAACGGTGTTTACATCTTATTATTTTTATTCCTATTAATTTGGGGAGCCGATTCTGCTGCTTTTTTTGTTGGGAAAAAATGGGGAGTCAAAAAGTTAGCTCCTATGGTAAGCCCAGGTAAAACATGGGCAGGATTATATGGTGCGCTATTTGCTACCTTTCTCATTGTGGCTTGTGCTTTATTATCTCTAAAAATCCCATTACGTATGTGGCCTGCTATTATCATACTCTCTTTTGTGACTGTCATTTTTTCAGTGGTGGGTGATTTATTTGAAAGTATGATGAAACGTTGGGCGGGAGTAAAAGATTCTGGCCGATTGCTTCCAGGCCATGGCGGTGTGCTCGATCGAATTGATAGTTTAACAGCAGCAGCTCCTATATTTGTTTTAGGTGCTATGTTGATTGGAAAATTTTATTAGTGAATATAACAATGAAAAAAATACTTCTACTTTGTGCTCTTATTGCGAGTTTATTTCATTCTCCCATGTGGGCTGCTGATACATTTATTGTACGAGATATTGAGGTAGAAGGATCTCATCGTATTTCTCCTGCAACGATTTATAATTATTTACCGATTAAAACAGGGCAGGTGTTACACGCTGATGAAAGAGCAGCTTTAATTAAAGCGCTTTATAAAACCGGATTTTTTTCACAAATTTCATTATCTCGGCGTGGTAATACCTTAATTGTCACTGTTATGGAACGACCCATCATCGGACAGCTTAAAATCTCTGGAAACTCTGCCATTGCAACTGACAAACTCACGACAGTCATGAAAAATGTTAATGTGGCTGAAGGTAGAGTTTATGACCGCGCAGTGTTAGATAAAATTAAACAAAGTTTATTAAATCAATATTATCAATTAGGCCGTTATAATGCGCGGGTGGATGTGACGGCTACACCTATGGAACGTAATCGTGTATTTGTCAAAATTGATATTTCTGAAGGATTAATTGCGAAAGTAGAGCGCATTAATATTATTGGCAATAAAGTCTTTAGTGAAAAAACGTTAATTAAGCAACTTGATTTAACCACGCGTGGATTATTTACATTTTTCACACAAACGGATAGATTTTCACAAGAAAAATTAGAAAGCAGTTTAGAAAACCTACGTAATTTTTATTTGGACCATGGTTATATTAAAATCATGGTCAAGTCATCGCAAGTTGCGATCACTCCTGATCGTAAAGCAGTGTATGTGACAATTGCGATTGATGAAGGTCCACAATATCATGTCGAAGGGGTTAAATTATCCGGAAATTTAATTTTACCCGAGGCGGAATTACAAAAAAGCATTCGTATTCGTCCTGGAGATGTATTTTCAAGACAAGCTATTCTCAACGCAGAAAAATCATTGAGTACTCAGCTTGGCAATAAAGGATATATTTTTGCAATTGTTGCATTGCATCCAAAAGTAGATGAGAAAAATAAACAAGTATTTGTTATATTCAATGTTACGCCTGGTAGGCAAGCTTATGTTCGCCATATTTATTTTACGAATAATATAAAAACGAATGATGAAGTTTTCAGACACAAGATAGAACAAATGGAATCCGCTGTTGTTTCATCAGGGAAATTAGAAAATTCTAAACATGCATTGAGTTTGCTGCCTTATGTGAAGAATGTGGAAATGACGATTCATCCTGTGCCGGAACATAGTGATGTCGTTGATGTGGACTACAAAGTAACAGAAGATAATGCAGCACAAGCTACGTTTAATGTGGGTTATTCTCAAATTGATAGGTTTATTTTAGGGATTGGTCTTAATCAGAAAAATTTCTTAGGAACAGGTAAAACCTTAGGGATTAATGCGACTCGTAGCCGTTATCAACATTATTTAGGTCTTGAATATACAGATCCCTATTATACGGAAGATGGTATCAGCCGCAGTATTAATTTGTCGGCTTCTAGTATCAACCCCAAATATGCTAATTTAACAAGTACATTTAGTACTAATCAGTATAATGCTTCTGTTGTGTATACTATTCCGATTGGACAAGAAAAAGATGCATTTAATAATGTGCAATTAGGTTATGGATATGAAGATACAGTATTATTACTGAGTAATGGTTTTAACAATACTGTTGATTTGCAACTTAATCAATTTATCACCCAGCATCATAGACATTTTCAACAATTAGATTTAATTAGCGGTATTTCTCGTGATAGCCGTGATAAAGCAGTCTTTCCAACATCAGGGATGATTCAATCACTTGGGTTTAACATATTTTTACCTATTGTCAAAAGCTCATTGACTTATTATACCTTAGCCTATGAATTGAAAAATTATTATCCTTTAAACGATGATTTTATTATTACGACTCGAGGTAACTTAGGGTATGGTTCAGGATTTAATAATGCTCAAGAATTCCCACTCTTTAAAAACTATTATGCAGGGGGGATAGGCTCAGTACGTGGATATGGAGGTAATACGCTAGGCCCTAAAGATGGTAGTATGCAACCCACGGGAGGTAACTTTTTAGTAACGGGCAGTATAGGATTAATTTTCCCTAACCATATTACGGATAATTTGCGTACGAGTGTTTTTGTTGATGCAGGTAATACCTATAATACATTTAACAATAGACCATTGAATGGTACGGCATCAGGCCCTATGCGTTTATCAAGTGGTGTAGAAGCAGATTGGATTAGCCCTATGGGTTTAGTGGCTGTCAGTTTAGCGAAGCCGATTAATCGCTTACATGGTAGAGGTGCACCTTCAGACAATGAAGAAATTTTCCAGTTTTCACTAGGTGCTAATTTCGGATAAACATGACATACTAGTGGCTGCAACATTTCTACTATGTTGGCCATAAAACCCTGATTTTCTGCGGTCCGTTGCTCACATACCTAATCGCGTATGCTGTGTTATGGTCCTTAAAAATTAGCGTTTTCTAGTTCAACCTAGCGAAAGGATTTGTTTATATTAATTTTTGGAGAAAATTATGAAAAAGATCGTCGTGTTACTGGGTATATTTATGTGCGCACTTACCGCACAATCTTTCGCAACCGTGGCTATTAATTCAACAGTTGCTGTTGTTAACGTGCAACAAGTATTGCAACAATCCCCTAAAATAAAAGCATTAAATGCAAAATTGCAAACCCAATTTAAAAGCCGTCAAGAAAAATTGATTGCACAACAAAAAGCTTTGCAAGAAGAAGTAGAGAAGGCAAAGAAAGATGCTGTGACTATGGATGCTAAAGACAGAGATGCATTACAAAAGAAAGTGGATGGTGATCAAGCTGATTTAGTGAAAGAAGTTGGTGCATTCCAAAAAGATTTAAATGCAGAGCAAAATAAAGCGATGCAAAGTGTATTAGCTGAATTAAACGGTATCATTTCTACACTTGCTAAAAAAGGGTCGTATTCTTTAGTGTTAGATTCACAAGCGGTAGTTTACGCAGCGGAAGCAGCTGACATGACTAAAGAAGTCGCGAAAGAATTTGATAAGAAATGACACGTAGTGTCATCCTGAGCGCATGTCATCCTGAGGAGTTATACTCCGAAGGATCTCCTCGTCATTGCGAGGAGCGTCCAGCTCCGAAGCAATCCATGTTGTTGCATGGATTGCCGCGCTTGCTTCGCAAGCTCGCAATGACAGCCACGGCCGCTTACCCAGCCTCGCGATGACAGCAAAGCCGGGATGACAACTTAAGAATAATACAACTATGAAACAACCATACCATCACAAAACGCAATACACCTTAAGAGAACTCGCCACAGGATTAGACGCTACAATCCAAGGCGATCCTAATTGTATCGTGACGGGTGTTGGGACTATTCAACAAGCTAACGCTAATCAAATCACTTTTTTAACCAACCCGCTTTATAAAAAATATTTAGCGTCAACATCGGCAGCAGTTGTTGTGCTTCAACCTTGTGATGCGGAAGAATGCCCAGTCAATGCTTTAGTGACGAGAGACCCCTATTATGCCTATAGCAAGATAGCGGCTTATTTTGTCGATAAACCGCAATCTATTGTAGGGATTCATGAATCCGCAGTAGTGGGTAAAAATTGTAAAATCGATACTTCCGCAAGTATTGGTGCAAATTGTGTGCTGGGAAATAATGTGACTGTTGGTGCTCATGCCGTGATAGAAGCCGGTTGTGTGATCAATAATGAATCAATCATTGGAGAGTACACGCACTTAGACGCGAATGTGACTGTGTATGATAAAGTGCAAATAGGTAAACGCGTTAAAATTGCAAGTGGGGTTGTCATAGGCAGTGATGGATTTGGATTAGCGAAACATGCTGGTGTTTGGCATAAAGTTCCCCAGTTAGGTACGGTAATTATCGGAGATGATGTAGAGATTGGTGCAAATTGTACGATTGATCGCGGTGCAATAGAAGATACGATTATTGAAAATGGGGTAAAGTTGGATAACTTAATCCAAGTTGGGCATAATGTGCGAATTGGAGAAAATACAGCAATTGCGGGCTGTGTTGGTATAGCGGGTAGCGCTGTGATTGGTAAAAATTGTATGATAGGCGGTGCTGCGGGAATTGGTGGTCATATCACGATAGCAGATAATGTGGTGATTACGGGTATGACAGCGGTGAGTAAGTCAATTCGTGAATCGGGAGTCTATTCGTCAGGAGTAGGTGGATTAACCACGAATGCAGAATGGCGAAAGAATAGTGCGAGATTCCATCGCTTAGACCAGTTAGTCGAGCGAATTAAAAAATTGGAAGAAGAGAAATCATCATGACAGTTGATAATGGCAAAAATTATGTAATGAATGCTCAAGAGATATTAACTTATCTTCCGCATCGTTATCCTTTTCTCTTAATTGATAGAGTATTAGAAATAAAATTGGGTGAATCTATCGTAGCCATTAAAAATGTTACGGCTAATGAAGCGCAATTTATGGGACATTTCCCAGAAAATCCTGTGATGCCTGGCGTGTTGATTTTGGAAGCGCTTGCTCAGGCTGCAGGGGTATTAGCCTATAAATCAAGTAATTCAACTCCGAGTGATGGAACATTATATTTATTTGCAGGGATTGATCATGCTCGTTTTCGACGTGTAGTCAGTCCTGGAGATCAATTGCGTTTAGAAGTTAAGTTTATGAAAGCAAAACGTGAAGTTTGGAAGTTAGAGGGTTCTGCTTATGTTGACGGTGAATTAGTTTGCTCAGCTGAATTGCTAAGTGCACGTACTCGAGGAAAAGTCAGTGATAGATAAAACAGCCATTATTCATCCTAGCGCGCGTATCGCGGATAATGTTGAAGTTGGTCCTTGGTCAATGATTGGAGCAAATGTTGAAATCGGTGAAGGGACTTGGATTGGCCCGCATGTCGTGATTAAGGGGTCAACTAAAATTGGTAAAGATAATAAAATTTATCAATTTTCATCCATAGGGGAAGACCCGCAAGATAAAAAATTTAATGGTGAACAAACGTTTTTAGAAATAGGCGATCGCAATGTGATTCGTGAGTTTTGCACATTTAATCGTGGTACCGCTCAAGATAATTCAATGACCAAAATAGGTAACGATAATTTATTTATGGCTTATGTGCATATCGCACATGATTGTGTCGTGGGTAATCATACAATATTTGCGAATAATGCCTCATTAGCAGGACATGTCAAAGTAGAAGATTTTGTTATTTTAAGTGGCTTTTCTGGTATTTATCAGGGTTGCCGAGTGGGCATGCATAGCTTTGCTTCTATGGGGTCGCTCGTTGATAAAGATATTCCACCTTTTGTCAAAGTTTCTGGATATTATGCAAAACCTTTTGGTTTGAATACCGTGGGAATGAAACGTCGTGGTTTTTCTGATATCACCATGTTGTTATTACGTCGTGCGTATAAGATTATTTATCGTCAAGGATTAACAGCAAAAGAAGCCGTGGCAAGTTTACAAACCATGTTAGCAGATTGCCCAGATGTACAGTTATTTATTGATTTCTTGCAGTGTTCAGAGCGGGGGATAGTTAGATAAAAATATATGAAAATAGGCATCATCGCAGGCGAACCTTCCGGAGACTTACTCGGCGCCAATCTCATTCACTCACTACGAAAATTACAACCTAATCTCACTATCTCTGGCGTTGGCGGCAAACAAATGATATCTGCCGGATGTCATAGTTTATTTGATATGAACCAATTATCCGTCATGGGCTTGGTGGAACCTCTGCTGCATTTACCCACGCTTTTAAAAATGCGCAGCACATTAACTCAATATTTTTTAAAAAATAAACCGGATGTTTTTATTGGTATAGATCTTCCAGATTTTAATTTAGGTATTGAAATGAAATTGCGTGCAGCAGGTATTCCTATTGTACACTATGTCAGTCCATCTGTGTGGGCATGGCGTAAAAAACGCATATACAAAATTGCCAAAGCGGTTGATTTAATGCTAACACTCTTGCCTTTTGAAGCCGATTTTTATCAGCAACACCATGTTCCCGTACAATTTGTCGGTCATCCTCTGGCTGATCATATTCCGTTAGTCTCTGATAAATTAGCAGCACGACAACGTTTAGGTTTAGATGCAGAAGTAACATATATTGCAATATTACCCGGAAGTCGGCGTAATGAAATTAAATACTTAGCCCCTACTTTTATTGAAACAGCGAAACAATGTTGGCAAAAAAATAATAATTTGCAATTTATCACCTCGGCAATTAATCAAGAACGCAATCAAGAATTTCAACAACATTGTCAGCAAGTAGCACCCAATTTACCTATACATTTTTTTGAAAATTGTTCTCACGATGTTATGACTGCAGCTGATGTAGTATTGGTAACATCAGGGACTGCTACATTAGAAACGATGTTATGTAAGCGACCTATGGTAGTCGCCTACAAAATGGCTAGTTTAACATATCAATTAGCACGTTATTTAGTGAAAATTCCATTTATGAGTTTACCCAATTTGCTGGCTAATCAATTATTAGTTCCGGAATTTATTCAGCATGCCGCGAATCCCGAGAATCTTTCTGCTGCAATATTGGATTTTTTAAGTCATCCAGAAAAAATAGCAACATTAGAAAAAACATTTACGGAAATGCATCAAGCTTTGCGTTGTGATGCGGGGAGAAAAGCGGCAAAGGCAGTTATGAGTGTCACTGTCATCCCGCAAATGACTCATCCTAGAATCTAAAATAGATTCTTGTCCAGCCATGAGTCATTATGCGGGATCTGGGCTTTTATCAACGTTTCTTTGTAAGATAAGTTGCTAAAACCCGGATCCCGCAGAAGCGCTCATGAAAGAACAAAAATTCTTTCAATTCCTTGGGATGAGCGCTTTAGTCACTAATCCCCTCTCCTCCCATTTTGGGAGGAGAGGGTTAGGGAGAGGAGGGAAAATAGATTATGGAAAACTATTACATCGCCGGAATTGATGAAGCAGGACGCGGTCCCTTAGCAGGCCCAGTATTTGCTGCAGCCGTTATTTTAAATCCAGCTAATCCTATTGTAGGATTAGCCGATTCAAAAAAATTAACAGCAAAACAACGGGATATTTTATTTGCAATCATTCAAGAAAAAGCATTAGCTTGGGCAATTGGAAGTGCAAGCGCAGAAGAAATAGATCGTGTGAATATATTACAAGCGACATTTCTTGCTATGCGCCGAGCCGTTGCTGATTTAAAAATTGTGCCTCATATTGTATTAGTCGATGGTAATCAAAACCCGAAATTACCTCATGAAACGAGAATGATTATTCAAGGAGACCAAACAGAACCTGCCATCAGCGCAGCTTCTATTTTGGCAAAAGTTGCTCGCGATAGAGAAATGCTGATTCTCGACAAACAATTTCCCCAATACGGATTTGCGTCTCATAAAGGGTACGGGACAGCCGCCCACCTTGCTGCATTAGCAAAACACGGCCCTTCTGTTATCCATAGACGATCTTATAAGCCGGTCGCTGAGGTTGTTGTGTAATTGTAGTTAGTGTAGAAAATAATTGTATTTATATCGCAATGCATATATACTACTATTGTACTACGTCTGCGGAGGTTATTATGTCAACTATTCAAGTAAGAATGAAAGAAAATACTATTGCACAAGTGGATAATCTGAAAAACCTAGTTCACGCTCCTAGTAGGTCGGATGCTATTAGACGAGCTGTAGAAATTAGTGATACTTTGGTTAATGCTGCAAAACAAGGAGATAAGGTTGTTATTGAGAGTAAAAATGGTAAAAAATATCAGCTTTTAATTTCAGGGTTAACATTGGAAAAATAAAGAGTAATGTTGTTTGATTTACTCAGGATATACCATCTCCACATTCTGCTCATTCAATAAATCTTTTAATGTTTCAAGTAAAACATCCGTTGGTCGAATGCGCCAATCATTCCCAAGTTGTAAATTAGCTTTAGCATCTTGTTTAGCATAATCAATGGTGACATGACAATTACCGCCGCGGTATTTTTCTAAAATGGCTGCGATTTGGTTAATGTCTTCGTTTTTATCTTTTAATAAATGGATTTTTAAACGCGCTGAAAAACGTGCTCTTGCTTGTTCTAATGAATAAATATCTCGACATAATAAACGATAATTATTCGTAAATTCATCGATGCCAACTTCACCTTCTACAATAATTAATTTATCTTTCATTAACAAATCACGATACTTGTGATAGCTTTCAGGAAAACATAATACATCCATTTTTCCAGTGTTATCATCTATCGATACTACGGCCATACGATCACCTTTTTTGGTTTGTAAAGTACGTATATTGGCGATAATGCCAGCGATAATCACCATTTTTTCTTTATTAGGTTTCGCTTCATTAATACGATAGCTAATAAAATGATTTAATTCATGTAAGTAACGATGAATAGGATGTCCTGTTAAATAAAATCCAAGCGTTTCTTTTTCCCCAAACAAGCGTTCATGGTCTGTCCATGGTGGAACATCTTGATAATAAACAGCAGGAGTAACATGCGATATTTGACTAAATAAATCATGTTGTCCATGCGTTTTGTCACGTAACACTTGTTCAGCATGACGCAATGCAGCATCAATGCTAGCCATTAAACTGGCACGATGTGTGCTCATATTATCAAAAGCCCCTGCTTTAATCAGTGCTTCGAGTACACGTCGATTGACTTTGCGTAAATCGACACGGCAACAAAAATCAAATAAATCTTTAAATTCACCCTGTTTTCTTGCTTCAACAATTAATTCAATCGCTGCTTGTCCTGCGCCTTTGATTGCACCTAAACCATAAGCAATATGCGTATCATCAATCACTTTAAAATAGTAATGACTATGATTAATATGAGGCGGTTCAATATGTAATTGCAAAGCTTGACAATCTTCAATGAAATGGACCACTTTATCCGTGTGATCCATATCTGCAGATAATACAGCAGCCATATATGCAGCAGGATAATGCACTTTTAGCCAAGCTGTTTGATAAGCAATTAATGCATAAGAGGCAGAATGTGATTTGTTAAAACCATACCCTGCAAATTTTTCCATTAAATCAAAAATATGTGTTGCCGTTTCTGCATTCACACCTCGTTCTACAGCGCCTTTACAAAAAATTTCACGCTGTATTGCCATTTCTTCCGGTTTTTTCTTACCCATGGCGCGACGTAATAAATCTGCGGCACCTAGTGAATAACCTGCTAAGACTTGCGCAATTTGCATGACTTGTTCTTGATATAAAATAACGCCATAAGTAGGACGTAATACCGGTTCTAATTTAGGATGAGGATAGAGTACGCGTGCACGGCCATGTTTACGATTAATAAAATCATCAACCATTCCAGATTGCAAAGGGCCTGGTCTAAATAACGCGACTAATGCAATAATATCTTCAAAACAATCGGGCTGTAGTCGTTTGACTAAATCCTTCATGCCGCGAGATTCTAATTGGAATACAGCAGTCGTTTTACATGCTTTTAATAAAGCAAAAGTCGGTGCATCATCCATAGGGAGTAAATGGATATTTAACAGCGGTTCATTATTATTTTTTCTCGTATCATTAATTTGACGTACAGCCCAATCAATAATAGTTAAAGTGCGTAACCCTAAAAAATCGAATTTCACTAAACCAACGGATTCAACATCATCTTTATCAAATTGCGTTACAATGTGTTCAGGTTCATCTGCTTCACAATAAAGCGGAGTAAACTGAGTTAATTTATCAGGAGCAATGACAACACCTCCTGCATGTTTTCCTACGTTACGAGTTGTGCCTTCTAGTTTGCGTGCAAGATCAAACAGCGTGCGTACATCTTCTTCTTGGTTATAACGTTCGCGCAACATATCTTCTTGTGCTAGCGCTTTATCTAACGTCATTTCTAATTCAAAAGGAATTAATTTTGCTAATTTATCGACGTGCCCATAGCCCATACCTAACACACGTCCTACATCACGTAATACGGCGCGTGCTGCCATGGTGCCATACGTAATAATTTGAGCGACGCGATCACGGCCATGCGTTGCCATCACGTATTCAATGACGCGGTCGCGTCCATCCATACAAAAATCTATATCAAAATCAGGCATAGAGACACGTTCTGGATTCAGAAATCGTTCAAACAGTAAATCATAAGCGAGGGGATCAAGATCCGTAATTTTCAACGCATAAGCGACTAATGAACCCGGACCTGACCCACGGCCTGGTCCAACCGGTACGCCATTATTTCTGGCCCAATCAATAAAGTCTGCCACAATTAAAAAATAACCAGCAAAACCCATTTTATTAATCACATCTAATTCTGTTTGTAAACGCAAATCATAAGAACGCCGCTGTCCAGCAAATGCAATTTTTAAGCGTTCTTCTAAGCCGGCTTTTGCTGCAGTTGAAAGATATTCTTCAACAGAAGTATTTGTGGGAACGGCAAAATGCGGTAAAAAGTTTTTACCTAAGGTTAATGTCACATTACAACGTTTCGCAATTTCTACAGTATTTTCTAATGCTTCAGGAAGATCAGAAAATAACTCACACATTTCTTGTTCAGAACGAAAGTATTGTGATTCGCTATAACGTTTTGAGCGTCTAGGATCTGTTAACACGACGCCTTCATGAATGCAGACACGTGCTTCATGTGCTTCAAAATCATCTTTTTCTAGAAAACGCACATCGTTAGTCGCAACAATCGGTAGAGTATGTTTTTCTGCGAATAAAAGTGCGGCAGATAAATAATTTTCTTCTTGTTGACGTTTCGTACGTCTAATTTCTAAATAATAACGATTAGGAAAAAGTGATAACCAAAAGTGAATGTATTCTTGTGCGAGTTTTTTGTCATTCGTTAATAATGCTTGACCAATATCACCTTCATTTGCACCCGATAATATAAGCAATCCGGCAGCATATTCTGTTAACCATTCGCGTTTAATGATAGCTTGACCATTGACTTGTCCTTCCAGAAAACTTTTGGAAATAAGTGTTAGTAAATTTTGATAGCCAGTATTGTTTTGACAAAGTGCAGTAAATCGATAAGGCTGAGAAGCTTGTTTTTCATTATACAGCCAAAGATCACAGCCAATGATTGGTTTGATCCCTACTTTCATCGCTGCTTGATAAAATTTTACTGTTGCAAATAAATTGCTCTGGTCGGTAATGGCCAAGGCTGGCATTTGCAAGTTTGCTGCTTTTTCAACCCATGGTTGAATTTGAACAATGCCATCGATCAAAGAATATTCAGTGTGGGTGCGTAAGTGTATGAAGCGTGGGGCCATAAAAATCCTTAAAATATCTTTGCCATTATCCTAAAA
>Ga0206967_1003_pt1 | contig 34463 bp, 32 predicted proteins | sample Alteio_BWOrgHeat_24_FD_153259 | JGI IMG/M metagenome (GOLD analysis project Ga0206967, IMG submission 153259) | Enriched cells from forest soil in Barre Woods Harvard Forest LTER site, Petersham, Massachusetts, United States -... | ecosystem: Environmental > Terrestrial > Soil > Temperate forest >...
AAACCCATTAATTCAGAATTGATTTGATTTGCTAAATCTTTCTGACCTGCCAATGCTGCTTGGCATAAATCATGCATTTTACGGGGGGCAACGTTTGCAGTAACAGAAATGACTCCTTTGGCGCCATTTGCTATTAATTCTGCTGCAGTTTCATCATCACCGCTATAAATCTCAAATTGTTTACCACAACGTTTAGCAATATCCACACTACGTTCAATTTTTCCAGTTGCTTCTTTAATGCCAACAATATTAGAAATTGCTGCTAAGCGTTCTACTGTTTCTGGCAATAAATCACACGCGGTTCGGCCTGGTACATTATATAAAATAATAGGAAGCGTCGTGTTTTTTGCAATTGCTTGATAATGTTCAAATAAGCCTTGCTGGGTAGGTTTATTGTAATAAGGAGTAACGATTAAGCAAGCATCGACGCCGGCGTTTTGTGCTTGCTGAGTTAATTCAATTGTGCTTTTGGTAGAATTCGTGCCCGTACCAGCAATCACAGGAATGCGTTTTGCAACTTGTTTTAATGTTGTTTTGATCACATCAAGCCGTTCTTCGTCAGATAAGGTAGAGGCTTCCCCAGTGGTGCCTACCATGACTAAACCATCGGTTTTAGAGGCAATATGCCATTCAATTAACTCATTTAGCGCTTTTTTATCGACTGCGCCATTTTTTTGCATGGGGGTGACGAGTGCTACTATGCTGCCTTTGAACATGATAGGGTTCCTTCACTTTTTGATGAAAGATATGGTAGCACTCATCTCTATATTTTTCTATCGGTTACTCTTATAATCCACAGTTTTAGTAGTGTTATTGTCCAGCGTCATTGCGAGGAGCGAAAGCGACGAAGCAATCCAAATTTATATGTGGATTGCCGCGCCTGCTTCGTAGGCTCGCAATGACAATCACGGCCGCTTTGAGGTCTCGTGATGACAAATTGATGCAACAACTCTGATGTTAATATAGTGAAGGGCAGATATGAATTCATTGGTATGGGCAGATTGGCTGTGGGGTAGGAAATCCAAGCCTATTTATCTATTGATTGCAGCGGCAATCCTGTTGCTCGTGTGTTTAGGGGCCCGTGAAATATGGACTCAAGAACATCGGTGGGCAGACATAGTCTCTGGCATGTTTTATCGCCATGATTTTCTCCATCCCTATCTTGGAACAGCCGATTATTATGATAAACCATTGCTTTCCTATTGGTTGATTGCGGGAATTGCTTACATTACTGGCCATTTATCTATTTGGGCGATTCGATTACCTTCGGCGTTAGCGGGGTTGCTTGCTGTTTGGTCGATTTATCGTTTAGGTGAGAGTCTTAGCGATAAACGGTTAGGATTATTATCAGGCTGGTTATTGCTAACAACATTTTATTTTATTTTTTGGGCGCGTACTAGCAGCGCAGATATGTTAAATTTGGCAGGATCGCTATTTGCTGTCAGTTGGTATTTTACCAAAAAATCACAGCCTAGTTTTTTTAATTATACTGTTTTCTTTTTAATATTATCCCTAACATCCTTATGCAAAGGATTGGTTGGAGCAGTGGTTGCTTTACTAGCTGTTTTTCCTGACATGTTGCTTAATCAAGAATGGAAAAAACATTTACGTATCAGGGTATTGTTTGCTTTAATTCCTGCGGCCATCGTTTATGTATTACCATTTTTAGTTTCTAGTCAATCAGGAAATGGCTATGGCGAGAATGGATTGTATGAAGTTTACCGCGAAAATATCGTGCGTTATTTGCATCCTTTTGATCATCAAGGACCTATTTATACTTATTTTATTTTTCTCCCTATTTATTTATTACCATGGACAATATTTTTTATTCCCGCTTTATTCAGCTTAAAAAAACGTTGGCATGATTTATCAGCTAATTCACGTTGGATAGTGTATGCCTTACTCTTATTATTTATATTTTTTACGCTAAGTGGATCAAGACGTAATTACTATGTTTTACCCATGGTGCCTTTTGCTATTTTATTAACGGCAGATTGGATGTTGTCAGTGTGGTCTCGTTATTCTCTCATTTTAGAAAAATTAGTGATGAGCATGTTTGTGATTTTCATTGCTTATTTTGTTATGCTACAGCCACTTTATTATGCATATGGTGGAGTAGAAACGTTTGCTCAAACAGTAAAAAATACGGCAGTTGAAATGCAGCCCTGGCAACAGTGGCGTGTAATTATGTTAGATACTGAAACGAAAATAAGTTTTTATTTACAGTTGCCGCCAGATATAGAAAATTATTCGGTATCAGGAAAACGTGAATATCAAACATTAGCAAGTTTAACTCAAGCTTGGCCTGTTTTACAAAATAAGCCAGAAAATGTTATTTTTATTAGCCGTAAAATGTATAAACCGTTGTTACAACCTTTATTCCAAAAATATCAATTGATTGAAGCACAACCTAGCTTAGGTATGCGGTTGTTTTCAATGAATGATAAAGATTTACCTATTGCATTCATTCCAGGAGGAAAGTAAATGTCAGAAAATTTATTGCGTAAGTTAGAAGAGCGTGTCGCTGTGTTAATTGCTGAGTTAGAAGAATCTCGTTTGCAACTACATCAAGTGAGGGATGAATTAAATTTTTTGAGAACAGAAAAAGAAGAATATCAAAAAAAATTGCATTCTATTTTAGCTATGTTGGGGACAGTGGATGAAGTCGATATGTCAGTGATGGCCGCGACTTCTTGAGAATATGTCATCCTGAGCGCGCTTTTTGCGCGAAGGATCTCCATGGATAGGCTCAGTCGTTTGCAGGAGATCCTTCGGTGTAAAGGGCACACCTCAGGATGACATATGTCTTAATCCACCGTACAATCTAACTTCCCTCGACTCAATCTCACTTGAATTTTATCTCCCACTGAAACATCTTTCGCATCATATAAAATTTGTTGTTTATCGGTATAAGTTACAATAGCAAATCCACGAGATAGCGTTGCTAAAGGACTGAGCGCATGAAGTTTTGCAGCAAAAGTTTGTAGTAACATAAACTTTTTCTCTAGAAATTGTTTTTGTAGGCGAATCAATGTGATTTCAAGTGTATCAAGTTGTTGGATTTGTTCGGTAATGCGCCGTTGAGGATGCTGTTGTTGTAAATGTTTTTTTATCCACAACAAGTGTTGCTGAAAATGTTGAAATCGTTGAATGATATGCCGAGAAAGATTTTTTTGATATTGAGCTAACGTTGCTACTAATTCATCTTGATCGGGTGTTAATAATTCTGCTGCTGCAGAAGGTGTGGGTGCTCGTACATCCGCAACAAAATCTGCAATAGTAAAATCAATTTCATGGCCAATACCGCTAATAATAGGAATATTGCTTTGATAAATCGCATAGGCAACTTTTTCTTCGTTAAACGGCCATAAATCTTCTAATGAGCCGCCGCCACGTGCGACTAATAACACATCACATTCCTTGCGTTGATTTGCAATTTCAATAGCAGAAACAATATTAGCAGCAGCTAATTCACCTTGAACAAGAGTAGGGTAGATGATCACAGAAGCAAGCGGAAACCGTCTTTGTAACACATGTAAAATATCTTGAATTGCAGCGCCAGTAGGTGAAGTGACTACGCCAATACATTTAGGAATGCTGGGCAATGGCTTCTTATTTGCAGGATCAAACAATCCTTTTTCCAATAAACGTTTTTTGAGTTTTTCAAATTCTTTTTGTAATTTTCCTTGACCTGCTTCTTCCATATGTTCCGCTAATAATTGAAAATCACCTCGTCCTTCATAAAGGCTGACACGTACTTTAACAATGACGTGTGTTCCATCTTTAGGTATAAAATTTAATTTACGATTATGCGGGCGAAACATGGCGCAACGTACTTGAGCATTGGCATCTTTGAGGGAAAAATACCAATGACCTGATTGCGGGACGGTAAAGTTAGAGATTTCACCTTCTACCCATAGCAGGGGGAAGTTACCTTCTAATAAAAACCTAGCCTCGCGGTTTAAGCGGGTGATGGTATAAATTTCCTCGGTGTGGCTAATATCAACAGTTTGCATGTGAATATCCTATCAATGGGAAGGGGTCAAGTGCAATCACCGATCATGTTGAAATCCTGCGGTGATTGCACTTGACCCCTTCCCACACATCAAAAGTGATTTATTTATGATAGATAATTGTAGCTTTATTTTGCCAATATCATGTATAATGCCTCGTTAATTTTAACCTGATATGTAGGGGAGATTAACATGCGCCTAGTTCAAGATGCTCTTACCTTTGATGATGTATTGCTACTGCCGGCTGAATCCTTTGTGTTACCAAAAGATATTGATTTAAAAAGCCAATTAACCCCCCATGTGACCCTTAAAATCCCATTATTATCAGCAGCCATGGATACTGTCACTGAAGCAAGACTTGCTATTGCTATGGCTCAGGAAGGCGGTTTAGGTGTTATTCATAAGAATATGACAGTCGAACAGCAAGCGCACGAAGTCCGTAAAGTAAAGAAATTTGAAAGTGGGGTAGTCAAAGACCCTGTCACGGTTTCCCCGCAAATGACGATTCGTCAGCTACAAGATATTATCCAGTCTTTTAATTTCCATGCCTTGCCTGTTGTTGAAGATAATCAAGCATTAGTCGGTATTGTGACTAGCCGTGATTTACGGTTTGTCACAGACTTAGATCAACCTGTCGCTAATATTATGACGCCTAAAGAACGATTAGTGACGGTCAAAGAATCTGCCGATCGTGATTTAGTAAAAACTTTATTACACAAACATCGTATTGAAAAAGTATTAGTTACAAATGATGCATTTCAATTGTGTGGCATGATTACCGTAAAAGATATGATGAAAGAACAAGAAAAACCTTGGGCATGCAAAGACTCGCAAGGCAGATTATGTGTAGCTGCTGCAGTAGGAGTCGGGGTAGAGTCAAGAGATCGTATTGCAGCATTGATTGCAGCGGGAGTTGATATCTTGGTTGTCGATACAGCGCATGGTCATTCTCAAGGAGTTATGCAATGTGTGCAATGGATTAAACAACATTATCCTGACGTTGCAGTCATGGCTGGCAATATTGCAACAGCAGATGCAGCATTAGCATTAGCTGATTTAGGAGTCGATGCTGTTAAAGTGGGGATAGGTCCAGGCTCTATTTGTACCACACGCATTGTCACTGGAGTGGGAGTGCCACAAATGACTGCCATTGCGAATGTTAGTGCAGCCTTAAAAAATTCGCATGTCGCAGTCATTGCGGATGGCGGTATTCGTTATTCTGGCGATATTTGTAAAGCGATTGCAGCAGGTGCTTCAGCAGTGATGATAGGCAGTTTGCTTGCAGGAACAGATGAGGCGCCAGGTGAAGTTGAGCTTTATCAAGGTCGTTCTTATAAAGCTTATCGAGGTATGGGTTCATTGAGTGCCATGGCGCAACGTCATGGTTCTAGTGATAGATATTTCCAAGAAGGTATCATTTCGCAAGATAAATTAGTTCCAGAAGGCATTGAAGGTCGTGTGCCTTATAAAGGTAATTTGGTCACTATCATTCATCAATTAATGGGTGGATTGCGTGCAGGCATGGGTTATACGGGTTGCGCTGATATTCATACCATGCGCAATAAACCTGAATTTATTCGCGTAACGAGTTCAGGTGTACGCGAAAGTCATGTGCATGATGTACATATTACTAAAGAAGCACCTAATTATCATATGGATGAAGAGTATGGATCATAATGCAACATACCGCACTTGTATTTTAATTTTAGATTTTGGTTCGCAATACACGCAATTAATTGCACGACGCGTGCGCGAAGTAGGTGTGTATTGTGAAATTCATCCTTACTATGCAGCAAAAGAAGCCATTGAATCATTGCACCCTAAAGGAATTATTTTATCGGGTGGCCCTGAAAGTGTGACGAATCATACCACACCGCGTGCACCGGATATTATCTTTACACTAGGTTGCCCAGTATTAGGAATTTGTTATGGCATGCAAACTATGGCAGCGCAACTGGGTGGAACGGTTGCGAGAGGTGAAAAAAGTGAATCTGGACTTGCGATAGTTGAAGTATTAAGACCATCTCTTTTATTAAAAGATATCACGGATAATAATCTGGAAGTGTGGATGAGTCACAGCGATCATGTGACACAATTGCCGCCACAATTTGTACCTGTGGCAAAAACAGCTAATTCAGAAATTACTATCATGGCAGATGAGAATCGACATTTTTATGGCGTGCAATTTCATTTAGAAGTATCACATACGCCTTATGGATTATCCATCCTAAAGAACTTTATTATTGATATTTGTAGATGTGATACAGACTGGACATTGCCTAATATTATTGAGGATGCTATTCAACATATAAGACAAACAGTTAAGAATGAAAAAGTTATTTTAGGATTATCAGGAGGAGTTGATTCTTCTGTGTTGGCAGTGCTACTGCAAAAAGCCATCGATAAAAATTTAATTTGTATTTTTGTGGATACGGGATTATTACGCTTTCAAGAAGCGGAACAGGTTAAAAATATTTTTGCAAATACGTTAGGAATTAATTTAATTACCATTGAAGCACAAGATAGATTTTTACATGCATTGCAAGGTGTAACTGAACCTGAAATGAAACGAAAAATTATTGGAAAATTATTTGTAGAAATCTTCGAAGAAGAAGCGCGAAGAATGAAAGATGTAAAATGGTTGGCGCAAGGAACTATTTATCCAGATGTGATAGAATCTGCAGGATCTAAGGAAACGGCTCATAAAATTAAATCACATCATAATGTTGGCGGGTTGCCAGAAAAAATGCAGTTAAAGTTATTAGAACCCTTGCGTGAATTATTTAAAGATGAAGTGCGCAAAATGGGTGAAGAATTAAATCTTCCTCATGAGTTAATTTACCGTCATCCTTTTCCTGGGCCTGGTTTAGCAGTTAGGATTTTAGGGGAAATTAAGCAGGAATATATAGATAAATTACGCTGTGCAGATAGGATTTTAATTGAAGAATTACATACACATCATTTTTATTATCAAACCAGCCAGGCATTTGTCGTTTTTCTTCCAGTGAAGTCAGTAGGTGTTGTAGGTGATGCGCGTTTTTATGATCATGTTGTTGCGCTGCGCGTAGTAGAAACAATTGATTTTATGACTGCACATATTTCGCGTTTGCCTTATGAGTTTTTGGAGAGAATTGCAAACCGTATTGTGAATGAAGTAGCAGGTATTTCACGAGTACTTTACGATATTTCCAGTAAACCTCCTGCGACGATAGAGTGGGAGTAGATGTTTGAAATATGTTTACCAATGAAGATATTCACTGGATGCAACACGCACTGCATTTAGCAAAACAAGCAGCTCAACATCAAGAAGTACCAGTAGGTGCAGTATTAGTATTAGATAATAAACTCATTGCTGAAGGGGCTAATTCACCGATTACTCTTTGTGATCCTACAGCGCATGCAGAAATTTTAGCGTTGCGTCAAGGTGCTAAAGTGCTCAATAATTATCGATTAATCAATACCACACTTTATGTCACACTTGAGCCTTGTGTGATGTGTATAGGTGCAATGACTCATGCAAGAGTTGCGCGAGTAGTATATGGAGCAAAAGATCCTAAGGCAATATCCGTGGAGACTCGTCAATTAAATCATTCTGTCCAGTACGATGGTGGCTTATTAGAAAGCGAGTGTGCTGCACTATTAACAACTTTTTTTCAAGCAAGGCGATAGAATTATTACTCTCGCTTCATCTTAATCCGCTGCACAAAATACTTCATAATTTCTTCATACAACGCATCTTTCAATATTAAATCTTCAACTCCATATTCAATGCTAGGATTGTCATTAATTTCAATCACCATCACTTGATTGCCAGATTGTTTGATGTCCACACCATAAAAACCATCACCAATTAAACTCGCAGCACGTTGTGCGACTTTTAAAATTTTAGGGGGAACTTTTTCGATAGGAATCGTTTCATGATCGCCATCTTTCAAACGGCGGCCAGGACGCCAATCATAAATTTGCCAGTGATCTTTTGCCATAAAATATTTGCAAGCATAGAGAGGTTGCTTATTTAAAACACCAATACGCCAATCAAAATCAGTAGGAACAAATTCTTGAGCGATAATTAAATCAGATTGATTAAAGAGATGTTCTAATTCATCTTCTAATGTCACAGGATCGCTAATTTTCACAACCCCATTTGAAAATGAGCCGTCGGGTTGTTTGAGAATACAAGGTAAGCCTAGTGTATTGACTAACTCTTCTTTATTACCTTTGTGAACAATTAATGTTTTTGGGATGCCGATATTGGATTTTTTTAATAATTCTGCCATATAAACTTTATTCGTACATTTTACAATGGATATAGGATCATCCACTACAACTAAATTCTCTGCTAACGCTCTTCGAGCAAAGCGATAAGTATGGTGATTTACAGCAGTTGTTTCACGAATAAATAAAGCATCAAATTCAGGAATACGACTAAAATCATTTTTATTAATTAATTTAGCACGCACGCCTTGATCCTCAGCTGCGTCAATAAACAATTTAATGGCTTTTTTATCCGAGGGGGGAAATTTTTCTCCCAAATTTAATAAAATCGCTAAATCATAAGTGGGGCGTGAAATATAATGCGAACGTATACGCTTTTTAGCAAAATAAGCACGAGCAAAGTCTAAAACATAAGGTTTATGATGTTCTGGAATTTGATTGATAGGTAAAGGAAAAATGTTTTGTAATATCCATTTATCATCTTCAAAAACAAAGTGGGCACGTAATAAAGGCGATTGAAATAAATTATAAAGTTGTTTACTAATATTTTCATATTGCTTAGTGGGGTTTTTACCGAAATAAATATTCAATTGAAAATGTGTTGATTTTAATCGAGCAAAGCTACGTTGAATTAATTTATCTAATTCATCCGACATAATACGAATAATAGATTGCGATTTTAAGTCTTGGATAGTCGTAATATTGGGAATCGTTCTATGGCCGCGTGCTTCCGCTAATAGAGATACATAATATCCTAAGCCTTGGTAACGGTAAGATTGACATAAATTATAAACGCGAGCATTACGGATTTCAGAATAACGGCTGTCACTCAAATAGGATTTTGCAGAAACGACTTCAACGTCGGGAATATGGAGGTTCCAGTCTTTGGGTTTATTGACGACAACGATACTATGCATGTGTTGTTTTTACGTGTAATGTCCTATTGTTGAGTCACTATGACATTGATCGTTTACGTCGTCAAGTATGTCAGCATTGTTGCATAAATCAGGTTGTGTCATGCCAGCCGCGAGCGTAGCTCGCGAGGTGGCATCCAGGTTATTTTGTCATTGCGAGGAGTGAAACGACGAAGCAACCCATAAGTTGTGGATTGCCACGCCTTTCTCTCGGCTCGCAATGACAATGTGTAATAACGCTGATTTGATCACTGGCTCCAGAAATTATTTTATCTTCATTGCATCCCATCGCGTAAAGCTTGGCAGAAGCTGCTGAGATTTTTGATTACCTTGCCATTGATATTGGGTTGCTGTCATCTTGATTGACGGGGTATTGATAGCTGCAATGGCTGCATTGTGTACGCCGTGAGCGAGTCTTTTCGTGTTGCCTGCTCCCCAATAGTGGACTAAAACAACATCTTGGTTTTCTTCATTTTTATAGTGATGAATAGCGGAAACCCCAATGTCTGCAGAACGTAATGAACCTAAGACTTTTTGTAATTCAGAAGGTTGTAGGGTAAATTCACCGTCAACGATAGCTTCTTGATCAGAGCCAGCAAAAGCAGCCCAGCTATGTATTCCAGGAGCATGCGGAATTTGATGATTGAGTTTTACTTGGTAGACACCATTATTCAAGTTACCTTTGGTTCCTAAAATAAGATCGAGTTTACGAGGATGTAGGGTTGTATCTGCAAAATTAATTTTTGCATAGGGAAATTCGCCTTGTCCATTAGTGGTATCATGCATTTTTTTAAAGATGGCGGCTGCATCCATGGCAAGCTTGATTTCATCGCCTGAACCTTCAATATGTAAAAACATAATACGGGATGATTCCCACATAAAGTGATTTTCTAAAGAAGTCACTTGTAAACCAGTTTTTAAAATAAGAGAAATTAAGGGATTCACTTGATCTTCAGTTAAAGCTAGCTCACCTGTGACATGGGTATCGACAGCATTTTTTTGAAATGCAATCCAAGAGGTCACTCCCATCATAGAAGGTAAGGAGGTATCATTAATGGATATTTTTAAATCATTTCTGGGGATGGTGACTTTATACGTCGGAGTATTAGGATTGTAAGTTCCTTTAACTCCTATAATTCGTTGTATTTTGTTGATATTTAGCGCAGGAGACAAAGTAGTTTGTGCTAGACCGATGGAAGAAAATCCTAAAAATAACACACCGCACAAGCTTACAACAGTAGACTTTAACATAAATCGATCTCCTATCATTGAGCTTCCCACAAAATCATTATACCAAACTTTGAACTGTTGCTGTAAAAAATTAATTGCTCTACACTGGCTATTGTAAATCTTAATCAATATGTATAGGATAAAAAATATCCACTCACTCTACCTATCATGCCAGCCCCTGCTTGCGTAGGGATAAACTCTAGCTAGCATCTAGTTGATGAGCTCGTCATTGCGAGGAGCGAAAGCGACGAAGCAATCCACATTGTATATGTGGATTGCCACGCCTTTCTCTCGGCTCGCAATGACAGCCAGTGAAGGGATAGAGGATATGAATTATGGCTCGAACTTCTCATGGTTATATGCGTTGCGTATCCTTTTGTACGGCAAAAGGTTATGACTTAACTGCGTTAGGTCATTCATTTCGGCGTAAAGGTTATGTCGTACGCATGTTGCGAGATGTATTACATGTCGTGAGCATGAAAAAACCTGCTGATATTTTCTTTTTTAATCATGGTAGTTTTGTTTGTTGGGGATTTACCCGCCGCCAAGAACAAAAATGGGTTGAGCATGTGAGAGAGTATGCGACAGAACCCTTTTCTATTGTTATCACCGATCATTTTGGATTTCGTTTTGGTAAAGAGACTTCTATTGATGCACACGAACGTTTTAAGTTAGACATCATTACCTTAGAAGAAGATGATCCGCAAATCAAATTAGCAATATCGTATGGTTTAGCGCAGTCCATTAAGTTAGAAGCATTTGAAGATGCGATTCAACATGCTATTAAAAAGAATGCGTATTTACCAGAAGAAATTGCAATGCGTGGCAGAATTTCTTTATCGCGGCGTTCTATCTTTAAGCGTATGGGTGAAATTTTCTTAGCGCGCAGTTCCATTAATTTAAATAGTGAATACTTAGATACCCCGGAGTTTTTTTGGCGTAATCCCAATCTAGAACCTTTTTACATTATGACTAAAAAGTTTTTAGATATTCCTAGCAGAGTGATGGCGCTTAACCAAAAACTAGATGTATTGCAAGAGTTGCTTCACATTTTAAATAGCCAATTGCAGCATAGACATTCGAGTTTATTAGAATTAACCATTATTATTTTGATTGCGATTGAAATAGCAATTAGTTTGTTACACTTATAAAAGTCTTTTATATGTGGGTATTCTTTCATCCTTAGCTTCACGTCTATTTTCGTTTGCCTAACGTTAATTTAGGCAGAGGTTGGGTTTGTTGTTTAGGAAGCGCTTCTCTTAAAGGATTATTAGCAGAAAGATTAGCTTGTTGAATAGCAAGTACTAAACTAACGTATTGATCTTTTGGATCTTTTGTTTCTTTATAAATCAATTCTGCTCTTTTTTTTAAAGCTTCTGTACCATGTTTTTCAATATTTTTTATTAAACTTTGTCTTAAAAGAATAAACTGACGTTCCGCTTCAGGAATTCCGGTAAGTTCTAAAGGTTCTGGTGACAGTCTTTTCTTTTTTGATGGAGCTGAAAAAAGAGTTGCCTTGGTTTCAGTGATAGAGGCAACAGGGGCTTTATTTTCTTTGTCTTTAAATTTAGGTATTCGAGAAAAGATTTTTCTTTGAAAATCATCGAAAGTAAGTTTTCCTAATACCATTAATTCGGGTTTGTTTAGTTTTATAAAATGAGCTAATAAAAGTTTTGTACCTTCATATAATTCATGATTTTCAAGACTACCTCCCCTGTAAAATTTCCAAATATCTTTTAACCTTGGCTTTATCATATTCACTAGCATTTCTTGCAAGTCTTGTTTACATTCATCTAAAGATTTATCATCTTTTATATTTTCTACAATAGATATTAATAAAGGGAGTCCAAGGGTTAAAAAATAAGGTTTATCTTTGTCATGAAATAAAATAGAAATCCTTTGCGCTGCTAGAGTATTATCTACACTTGGATTTTCATCAATTAATTTTCGAATTATACTATAGATCTCGTCTACCTTAAGATTAAGAACATCTTTAATAAAAAATCTCATTATATTTTCATCATCTGTATCTATCATCAATCGGCTTTCTTTTTCGCCTGTTTCGGAGGGGCCGACTCCCTGATGTGCATAACTTACATAACTTACTTTTTTAGTTTCCTCTTCTTTTATTTCAGTTCTTATTTTTTCTTCATAATCAGAAGCGCTTGCTCCAGTAGGAGAAACTCGAGATTTTCCTTCCATTCTATACAATTTTCTTTGCTTTTTTTCTAATGCTTTTTCAGAAGGATGATGACTACGTTTGCGGCGGTTATCCATATGTATTCTCCTTATCAATGCGTGTTTTCTAACATTATAGCAAATTTTAAAGAGTTTGTGTTTTGGTAATAAATTCAATAAGCTAAATGAGTAGGATGTTATTTTAATGCTTTTTTCATGCGTATGGCATCGGCGCCATCTTCATAGAATTTTCTATATTTTCCAAGCTCATGGTAATGATGTTTTAAATAAAATTGAATAGCGGCATGATTATCAGGTCGTACTTCTAGTATCATGGAAGTACAGTGGTGTTTTATTGCTATGTTTTCTGCTGCTTTGCAAAGTTGTAAAGCAATGCCTAATTTTCTATGTTCAGGTCTAACCACTAATGAATAAATACGGGCAGTCTGAGAATTTTTTCGAAATAAAACTAAAATGTAGCCAACAAGATGTTGATGAATTTTTGCTAAATAAATAATCGCAGAATCTTTTTTTAATAACGTACGAAAGCTGGTTTTAGAAATTTTATCCGTTGTAAAATGGTTTTCAATCTCAATTAATGCATCAAGATCACTTAAGGTGGCATGTTGAATAGTGATGGAGTCCATACCTTGTTATCTTAGGATAAATAAGTGCGTTTGTCTAAGCAAAAATATCTTGCTATACTTGCTTCCACGAATTTTTAATGGGGTGAGATATGGGTATAACAAGATTTAAACCTTTAATTGCGAATACTCAGCGTGACTTATTTGAATCTAAAGAACTCGGACGGGTTCATCCAAAGTTGGCAACATTATTGGAGCTAGAGGGAAGCTTAGATCCAATCGGTTGTATGTGTCTGGTGGATCTTATCATTAGAAATATGACGAATCCTATTATGAAATTTGGAAATTTCAATTTTGCTGGGAAATTATTATCTAATTTTGTTATTTGGTTGGATCAGGATGAAGTAAATTATTTACATTTTGATCCACGATCTCCTTTCATTGAATTTGTGGGTGGAGAGATGAAGTTAGATACCATTAAGCATTCGCACATTACTTTTTTAGTAACTGGTCATATTAAGTCATTAGAGGAATCTAATTCGCCGCGTGCAATAATTTTAGAAGATTATCGATTCGAATTAGAGCGATATGTATCAACATTAGTAGGTAATTCAGATTCGAAGGCTTTAGAGGATTATCGTAAAAAAGTAATGGATCTTAAATCGCAAGTGGTTGCTACTGTTTGGAATCAAGATTACAAATTAATGGGTTTGATTACAGAAGAAGATAAAACAAAAAAACTCATAAGATTAACACGGCATATTAGTACTTTAACAGCAGAGAACAATCAATTAACCAGGCAAGTTAATGAATTAGGTCGGAAACTCATGGAGTTGACTGTTGCAGTTCAGCGAATGCAAGCGGGCCAATCTGCTAATTTGGAACAAGAAGGTCAGCCGCCAGCAGAAGCAGTAAGAGGTGTGCCTCCAAGAAGCCCATCGCCTCATCCGATAGTAAATTATGGTGGGATATTATTGGCTGCGCCATCGGCAGCTGCCGCATCGGCTTCTGCCTCCGCTGCTGCAGCTTCGCCGGCAGATAATCCAAAAAGAAAATTCATACCGCTGGCTTTGTCATCGTGAGTGTTATACGGAAAATCGATGGTGTTTGTTGTCCTGCAAACGACGTTTTCTGTCGTCCCGCAAATTTCTCATCCTAATAGTTAGAAAAGACTTATGGCATTTCAGGAGAAATTATGCGGGATCCAGCTTTTATCACCTTTTCTTAGTAAGATAAGTTGCTAAAGCCCGGATCCCGCACAATGACTCATGATATGACGAAGTTCTTTTTTATGTCTTAAGATGAGTCATTTGCGGGATGACACTTCGTGTCGATTTATTCCGCAATATCGTTATCTTTTGCTTTATTTGCATCATTCGTGTCAACAGCCATGCCGCTCGCTGCTAATTTTTCACGAATACGAGCTGCTTTACCTGTTAAGTTGCGCATATAGTAAAGTTTTGCACGACGAACATGACCACGACGTTTTAATTCGATTGCTTCAATCGCTGGGCTATAGGTTTGAAATACGCGTTCAACACCAACACCGTGAGAAATTTTGCGTACGGTAAATCCAGAATTTAAACCGCGGTTACGTTTTGCAATCACAACACCTTCAAATGATTGTAAGCGTACACGTAGACGCTCACCTTCACCTTCAATGACTTTCACTTGTACGTTAACGGTATCGCCTGGTGCAAAGCTAGGAATGTTTTTACCTTGCATTTGTTCTTTTTCGAGAACTTGAATAATATTTTCAGCCATTGTTAGTTTCCTCAATAAACATAAATAAGTATTTGATGTTTGTCATCGCGAGGCTGCGTAAGCAGCCGTGGCGATCCAGAATATAAACATCCATACAACAACATGGATTGCTTCGTCGTTTCACTCCTCGCAATGACGGCAGGATTGCTTCGTCGTTTCACTCCTCGCAATGACGGCAGGATTGCTTCGGAGCAAAAGCTCCTCGCAATGACGATTCTATTTGTATTCTTCAACAAACTCTTGCAACAACACTAGTTGTGATGTACTCAACTTAGCATTTGCTAATAAATCCGGCCGTTTTAACCACGTTCTACCTAATGATTGCTTTTCGCGCCATCGGGTAATTAACTGATGGTTACCTTCCATTAACACATCCGGTACTTTCATACCTTGAAAGATTTCAGGCCGTGTATATTGAGGGTATTTTAATAAACCCTCACTTAGCGAATCTTGCGCTGCCGAATCTTCGTGTCCTAACGTTCCTGGGATTAAGCGTGTCATGGTATCCATCATCACCATGGCAGCTAACTCACCTCCAGATAACACATAATCGCCTATCGACCATTCTTCATCGATTTCTAAATCTAATAGACGTTCATCAATTCCTTCGTAACGTCCTGCAACAAAAACAATATTTTGTTTCGCTAGCAATGCTTTCGCTGCATCCTGAGTGAATACTTTCCCCTGCGGTGATAAATGTATCACAGTAGGTGTAGCAGGTGCTGCTGCTTTTGCTGCATGGATGGCAGCTTGTAAGGGTTTTGCCAGCATAATCATGCCAGGTCCACCGCCATAAGGTCTATCATCCACTGTGCGATGTTTATCTTCAGTAAAATCGCGTGGGTTCCAATAAGAAGTTTGTACTAACTGCTGCTTAATGGCCCGTCCCGTAACACCAAGTTCTAATGCTGCAAACATTTCCGGGAATAAAGTGACAATCCCAAACCATGCTTTCAAATTAAATCCCAATCCACATAGATGATACGTTTTTCTAAATCAACTTGTTTAATGACATCTGGTAAGTAAGGAATTGCATATTCTTTATCTTTTTTTACTACCAGTACATCATTTGCGCCAGTTTCCATGAGATAACTGACTGTTCCTAAGGTTTCACCTTGTTGATTTACCACAGTTAAACCGAGTAAATCATTCCAATAAAATTCATTCTTTTTTAATGCGGGCAATTGTGAACGTTTTACCGCAATTAATTTTCCTGTCAGCAGTTTGGCTTGTTCAGGATTATTCAAGCCACTCAATTTTACTATTAATCCACGGCCATGCTCGCGGCCATCTTCAATCTTTATTTCTTGCCATCCTGGGTCTTTAGTAATATACCAAGGGCTATAATCTAATAATTGGTCGGAAAAAGTGGTGACTTTTAGCCAACCTTTAATGCCGAAAGATGTGCCAATCTTGCCGACAACGACATAGGGATTACTCATTTGTAATAGCTTAGCCCTTCTCAACCAAAGCCCATCTGTGGCTTATCCATCGTCCCGCGACTTGATCGCGGGATCCAGAGATTATTTACTGGATACCGCGCCTTCGCGCGGTACGACGTGCTCATGTAGTAGTGGTTGCAGCTATTTTTTCAAAGTCTTTGAGTAGCTTATGTACGCGATCAGAAGGTTGTGCGCCTTTGGAAATCCAATGACGAGCCCGTTCTGTTTCAACAAATAAGCGTACTTCTTTCCCTGCTGCCATAGGGTTAAAATACCCAATACGTTCAATGCAACGGCCATCGCGTGCATCACGTCTATCAGCAACAACAATTGTGTAAAAAGGGCGTTTTTTCGCGCCACTACGTGATAAGCGTATAACTACCATTCTGTTTGACTTCCTACATTTATATATAATCAAAGTGGCGGATTATACGCGAGTTTTGATGGCTTGCAAATGAAATTCACTTAGGCATGTGTCATGGCAGTGAAAGCTACATTCAGTTTCTGTCATGCCAGCATGCTTTTAGCTGGCATCCAGTGGAATGAAATATATCCTTTCATATCCTATGGGGTCTAATAATATAATATCCCTGGATGCCAGCTTTCGCTGGCATGACAGGGGAAGCTCGCGGCTGGCATGACACTTTTCCCAGTTACGCAAAGCCCTTAGGCGGCATCACTCCTGGGGGTAGTTTGCCTTGCATGCTACGCATTAGCTTCATCATCCCGCCTTGTTTTGAGACTTTTTTCATCATTTTTTGCATTTGGATGAATTGTTTTAATAAACGGTTAACGGCTTGAATATCGGTTCCTGAACCCATAGCAATGCGGCGTTTATGAGATCCTTTGATATTGAGTGGGAATCGGCGTTCTTTAGGGGTCATGGAGTTGATAATGGCTTCTATTTCGACTAGCATTTTATCACTCATTTTATCTTTGACGCCGGCAGGTAAGGCACCAGCACCGGGTAATTTACTCACAATACCCATTAAGCCGCCCATTTTCGTAATTTGACGGAGTTGATCGCGAAAATCCTCTAAGTTAAAGGTTTTACCCTTTTTCATTTTTTTTGCTAATTTATCAGATTGTTCTTTATCAAAATGGCGTTGAGCATCTTCCACTAAGCTGAGTACATCGCCCATTCCCAAAATACGTGATGCAATACGTTCTGGGTGGAAGGGTTCTAACGCTTCAATTTTTTCGCCTATCCCTAAAAATTTAATAGGCTTACCCGTAATATGACGAATAGATAATGCGGCACCGCCTCGTCCATCCGCTTCCGTTTTTGTTAAAATCACACCGGTGAGTGGTAGAGCATCATTGAAGGCTTTTGCTGTGTTAGCTGCATCTTGTCCAGTTAAGCTGTCAACAACAAACAAGGTTTCAATGGGTTGGACGGATGCATGCAGCTTTTTGATTTCATTCATCATTTCATCGTCGATATGTAATCGGCCGGCGGTATCAATGATAAGAATATCGATTAGTTTAGTTTTAGCAGCAGCAATAGCTGCTTTAGCGATAGCAATAGGATCTTGCTCAGCATGACTTGGGAAAAATTCTACGTGAATTGTTTTGGCCAGGGTTTCTAATTGTTGGATAGCGGCAGGTCGATAAACGTCAGCGCTTGTTACCATCACTGATTTTTTCTGAGTTTGTTGTAACCAATAAGCAAGCTTGGCAACCGTTGTAGTTTTACCCGCACCTTGCAACCCTGCCATTAAAATGACTGCTGGCGGTTGGGTTTGCAAATTGAGTTCATCACAATATTCACCCATTAATTTGACAAGCTCATCATGAACGAGTTTGATTAAAGCTTGTCCTGGGGTAAGGCTATCCATGACTTGGGAGCCTATGGCTTTTTCTTTAATATGACTGAGGATTTCCTTGGTCACAGGCAAGGCAACATCAGCTTCTAATAAAGCGAGTTGAATATCGCGTAGAGTTCCCTGGATATTTTCTTCAGTCAGACGGCCAGTACCGCTGATACTTTTTACGATTTTTGTTAATCGTTCAGAAAGGTTAGCAAACATGTAACACCCATGGACTATTAAAGGGAATTGCAGTATACCTGATTTTTTTAGAATGGATACATTTTATGACAGTTGTTGCCGAACAGAAAATTTCACAAATCTCATGGGCAGATTATTTCAGATTTAGGCATTTGGATGAGCCTAATTTTTTACTGGCTTTAGCGAATCATTATCCTGATGTCGTTTCTATTTCTCCTTGGACGTATTCTCCTTGGGCTAAAATATTTGTCGTGACGCATCCTGATTTAATCGAACATATTATGAAAAAAAACGTGGATAATTATTCAAAAGAATTTCCTATGTATAGGCGTATGAGAAGATTATTAGGTGAGGGATTATTAACAGCCATGGGTCCTTCATGGCTTTATAAACGTCGTGAATTACAAACTATGTTTCATGCAAAGAAAATGCAAGAATTAGCTGCGCATACGGTAGCATTAACAGAAGAACATATAGAAAAAATGCAATGGTATGCCAAACATCACGAAATATTTAATTTAACTGCAGATATGTTGACATTGGTTTTACGTATTTCACTGCGATTTTTATTTAGTGAAGAAGTGGATGCAGAACAAGCTGCGAAGATTGTGAAGGACTTTGCAATAGTGCAACGCAATATGTGCCGAGCGTTGACTTTAAAACCTTGGGTTCCTTCGATTACTAATCAACGTACACGTTGGTTGCGCAATAAAATTATAAAAGTGGCACAGCGCATGGTAGAAAAACGACGTGCTTCACCGGAAGATCAATGGCCAGACGATTTGTTGACATTATTGCTGCGTGTACGTGATCCCGATACGCAAGTTGGGTTATCTGAACAAGAACTTTATGATGAAATTATTACTTTTATGGTGACTGGGCATGAAACAACAGGAAATGCATTAAGTTGGACGTGGTATTCATTAGCACAAGCACCACGTGCTTTAGCAAATTTGCAAGATGAAGTGAAGACAGTGTTAGGTAGGCGTTTACCCACTTATGAAGACATAGCAAATTTACCTTATACCAAACAAGTACTTCAAGAAAGTTTACGCATCTATCCTACGATTTGGAGTTTTGCACGACGTGTAGAGGAAGAAGATAATATTCTAGGATATACATTTCCTAAACACTCCACTGTCGTTGTATCACCTTATGTGATGCATAGATTAGCAAAGCATTGGCCGCAAGCAGAGCGATTTATTCCTGAAAGATTTGCGAAAGAAGAGATGAGTCAATTTGACCGTTATAGTTATATGCCATTTGGTGTAGGACCGCATACTTGTATCGCGAGTATTTTTGCAATGATACAAGCACAATTAATTATTGCCATGACAGCGCAGCATTATCAATTTGAATTATTACCTGAATCTTATTCTATGCCGCTGGAACCTTTGATTGCGTTAAGGCCTAAGAGGGGGATGAGGTTTTATGTTAAGGAAGTATAGTGATTATCTGGATAATCGTGCACGTGCCCGATTGCGTGCCCGCGTGCGTCTTTTCACATTATTTATTAAAAGTCTTTGCCATTTTAGTTAACATTGCAACGATTCGCATCAATAATTCTCTCGACTTTGAGTAATTCTTTTCATCAATGATCTCAAGGCGTCGACAGATGTCAATTATTCCTGCGCATTCCGTGGCTGATCTCTTAGCTATCCGGTAAAATCGGATTTTTTCATTTGGAGAAAACTCGCCAGCGCCTTCTGCAATATTAAGCGGAATAGATGCGCCAGCGCGCTGTAATTGATCGGCGAGGTAAGCTCTACCACGAGGGAGATCTCCTATAACGGTATTGATCAAAACAACTAAATCAATTGCTGCTTGATAAACATCAAGTTTCTCATGATCAAAATAATTCATCTAGTCTTCTAAAAATATATTTAAAAATTAAGTTTGATGGGAAAAGACGCACGCGGGCACGCAATCGGGCACGCACACGATATGGTTCTATTACGGACCACCTGGCGCAGGCGCACTAGCCACCCCCGTCGGGGCAGGAGGTCGAGTTCGGCAACACTTAAACCAACTAAACCAAGAACTCGAAGTAGAGGGAGATGATTTTTGGAGTAAAGGTGTTGCTGGAGTTGGTGCTGCAGCTGCATTAGCATGCGCATTTTTATTAGCAGGTGATTCTGTTACTCTCATAGTACCATAATTTGAAGGTGTAGCAGTAGATTTAGTAGGGGATTGAGTAGGCTCAGCACTTTTACTTTCTGTAACATCTTCTACGGGCGTTGCAGGCCATAGACGATAATAAGCCGCTCTAGATAATTCATATGCTTTATCGACAACGCCATCTAATAATCTTTTCGTGGGTTGATAAAAATAATAAGTTCCTAAAATACTTACGCGGGCAAAGTAAATCCATGCATTTGCATTAGCTACCTCTTTGGAAACAGAGAAAGGTAATAAGTTATCAGCTTCATTCATCATATCCACTAATCCATCGCTAAGTATCCAAGCAACACCTGTTGATACTAAAGAAGATATTGCAAAGCTAGGAATAGCGGTAAATTTATCAGTGATACCTACGGCAATTTGATCTATGAAATCATCGATGGCTTGGGTTAATTGTGTAGAAGTAGTATAACAAAAGTCTCCCACACCATTCGTCCAGCCCACATAAAAAACTCCACCCCATTTTGCATAAGGAATGATTTTAGCTACCCAATGGACATCAGCAACAGGTTGAAAAATGTCAGCAACCACAGATGCAGCCGGAAGATAACTTCCTAAAAATTCGGGTCCTAACGTTAATGCACCAAAAGGATAAGCAAAAATACGGCTTACTGTTTTATGTTTAGAAGGTTGTCCTGAAAAGACTTTAGAAAAAGTTTTAAACGTGTTGGATCCTTCACCTGACATTGTGTTTAATCCAGAAATTGAACCTAACATAATACCTGGGAGGTAATAATAAGGGGTTCGGTTAGACATATAACCTATGAGATAAGCTGCATAAAGTGCATCATTAAATGCTCCGCCAGGGCAAACACTCCACCATAATCCACTCACTACTTTTTTCTTGGTAGGAGATAGTTCTTCCCATGTATCAGGAGTAGGGAGTTTATGCTTGTCGATTAATTCTTTTAATCCCGGGGCAGACCAGATCACGTTGGGAATATAATCGATGGTAAAATAAGTGATAGTGGCTGCAGTGATTACCGCTACAGAGAGTTTTGAGGGTTCACCATCATGCGGGAGTAATCCATATAAAAAGCCTACCGTGTCAAAGCATGAGCTAATCAGAACCAAGGCGCCTGCTTTTGATAGGGCGATTTCCCTGCGAAATGTAGGCGCTGCTGCGGATACTTTTTCCTCAGATGTTGGCGTTTTACCAGGGGTTAGCATATTTTTTTACCATATATTTCAATAAGTTATGTAAATAATGATTATTTTTAGATGATATTATTATAACGGGGAAAAATTAAGGTAATATTAAGAAAGGAAGCAAATTGTAAGAAATCTCAGAATAGATGTAAAATACTTTTTTCAGGAAAAGGATATCTCTTGAGCCACTTTCAACTAGTCATTTTGTGTTTTATTTTATTATTGTTAATCTTTTTATCAAGTTTCTTTTCCGCTGCAGAAACCGGGTTAATGGCAGTCAATCGTTATCGTTTACGTCATAAAGCCCATATGAAAAAACGCACAGCTTCACTTATCTTGCAAATGCTCAAACGTCCGGATCGTTTATTAGGGATGATAGTGATTGGCAATACCTTGGCAATGATTATTGCTTCTGCGATTACGACATTGCTCGCTGTACATTTTTATGGAGCTGAAGGGGTTGTCGTTTCTACCATGATTTTAACATTGGTTATGTTAGTTTTTTCTGAGGTTGCTCCAAAAACATTAGCAGCACTTTATTCTGATAATACTTCTAAGTTAGTCGCTTGGCCTCTCTATTTCATGTTAAAGCTTTTTTATCCTATTGTTTGGGCCATTAATTTTTTATCAAATGGTTTATTACGGTTATTTGGTATTCGAGTGGGAATGCACACCGCTGAACCGTTAAATCAAGAGGAGTTGCGCAGTATTGTCTATGATACTGCAGGCAGAGTATCGACTCGTTATCAAAAAATGATGTTGGCTATGATGGATTTAAATACCATAGTCGTAGAAGAAATTATGACACCAAGTCATCAAGTTATTGGTATTGATTTAGATAAACCTTGGGAAGAAATTCGTGATCAAATGCGTGCGAGTCAATATGATTGGCTGCCAGTTTATCATGATCATATTAATCAAATCATCGGTATTTTGCATTTACGTGATGTGATTCATGTATTAGCAGCAGGGGAAAAACTTGATAAAACGAGTATACAGCGATTGTTGCAAGAACCTTATTTTATTCCTGAGAGTACTCTTTTAAATATTCAATTGTTTAACTTTCAACGAGAACGTAAACGCGTTGCATTTATTGTAGATGAATATGGAAATATTTTAGGATTAATTTCTTTAGAAGATATTTTAGAAGAAATTGTTGGGGAATTTACGACAAACATTGCTGAAGCAAGTAAAGTTCAATGCGAGCCTGACGGTAGTTACATTGTGAATGGCGCATTAACAGTGCGTGAATGCAATCGATTAATGGGAATTCAATTGCCGACTAAAGGTGCACGTACGTTAAATGGTTTAATTACAGATTATTTAGAAGCGATGCCAAAAGTAGGAACGTCAGTAAAAATTGCAAATTATCCTATTGAAATTTTGAGGGTAGAAGAAAATAGGGTAGAGTTAGCGAGGATTTTTCCGTTAGTGTCATAATCGTCATTGCGAGGAGCGAAAGCGACGAAGCAATCCACAAGTAGTAGGGTGGATTACGGTAAAAAGCACCTAATCCACCCTACTGAATAATCAACCCCGCCACCACTTTCCGATTTTCAGAAGTTAACGCATTATAAGTGCGGCAAGCCGCTGCCGTATCCATAATTTCTACGCCTATTCCTCGATTGAGAAGATGACCATAGATATCTATCGATGGAAAAATCAAAGTGGTGCCTGTGCCAATTAAAATGATGCTTGGGTGAGATGCTGCTAAGATATCTACATGTTTCGCTTGTAGTTCTTCAATGTGTTGTGGCGGCCAATTTGTAATCAATGTATCAGGAGCAATAATAATGCTTTGAGTAAAAGTTTGCTCATTGACTTGTATTGTGCCAGGAGTAAAGCCACGGATTTGATATTTGGCATGATTTTCATCAAGAGATAAATTCATAAGGAATCCTGGTTGACAGTTATGGATAGCATGTTATGTTACCCGTAGATAACCCCTTTTGTAAAAGAGGCTGTTACATAATATGAATAACGCGTTATGCTGCAGCAATATTTGTCATGCCAGCGAAAGCTGGCATCGAGTATTGTATCGATCGAAAGAAACTCGTCATTGCGAGGAGCATAGCGACGAAGCAATCCATGTTTATGGATTGCCACGCCTGCTTTGCAGGCTCGCAATGACGAAATAACCTGGATGCCACCTCGCAACTTAAGCTAGCGCTTAAGTTGCGGCTGGCATGACATACAATACTTACTTAGCTGTTATCAAGTGCTGAATGGCAAAATAACATTACTTTATGTGAATATAACATGCAAATGACTCACCCCAAAAAATTACCCTTAAAAAGCCTGGCAGGCGCATTATTGTTTACCGTATTCTTAGGGCCAGTTGGATTGCTGTATGCATCATCCATTGGCGGAATCATTATGATAGTGTTAGGTTTTATTGTAGCGTGTAGTAAATTATTAATCCCCATATTATTTGTATGGTTGATTTCTTGTATTTGGAGTGTGTTAGCGGTGAATCGATACAATAAAAAGCATTTCATATGAACTCCTTACATCCTTTGCTACAACGTATTTATCATACGCGAGGCATAAAAACTCCTGAACAACTTGATCGTAATTTAGAACGATTACTTCCTTTTCATACTTTACTTGGCATAGATCAAGCGGTTGCATGTTTAGCAGATGCTATTAAACACCAACAAAATATATTAATTATTGGCGATTTTGATGCAGATGGTGCAACCAGTTCCGCGTTAGCGATGCGCGTATTAAAAAGTTTTGGTGCAAAAAATATTAATTTTCTAGTGCCTAATCGATTTGCATTTGGTTATGGGTTAACTCCGGAATTAGTCGCGGTTGCTAAAGATTTTAATCCTGCCGTCATTGTTACAGTAGATAATGGTATTGCTAATCATGCGGGAGTTGATGCTGCTAAAGCATTAGGTATCAAAGTGATTATTACTGATCATCATTTACCAGCAGAAACTTTGCCTTTAGCGGATGCGATTGTTAATCCAAATCAAGCGAGTGATAACTTTCCAAGTAAACATATTGCTGGCGTTGGCGTTATTTTTTATGTGATGTTAGCATTGCGTCGTTATTTAATTGATACTGGATGGTTTGCAGAAAAGCAGCAAACACCTCCCATAATGTCACAATTTTTAGATTTAGTTGCATTAGGCACAGTCGCAGATGTCGTTGCGCTCGATCATAATAATCGAGTGTTAGTGTATCAAGGGTTAAGACGAATACGTGCAAAACAATGTTCGCCAGGTATTTCTGCTCTCATCGAAATTTCAGGAAGGAATCAAGCACGTGTCACGGCAGCTGATTTAGGATTTGCAGTCGCGCCACGATTAAATGCGGCAGGACGGTTAGATGATATGTCATTAGGCATTGAATGTTTGCTATCAGATGATCCAGTGAAAGCGCGAGAAATAGCAGAATTATTAAATCAATTAAATGATGAACGTCGTGTCATTGAAAGTGATATGCAAGCTGATGCCTTGTCCGCACTTCAAAAATTACAATTCAATGAAAAATATTTACCTAAAGGTGTTTGTTTATTTGATGAAACTTGGCATCAGGGAGTGATAGGTATTTTAGCGGGGCGCATGAAAGATAAATTACATAGACCTGTAATTGCTTTTGCAGTAGCAAGTGATACAGAATTAAAAGGTTCAGCCCGATCTATTTCTGGATTGCATATACGCGATGTATTAGCCTTGATTGCAACTCAATCCCCGCAGTTAATCAATAAATTTGGTGGTCATGCTATGGCGGCGGGCTTAACGATTCCTCGTCATTTATTTGAAGATTTTAGCAAAAAATTTGATGAAGTCGTTTCTTCCTTATTGCAGGAAGTTGATCTACAGCAGCGTTTAGTCAGTGATGGTGAGTTAGAGCCGCAGCAAGTCTCGTTAGAAATTGCAGAAATGATTCGCGAAGCAGGCCCTTGGGGGCAAGCTTTTCCTGAACCTTTATTTGAGGGTGAATTTACGATTATCGATCAGCGCTTAGTAGGGGGTAAACATTTAAAGTTAGTGTTAGTCCATCATCATGAAGCTAAAAATACTATAGATGCGATTGCATTTAATGTAGATCTTGCTCAATGGCCCAATTATCGATGTCAGCAAATTCGCGCCGCTTATCGATTGGATATTAATGAATATCGCGGGAAACGCAGTGTGCAGTTAATTATTGAACATTTAGCAGACGTGTGCTACAATTAACCAGATTTACGCTATCGTATTGAAAATTAAAATAAAAATTATTATATTTTAGATAAACAGGAGTCATTTATATGAGCTCATCCACAAGTTTACCCGCCGGATTCATGTCATCTCTTATAGTGAATGCGTATGTAACTCGTGAAAAATTATGTGATTTCAAAATTATATTAGCAAATTTAAATCATTTTCAAAAAGTGATAGATGGAATAGGCGATCCCAAAAAACCGGAAGCAAAAGCGCTATTAGAAAGGTTAAGAACTAATAGCGAAGATTTGAAGAAAGCTAATGAGATATTAAAAACATTAACAGATAGTAAACAGTATACAGACGAAACAGCACTCACAGAAACAACACAATTACACGTTCATATTAAGAATCATTTCTCGTATTATCAGGAACTCGCAGAATATGCGACATTTGTACGTCGAAGGTTACAAGATAGCGATATAAAACAAATGGGAAGCGATTCTAAAAGTTGCAGAAAGTATATTACAATGGCGCATCTTGTTCATCGTGCATTTCCAGCATTGGTAAATGATGGTATTTTATTTCACGCAGCTATTTCAGATGCAGAGGCTGCTAGCATGTTGTTACACTCTCCTCTACGTGAAAAATTATCAAGTCAACAAATTAGGCAAATTCAACAGGTTTCTGAAGCACCTTACCAAGTATGGAAACCTACCCATGACGCATTGTGGGATTTCAAAGGGTTAGTCAATAGTCAATATTACGACTCAAAAGAAACGCCAGATCGTGAAAAATATCTTAGAGCAAGAGAGATTTTAACAAACTTAGGTGATATAAGAAAAACAGAACGTTTTGATCGGGATATTAAAGCTATTTTTCCTAACTATGTGGAATTAGGAAAAGAAACAAGGCTTGCTTATGAGAGATTACAAAGTATAGAGAATAGAAGAATACCACTCGCTCACGCTGCCCTTGCGCAGCGCTATTATAATGCGGCTTATCATGTTCGCGATACATTTCCACAATGGATAACGAAAGATTATTTATTGGAAGCAGCTCTTTCTAGCGCAGTCGTGGCTGGAAAATTATTTATGTATGGGTTGCATGAAAGGTTATCAGTCAAAGAAATTATTCGAGTTTATGCGAAACATGCAACGAATAGTGATTTTCAAAATTGGGTAACTCATTTTCAACCTAAAGTATGCTTGCATACCATCACTAAAAGAGAATCTTTATTAGATGATCCAGCACTCATAAGAATATATGATAAGCAAAAACATAATTCTACTCATCCTTCGGCAAATGCTCCTAATTCACCTCTTCCCTCAGTGCCATCTCTTCCTTCTAACGATATTACTTTGTCATCTGAGATAGCTCCAACTCCAAAAAAAGCCACTGTTTCTGTAGAATCAAAAAAAGCAGACCTTGAAAAATTAGCAAGCCAATGGAAGGATACTCGTAGCGCATTACATTTTTTCAAAACATTAGCAGATAGTAAATATTATGAATCCAGAACTGCGTCTGATGAAGAAAGTAAAAAATACCTTGCAGCAAGGGACACATTACGAACTTTAACCAGCTCGGAACAGGCTGCAACTGCTGCGGCTGTAGAAGAAACAAAAGCAGCAAATCAGGCTTTAACAAGGATTTTTTCTGGGTATAGGAAAGTAGTAAGCGATACTCAAAATGCACGTAATATATTAAATAGCATGGCTGATGCAAAAAAATTGGCTGACTTTGACAATGCTTTTCGTTATTTTACTGCAGCCTGCCATGTTCATCAGACATTTCCGCAGTGGATAAAAGAAGATTATTTATTTGCAGTTGCTTTTGCACATCAAAGTATTGCTAGGATATTGTTTGAAAATACTATGTATAGACTATTATTGCCTCGACAAGTGATAAGATTGTATGTGAAACATGCGGATAATACGGAATTTCAAACGTCTGCAAAGGGTTTTCCGACAGAGGCACATTTAAGTAAGATCATTGAAAGAATGACTGGTAAATCGTTATCAGACGGAAGTGACGCTGCAATAGCCGCATTTTCAGCAAATTGCCAAAGTGAAATATTAAAAAGTTTGTTATCAAAAAAACCAGTAATCGATTTACTTCGTTCACAATTATTTGGGAGAGATTCGAATTCCCAATCACGTGGTTTATATGTTAGATAAAAAGGAGTCATTTATATGAGTTCATCAGCAAATCTATCAACCACCAAATTGATGAGATCTCTTTTAGAAAAAACATCTGAAATTCGTGAAAGATTGTGTGATTTTGGTATCATACTAACGAATCGAGCTCATTTTGAAAACATAACTAAAAGAAGATTTGATTCTAACAAATTAAAGCAAGTAATACAGATATTAAAAATATCAAGAGATAATATCAGACAGGATGAGGATATAGGCTCAATAATAGAAACAGTGAGATTACATCGTCGGGTGTTGAAATATTTCCCCGATTATGTGGAACTTTCGAAACATGCTGAAACTTTGCGCCCTATCTTGAAAAAGGTAACTGATGTAAGTCAGCTACAAGAAGATTCACAACTTTGTATGCAGTATATTCAGGCGGTTGATCTTGTTGATTATGCATTTCCAGAATTGATTAATCAGGGTTTCTATGACTATGCGAAGCGTGCTCTAAGACAAGGAATTCAAGGAAGTAGCCCTATTTTTGCAGAATCAAAAGAAACACACAAACAGGATGAAAAACCAAGTCAACTTTTTACTAATTATAGACAATTGGTAAACTCTACTCAAGATGCACGTAATGTATTAGACAGTGTAGTTGATGCAAAAGAATTAACTGAGTTTAGGAATGCTTTTCGGTATTGTAGTGCAGCTTTGCATGTTCAGTTGACATCTCCAGAATGGATAAAAGAAGATTATTTATTTCAAGCAGCTCTTCGACATCCGCGTGTTGCTATAGATTTATTTAAGAATGGGTTACATAAAATGTTATCACCTCAGTTAATGATAAGATTGTATGTACAACACGCGAATGATGTAACATTTCAAGAATCTTCAAGACAATTTCAACAAGAAGTACATTTAAATAGGCTCATTGAGAGAATGACGGGTCAATCGTTATCAGACGGAAGTGATAATGCGATAGCCGCATTTTTAGCAGGGTGTCAAAATGGAATATTGAAAAGCTTTTTTAATAAAAAACCGGTAGTGGATTTACTGCGTTTACAGATGCTTTCGCAAAGTGCACCAAAGCCATCTACTGCGTCTGCACGTGCTTCAAGATAGTCATATCATCGCGCCCGGAGAGATTCGAACTCCCGACCATTCAGTTCTCATATAATGCTAGCTCTTCTAGCTAGTATCTCGCCAAAAATACTATCTCAATCTGTTACAATTGGAAAATACCCTAAATTAGGGTATAATAAAAGGTGAGTGAATGGATATTTACGATGTTGTGATTACTAAGAGAGCAAAACGCGATTTGTTAGAGGTAAATAAGCATGATTACTAAAAAAACAAAAGAATCATTAGATTTCTTAGAGAAAATAGCTGGGAAATTAACTTTAGGTTCTCTCCTTGCATCTATTCGTCAAGGTGAAGAAATGAGTCAAGTGGAATTTGCTAAATTGCTTGGAGTATCTAAACAATATCTTTGTGATTTGGAGCATGGTAGACGTTTTGCTAGCCCAAAGGCAGCGGTGGAATATGCAAGAAAGTTGGGCTATTCATCGCAACAATTTGTAAGGTTGTGCTTGCAAGATATGGTGAATAGAGAGGGATTAAATTTAATTATTGATATACGCGATGCTGCATAGTGAGTTAATTGGCGCGCCCGGAGAGATTCGAACTCCCGACCACTTGGTTCGAAGCCAAGTACTCTATCCGGCTGAGCTACGGGCGCTGTAAAGGTCTTAATCTTTTTCACCGAAAGCTGATCTGCGGCCTATCTTGCGCGAAAAGCCTCCTCAAAATGCTCATGTACTCTTTTGTACACTCCGCTTTTTCGTCAGCTTTTCGCGCAACCTAGGCTCGCAGCTCAGCTTTTATGGTTATTCAACTTTTAAACCAGCTAGAGTAAAATTTTCACAATCTTACTCCTAAAAATATTCTTTATCAAGAATATTGCTTGATAACTTCAACTCTTCGATAATGCAGCATATTGTATTGTTGAATAATCATTTTTGATGCGAAGGTATTACTAGCAAAGCGGGTGACGCGGAAGGAGGGCTCCCAGTGTGAGCTTGCGAACACTGGGATACCTGCAGCGGCAGGACCCGCTTTTCCCGAACTTTATACGCATCAAAATGATTTATTGAATAACGTCTAGATAGATGAAATAGGAAATCAAATGAATATTAATGACACTATTTTGATAACAGGTTCAACGGGGATGGTAGGAGGTGCTGTCGTGAGATTATTGAAATCTCGCCAGCACAAAATATTAACTCCTACGCATCAAGAATTAGACTTACGAGATCAAACCAAGGTAATGGAATATTTTGAAAAACATAGACCTGCGTATGTCATGCACTTAGCAGCCATTGTAGGCGGCATTCATGCAAATAATACGTATCCTGCTAAATTCATTTATGACAATACACAAATGCATTGCAACGTGATTCATGCAGCGCATCATTATTCAGTGAAAAAATTATTATTCCCAGGTTCTGCTTGTACGTATCCTAAATTAGCGCCACAACCTATACGTGAGCAAAGTTTTTTAGAGGGACAAATAGAACCCACTAATCTTGCTTATGCTGCTGCAAAAATTAATGGGATTGTGATGTGTCAAGCGTATCAACGTGAACATGGATTAAATGTTGTTATTCCTATGCCGACAAATGCTTATGGTGTAGGTGATAACTTTGATCCAAATGCCTCACATGTCATTCCTGCTTTAATGCAACGGTTTCATCAAGCTGCATTATCTCATCAAAATGAAGTCGTATTATGGGGTAGCGGAAAACCATTGCGTGAATTTATTTATGTGGATGATTTAGCAAATGCTTTATTATTTTTAATGGAATCTTATCATTCCTCTGACATTATCAATGTCGGAACGATGCAAGAAATTTCTATTTTTGATTTAGCATGTACCATTGCTGAGATTGTCGGTTTCACAGGAAAAATTAGCGTAGATACTTCAAAACCAGATGGCGCACCGCGTAAATGTTTAGACTCAAGTCAGTTATTTTCGTTAGGGTGGAAACCTACTATTTCTTTACATGATGGGTTAACGATGATGTATCAACATCACTTTGATTTAGTCAGCGTGACCGGATCATTTTAGAGAGCGTTTTGTAGGGCCTTTCTTCTGTTTGTTGAGTTCATCAAGCTCAATATCCCGAGGTAATTTTGCGCTAGGGTTTTTAACACTTTTCTCATCATCTTGGAATACAATAAATTCTACATCTTTCTGCGTTAATGCAGCGTAGAGTAATGGAAAATTATTTTTTAAATCTTCAAGTATAGTTCTATTTTCTCTTAATTGTGATTTTACGTCGGGGTCAATATATAGTAGGCCTTTTTTTACTAATTCTTGTAATTTGGTTGCTATTTTATGTAGGTTGCCTCTTTTTATAGAGGGTTTAAATACACCGCGTTGTGTGTGAAATACTGAGTTAGGTAATAGCTGAGACCATAATCCCATTTGTTGTTCGGCTTCTGGATTAATACGGTGTATATATTCATGAACCTTAATGGATTTGTTCGAATTGGCAATCAGTAAATCACATAATGCATTTTTGTTTTTTATCTTCTCTTTATCCCAAAATAATAATGCGAAGAAGCTTTGCATATAGATTTCTCCTCATCGAAGTATTTGATTATTATTTTGACATATCAGTCTTAAATTGTCTGTAGGATAGAGCTATTTTATATTTAAGGTATTGATTTTATTGAATAAAATATTTCTTACTTTTAATATTGCCTTAAGGTTTTCATAGTATGATGATGCGTATGGAAAAGATAACGATGAGGTGAAACAGTGAATAGCACACAAAATGTATTTCTTCAGCTTGCTGAAAATATGATCGTAAATGGTGTGACCACGGCTTTGAATGATACAAAAGGTGAAGCCTTTTACATGAAATGTAGGGCGGGAGCTAGGATATTATCTGATGGATTATCTGAGAGTAAATCTATCTGTGCAGACTTTCTAACTTCAGTAGTTGATAAAGGAATGAAGGTTATAGGGCCTACATCAAATGACCCTATTTTTTGGAGAAGTTGGGATACTTGTGTCGTTAGTCTTGATACTTCTAGACTTTCAGATCAGGGTGACAATAATAGTTTTCGTGATTTAATTGTAACTGGTAGTGAGTCATGTCTTCGTAATTTAGTTCCAGATGCTGCTTTTATCGTATTGGCTTTACTTCTTCTCGCTTTGCTAATCTACCTATTAATTAGAGAAATATTTTCACGATCAAGAGAAGCAGAACCTTTACTGGCAGTTGTTCCACCTAATTATGGTGCTGTGCATGCATATAATGCGGCGTTATTCAGGGAAGATGCCAATGCTGCAGCCGTTCCTGTTCGTGATTTAGAGCGTGGCCAGCCATTTGTGGGTGCAGGACGTAAGCTGAGTGAACTATAAGTTTGTTTAGTCGCTCTTATCCCAATCAACGAACGCTTTCCTTCTTCCTAAGAATGTACTTTCTTTACTAATTTTTCAAATGATATTTAAGTGATTGTTTAATAAAACCTTAAGCTTAGTTTGTTATACTGGTAATTGAAAATATTAATTGTTGGAGTAAAGACGATGAATACTAGAAGCGTAATTGCAGAGCTTGCTAAAAGTATTACTATGAGTGGTGCAGAAATTACCTTAATTGATGAGAAAAATGGCCCTACTTTTGAAATGGTATGTCGTGATGCAAATTTTGGGCATGATTCGTTAAATCGAAGTATAAGTATATGTCATAATTTTCTTCGATCTGCGGTGAGTACGGGGATGAAAGTTATAACCAGTAGTGATCAAAAACAACTTAATCCTATCGATTCTAGTTGCGTGGTAAGTCTTCATAGTAACATGAGACAAGATGATTATCGAAAAAGTGATATTTGGAAATTTATGGATACAAGTATACAGGATTGTAGTCAATATCAAATGGATGATGCTCTTCTTAGGGTTGATCAAACATTAGGTAATATATCTCAAATTCTAATGTTGATGCTTTTAGCGTGTCTTGTTCTTCTTTTACTTGCAAGTGGCCTTCAATGTGTTGTTGATAAGTGTAAAGCTAGAAATGAAAATGGAGAAAGAGAACCCTTGCTAGCAAATGTTCAGCATAGACAGCCATATAGTGGTGGGTCATTTAGGCTGGGGGATGTAGAGGGTGCTGCTCCAGTCGCAGTAGTCGTACAACAGCAACAAGGAGAACAGCAGGAAGGAGAACGAGAACCTGGACGATTAGCACCATAATCCTTGAATTCTAGTTAGGAGCTCTCATATACTTTAAAATTTATACCCCGTGGCTTGCCACGGATACATTAGAGGCAATTTCAAAAAGTGAATATGCTAAGATTTTTTTTCCTTCAGGAATATCAGTATATTCATTTATGAGCTTGAAATATAATTTTTACAAGAAAAAATAATATTTTGTATGCAGAATATCCTTTATAATGGACTATTTAGCACTTGAAATATAATAATTATACTGCTCCAGTTAAATTTACATCATTAATAAAACCTTAAGGTTAGTTTGTTATATTGGTAATTGAAAATATTAATTGCTGGAGTAAAGACGATGAATACTAGAAAAGTATTAGCAGAGCTTGCTAAAAATATGACTTTAAGTGGTGCAGAAGTTACTTTAACTGATGAGAAAGGTAATGGTTTTGAATTGTTATGTCGTGATGGAAATTTTTTATTTGATTCGCTAAAAACTAGCATAGAATCGTGTACTAGTGTTCTTACCTCTGCGGTTAGTAGAGGTATGAAAGTGACACCCGATAGCGCATGGAAGCAACTTACTAAAATTGATCACAATTGTGTAGTAGACCTTTATAGTAATATGGATCGGAGTAGTTATAGCAGAGGTCGTTATTATGATCTTCTTGATGTGAGTGATAGTAGATGTGGGGATGATTCTGAATTAAGATATTTTTGTCTTATGGCGCCTATTCTTCTTTTAATATTAGTGGCGGCACTCATTGTAGTTTATGTTAAACCTCGTTATGGTCGTAGAGATGAAAATGAAATAGAAGAAGAAAGACAGCCATTGCGAGAAAACCGTCAGAATAGACAGCGATATGATGGTCAGGCATTTAGGCTAAGGGATGGAGAGGGTGCTGCTCCAGTCGCAGTAGTCGTACAACCGCAAGAAGAACAGCGCGAAGGAGAACAACGCAATGCAGGAGTAGACTTCAAGCATTAATCCTTGAATTCTAGTTAGGAGCTCTCATATACTTTAAAATTTATACCCCGTGGCTTGCCACGGATACATTAGAGGCAATTTCAAAAAGTGAATATGCTAAGATTTTTTTTCCTTCAGGAATATCAGTATATTCATTTATGAGCTTGAAATATAATTTTTACAAGAAAAAATAATATTTTGTATGCAGAATATCCTTTATAATGGACTATTTAGCACTTGAAATATAATAATTATACTGCTCCAGTTAAATTTACATCATTAATAAAACCTTAAG
>Ga0206967_1003_pt2 | contig 32986 bp, 26 predicted proteins | sample Alteio_BWOrgHeat_24_FD_153259 | JGI IMG/M metagenome (GOLD analysis project Ga0206967, IMG submission 153259) | Enriched cells from forest soil in Barre Woods Harvard Forest LTER site, Petersham, Massachusetts, United States -... | ecosystem: Environmental > Terrestrial > Soil > Temperate forest >...
GTATGCAGAATATCCTTTATAATGGACTATTTAGCACTTGAAATATAATAATTATACTGCTCCAGTTAAATTTACATCATTAATAAAACCTTAAGCTTAGTTTGTTATTCTGGTAATGGAATTAAATTAATTGCTGGAGTAAAGACGATGAATACTAGAGGATTGTTGGCACAACTTGCTAGAAATATGACTATGAGCGGTGGAGAGGCAACTATCACTGATGAGAAAAGTGGGAGTGTATTTGAAGCAGCATGTCGTAACGCAAATTTTACCCGTGATTCATTAGAGCGAAGTATCAAGATATGCAGTGATTTTCTCAAAACTGCCGTTAGTTCCGGGATGAAAGTAGTCGCGGGTAGTGACGAGAAACAACTTACTAATATTGATTCCAATTGTGTGGTCAATCTTCATAGTGATATTAGGAATATAAATTATAATGGAGATTATGATTATAATAACCGTAAATGGGCGGTTACTCCTAGTAATATGCGATATATCATGCAGCAGGCAGAGAATCAGTGTCGTGCATATTTGGATAGTGATTTCGCTGAGGCAAATCCGAATTATGCTCTAAAGGTCCTGTTAGTAATCTTTTTGGTTATGCTACTTTTGTTTAGTATCGGTGGTTTAATTGTTTATCTTTGTAATAGAACCCCAGATGAAGAAAGACGACCGTTGCTAGCAAACGCTCAGAATAGACAGCCATATAATGGTATGGGATATAGGTTGGGTGTGGATGCAGCAGGGGGTGGTCAAGTCGCAGTTGTAGTACAACAGCGACAAGGAGAACAGCAGGAAGGAGAACGAGAACCTGGACAATTAGCACCATAATCCTTGAATTCTACGGGGCAGCTCTCCTATACTTCCTCAACGTCATGAAAAATCGTCATTGCGAGGAGTGAAACGACGAAGCAATCCAGGTTGTTGTATGGATTGCTGCGCTTGCTTCGCAAGCTCGCAATGATAGCCACGGCCGCTTACGCGGCCTCGCGATGACGCTTCGCGTCAGCTCGCAATGACAGGAGATTCTTCGCTTCGTTCAGGATGATATTGTTCGTCATTGCGAGGAGTGAAACGACGAAGCAATCCAGGTTGTTGTATGGATTGCCGCGCTTGCTTCGCAAGCTCGCAATGACAGCCACGGCCGCTTATGCGGCCTCGCGATGACGCTTCGCGTCAGCTCGCAATGACGTTTCTCTCGACTGACAATGTTAAGGTTAATCAAGCAGGAAGTATTAAGCGTGCAGGACATAGAACAATATTTAAAGGATCAGCTTAAACAACGCATCATGTTGTTGGATGGTGGTATGGGTACCATGATCCAACAATATCAATTGCAAGAGAAAGATTTTCGCGGTGATAGATTCCGCGATTTCACGCATGATCTAAAAGGCAATAACGATTTACTCTGTTTAACTCAACCGCAAATCATTAAAGAGATTCATACTGCCTACTTAAAAGCCGGTGCAGATTTTATTGAGACGAATAGTTTTAATGCCAATGCTATTTCACTTGCGGATTATCATATGAGTGATTTAGCGTATGAACTCAATGTTGCAGCAGCAAAATTAGCAAGAGAAGCAGCGGATGCTGTCACACAATCCACTCCCGATAAACCCCGTTTTGTGATAGGGACATTAGGTCCTACCAATCGTACGGCATCGTTATCACCGGATGTGAATGATCCAGGTTATCGTAATGTTTCATTTGATGAATTAGTGTCAGCGTATTCAGAAGCCATTCGTGGATTAGTCGATGGTAAAGTCGACATCCTCATGATAGAAACAATTTTCGATACGCTAAATTGTAAAGCAGCGATTTTTGCAGTGGAACAGTATTTTGCAAAACATCAATGTCGTTTACCGTTAATGATTTCGGGAACTATTACCGATGCTAGTGGTCGAACACTCTCAGGACAAACGACTTCAGCGTTTTGGTATTCTGTGCGTCATGCAAAACCATTTAGTATTGGTTTAAATTGCGCATTAGGTGCAACAGCGTTACGTCCTTATTTACTAGAGTTATCAAAACTTGCTGATACTTTTGTGAGTGTGTATCCCAATGCGGGATTGCCGAATGCATTTGGTGAATATGACGAGACACCGGCAGAAATGGCTGCCGTTATCAAAGAATTTGCGGAGCTTGGATTATTTAATATTGTGGGTGGTTGTTGTGGAACAACTCCAAAACATATTGCGGCGATTGCTGATGCAGTTCATGCCATTGTACCTCGCGCGATTCCCGGAATTCCCAAAGCATGTCGCTTAAGCGGCTTAGAACCTTTAGTGATCGACGATAATTCTTTATTTGTAAATGTGGGAGAAAGAACCAATGTCACAGGCTCATTGCGTTTTGCAGAATTAATTCGTAATGATGATTATGCAACAGCATTAACGGTTGCTCGCGAACAAGTATTAAATGGCGCACAAATTATCGATATCAACATGGATGAAGGCATGTTAGATGCCGAAGCTGCCATGGTGAAATTCTTGCATTTGATTGCATCGGAACCTGATATTGCGCGTGTGCCTATCATGATTGATTCATCAAAATGGTCAGTGATAGAAAAAGGATTAAAGTGCATTCAAGGAAAAGGGATTATTAATTCCATCAGTTTAAAAGATGGTGAAGAAGCTTTTATTCACAAAGCTACTTTAGCAAAACAATATGGCGCTGCCATTGTGGTGATGGCGTTTGATGAACAAGGTCAAGCCGATACGGAGGAACGCAAAGTAGCGATTTGTACTCGCTGTTATCACATTTTGATTAATCAAGTCAATTTTCCTGCAGAAGATATTATTTTTGATCCGAATATTTTTGCGATTGCAACAGGGATAGAAGAACATAATCAATATGCATTAGATTTTATTCATGCTACGCGCCGCATTAAAGAAACTTTGCCACATGTGTTGATTAGTGGGGGTGTCAGTAATATATCATTTTCTTTCCGTGGTAATAATCCTATTCGTGAAGCAATTCATGCTGCATTTTTATTTCATGCCATTCAAGCAGGCATGGATATGGGAATTGTCAATGCAGGAAATTTAGCGATTTATGAAGATATTCCTAAAGATTTATTAGTGCGTGTGGAAGATGTCTTATTTAATCGACGTAAAGATGCAACGGATAGATTATTAGAAGTAGCAGATTCAGTAAAAGGCCAAATTAAAACAAAAATAGAAGATTTAAGTTGGCGGGAAAAACCTGTCACAGAAAGATTAACGCATGCCTTAGTGAATGGTATCAATCAGTATATTGTTGAAGATACAGAAGAAGCGCGCTTGACATTGCAAAGTCCATTAAAAGTGATTGAAGGGCCGCTTATGGATGGCATGAATGTGGTCGGTGATTTATTTGCTGCCGGCAAGATGTTCCTACCGCAAGTAGTAAAAAGTGCACGTGTCATGAAACAAGCCGTTGCGTATTTACTCCCTTATTTAGAAGCAGAAAAAGCAGGTTCTCCACATACGAAAGGAAAAATTATCATAGCCACTGTAAAAGGCGATGTGCATGATATCGGTAAAAATATTGTAGCCGTGGTATTGCGTTGCAATAACTATGATGTGATTGATCTGGGCGTCATGGTGTCTTGCGATAAAATTTTAGAAACTGCAATAGCTGAGAAAGCAGATATTATTGGTTTAAGCGGTTTAATTACTCCTTCGCTAGAAGAAATGAGTTATGTCGCTCAAGAAATGCAGCGACGTCAATTTACGATGCCTTTATTAATTGGTGGCGCAACAACTTCTCGTGCACATACGGCTTTAAAAATTGAACCGCATTATCAAGGTGCAACCATTCATGTGGTAGATGCTTCACGTGCAGTGGGTGTAGCAAGTGCATTATTAAGTGAAACACAGAAAGTGGCATTTATTAACAATCATAAACAAGAATATGCGATATTACGCGAACGTCATCAACATCGAAAATCTGAAAATGCCATGATTTCTTTAGCGGCAGCCAGAGAAAATAAATGTAATATTAGTTGGCAAACTTATAAACCACCTAAACCGACATTTTTAGGAATTAAAGTTTTTAAAGATTATGATCTTAATGAATTAATCAACTATATTGATTGGTCGCCATTTTTTCAAACGTGGGAATTAGCTGGTTCTTATCCCGCTATTTTAGAAGATGCTATTATTGGCGAAACAGCAAAAAATGTTTTTACTGAAGCACAATACATGTTGAAAAAAATAGTGGCTGAAAAATGGTTGTCAGCAAATGCAGTTATCGGTTTTTTTCCAGCAAATAGCGTAGGCGATGATATTGAAATTTATCAAGATGATAAGCGTGAACGCGTGATTGCAACATTTCATATGCTGCGCCAGCAAACACAAAAAACTAAGGGTAAATTTAATTTATGTTTAGCAGATTTTATTGCACCGAAAGCAAGCGGTGTTGCGGATTATTTAGGATTGTTTGCAGTGACTACAGGGGTACATTTAGATGCAAAACTGGCTGAGTTTGATAAACAGAATGATGAATACAATAGTATTATGTTAAAAGCCTTAGCAGATCGATTAGCGGAAAGTTTTGCTGAATGTATGCATAAGAAGGTGCGTAAAGATTGTTGGGGATATGCATCTTCTGAAATGTTAAACAATAATGAATTAATTGCAGAAAAATACCAAGGCATCCGTCCTGCGCCAGGCTATCCTGCTTGCCCAGATCATACTGAAAAACCATTATTATTTCAGTTATTAAATGCCTCAGAGCATGCTAGTATCACATTAACTGAAAATTTTGCCATGCTGCCGGCTTCTTCTGTCAGTGGTTTTTATTTTTCGCATCCGGAGTCTCATTATTTTGGGGTAGGAAAAATTGCGGAAGATCAAGTGGTGGATTATGCAAAACGTAAAGAAATGGATATTGCAATGGTAAAGCGTTGGTTAGCGACACATTTATCAATGTGATTCTCGCGAGGTGATATGTCATGACATCTTCTCATGGCAGCATTTTGTACTAGGAAAATAGTTATGGAAATCAGTTTCGAATTTTATCCACCCAAAACACCAGAAGGTGTGAGAAACTTACATGCCACTGCAAAAGAACTCGCCAAATTAAAACCAGAATTTTTTTCAGTGACTTTTGGAGCAGGAGGTTCAACTCGTGAAGGCACATTAGACATGGTGCAAATGTTAAAAACAGAAACACCTATTTCTGTTGCGCCACATTTAGCTTGTATGGGTTGTAGCAAAAAAGATCTGACAAAAATTATACAAGGCTATCAACAATCAGGATTTAACCGCATTGTAGCATTACGTGGTGATTTACCTTCAGGAATGGGGCGTAATGGTGAATTACGTTATGCAGTCGAATTAGTAAAATTAATTCGGCAAACAACAGGGGAGCATTTTCATGTCAGTGTTGCAGCGTATCCCGAAGTGCATCCGCAAGCAAACAATGCAATAGATGATTTTATGTACTTTAAAGCTAAAGTTGCAGCAGGCGCCAATAGTGCAATTACCCAATATTTTTTCAATCCTGATGCCTATTTTTATTTTCGTGATCAATGTATCAAAGCCAATATCAGCATTCCTATTATCCCAGGGATTATGCCTATTACCCAATTTAGCCGTTTAGTGCGGTTTTCAGATATGTGCGGCGCGGAAATTCCACGCTGGATACGTAAAAAGTTAGAATCCTATGGCGACGATCAAAAATCAATACAAGAATTTGGTTTAGAAGTCGTGTATCATCTTTGTCGAAAACTGTTAGCAGAAGGCTCCCCTGGGCTTCATTTTTATACACTCAACCATGCTGAGGCTAGCGTCAAGTTGGTGGAGATGTTGAGGTTGTGAGTACTTTTTTATTGTCATGCCAGCCGCTTGCGAGTAGGGCGTCGTCCCGCGACTTGATCGCGGGATCCAGTGAGCACTCCTGGATACCGCGCCTTCGCGCGGTACGACGGTAGATGCCAGCTTTCGCTGGCATGACAAAAGTATGTTTAATAAGGGTAGAAAGAATGAAACAATTATCAGTCATAGTGCCAGTCTACAAAGAAGCACTTAATATCAAACCATTTTTACAGCGTATGGAATCAGTATTAATTGCTATGCAATTAAACTATGAAATTGTTTTTTGCTTAGATCCTTCCCCTGACAATACACAAGAAGTGATTGAAGCTGAAATAGAACGCAATCCCAACATAAAATTAATTTTATTTTCACGCCGTTTTGGTCAACCTGCCGCAACCATGGCGGGCATTGTCACATCAGAAAGTGAAGCTTGCGTTGTTATCGATGTAGATTTACAAGATCCACCTGAACTGATTGAGAAACTCTATCAAAAAATGCAAGAAGGTTATGATGTTGTTTATGCAAAACGCCGTTCACGTAAAGGTGAAACATTGCTAAAACGCATCATTAGTTATTTGGGTTATAAGGTGATTAATAAATTAAGTGATGTACAAATTCCACGAAATACAGGTGATTTTCGCATTATGACTCGACGCGTGATGGATGAAATACGCCGCTTAAATGAATCGCACGGCTTTTTGCGTGGGTTAGTAGCATATGTTGGATTTAAACAAGCTTTTATTGAATATGATAGAGATGAACGTTTAGCAGGAAAAGGAAATTACAATCGCTTTACGGGTTCTTTAAAAATTGGTTTAAATGGATTAGTGAGTTTTAGCAGTAAACCATTGCAACTGATGTCGATTGCAGGAGCAGTCATTGCTGGATTTAGTTTTTTATTAGGTGCTTGGTACGTCATTCAAAAATTGACTGGATTTGAGTTATCGCCCGGCTTATCAACTACGGTATTAGTGGTTAGCTTTTTTTCTGGCGTGCAATTATTGTGTTTAGGTTTAATGGGGGAATATGTAGGACGGATTTATGATGAAGTCAAACGTCGTCCTATGTTTATCATTGATAGAGTCATAGAAAAATGAAAGCGATTCTTCGTTTTGTCATGGAAAATCAAATTTCGATTGCTATTTTTTTATTAGTAGGAACATTATCGGCAATAGTGAATTTAGGTTCTTTTTCTTTGCTATTTCATTTTTGCAAAATGCATTATCAATTTTCTGTTTCAATTGCCTATATTTTATCGGTGATTTTTCATTTTTTTGCAAATCGGCGATTCTCATTCCGTAATCATCATATTCAAATAACCAATCAAATTCCTAAATATTTAACAATGATTGGCATGAATTATCTTTTGACATTATTTATCGTACATATTGTGGTGGAAGTGATGGGTTTCACACCTTATTTTGGCATTGTCTGTGCAATAGGCGTGACTGTTTGGACAAGTTATATATTATCACGGTTCTGGGTGTTTCCACATGGGAGGTTAGATTGAGATATTTTGTAACAGGCTGCGCAGGTTTTATTGGTAGTAATTTAACAGATAGATTATTACAAGCCGGACATGAAGTGGTTGGATTTGATAATTTTTCCACAGGGCTAAAAGAATTTTTGACGCAAGCACAGCAATCACCAAAATTTACGTTAATCAAAGGCGATTTATTAAATCGAGAAGAAGTCGCTGAACACATGAAAAATATCGATGCTGTGTTTCATTTAGCAGCCAATGCTGATGTGCGCTTTGGGACGAATCATCCGCATAAAGATTTAGAACAAAATGCCATTGCGACATTTCATGTTTTAGAAGCCATGCGTGCGAATGGAGTCAAACGCATTGCATTTGCCTCTACAGGTTCGATTTATGGTGAAGCAAAGATGATTCCTACACCGGAAGATGCACCTTTTCCAGTACAAACATCATTATATGGAGCTTCAAAATTAGCAGCAGAAGGTTTAATTCAAGCGTATTCCGAAGGATTTGATTTTCAGGCTTATATCTTTCGTTTTGTTTCTATTTTAGGAGAGCGTTATACACATGGCCATGTTTTCGATTTTTATCAACAATTATTGAAAAATGCAGAGGAATTAACTGTGCTAGGTAATGGTGAACAACGTAAATCGTATTTGTATATTCAAGATTGTATTGATGCGATTTTATGGGCGATGGATAAATCAAAAAATAAAATGAATGTCTTTAATTTAGGTACAGATGAATATTGTCAAGTGAATGACTCTATTGGTTGGATTTGCGATTATTTAAAATTGACTCCTAAGAAAAAATATACTGGTGGTGATAGAGGCTGGATTGGCGATAATCCTTTTATCTTTTTAGATTGTTCACGCATTCGAAAATTGGGATGGGCGCCTAAATTGCGCATTCGCGATGGAGTTTGGCAAACCATTAAATATTTATCTGAAAATCCTTGGGTGTTGGCACGTCGATGACATATGATTTTAGCGGTAAAACTTGTTTCATTACGGGTGCCTCACGTGGGTTAGGCCGGCAATTAGCAGAATTATTTTGGCAGTATGGTGCTAATTTACTATTAGTTGCACGTTCTATTGAACAATTAAATCAAGTGAAAATAGAATTAGGTGAAAGACCAAAACAAACATTGCAATTATTACCTATTGATTTAGCGCAACCGAATGCTGCAGACATATTGTCTCATCATGACATAGATATATTAATCAATAATGCAGCTATTCATGGTCCTATAGGTCCAGTGTGGGAAAATGATTGGCAGGCTTGGCAAACAACATTACAAGTGAATTTAATTACACCCGTTGCGCTTTGTCGCGCAGTCATTCCGAAAATGATTCAACGTCGATGTGGGAAAATTATTAATCTTTCTGGCGGTGGTGCAACCGCTGCAAGACCGCAATTTTCAGCTTATGCAGTTGCTAAAGCAGGATTAGTACGGTTTACAGAAACATTAGCAGAAGAAGTGAAAGATTATGCAATTGATGTGAATTGCGTAGCACCAGGAGTAATGAAAACGGCATTGTTAGCAGAAGTCTTAGAAGCAGGTAAGAATAGAGTTGGTGAAAAAGAATTTTCTCAAGCAGAAAAAGCAAGTGATTCCGTTATATTGCGTGCGGCAGAATTATGCTTGTTTTTAGCATCTAATAAGAGCCACGGTATTTCTGGAAAATTAATTAGTGCGATGTGGGATCCTTGGATGAAGTTGCCTGAATATCTCAATGAATTAAAAAATTCAGATATTTATACGCTACGTCGTATTGTACCCAATGACAGAGGCAAGGTATGGGGAGAAGTTTCATGAATATTGCTATTATTGGTTGTGGTTTTATTGGCCAGAAACGAGCAAAAACATTACAAGGTCAAATTGTTGCATGTGTTGATCTTAATCAAGAACGCGCACAAAAGTTAGCAAACCAATTTCCTGGGTGTAGCGCTTTAACAGATTGGCGCGATGTGGTGCAGCGTAATGATGTAGATATTGTGATCATTGCAACATTACATGCCACATTAGCCGAAATTGCTTTAGCTGCAGTGAAAGCAGGTAAACATGTATTAATGGAAAAGCCGGGTGCGCGTTATTCGGCAGAATTAAATGAAGTGATCTCTGCTGCCAAAGCAACAAGAGCTTTAGTGCGCGTCGGATTTAATCATCGCTATCATCGTGCATTTCAGAAAGCACGTGAATTAGTCGATGAGGGTGAGTTGGGTGAATTGATGTTTGTGCGAGCGCGTTATGGGCATGGTGGGCGTATTGGTTATGATAAAGAGTGGCGCGCAAATCCAGAATTATCCGGAGGCGGAGAATTAATTGATCAGGGCGTGCATTTAATTGACTTAGCGCGTTGGTTTTTGGGTGATTTCACGGACATACAAGGTTATGCTCATACCTATTATTGGAATATGCCTGTAGATGATAATGGATTTTTGTTGTTAAAAACCCAAAAAAATCAAGTTGCTTTTCTACACGCGAGTTGTACAGAATGGAAAAATTTATTTTCATTTGAGTTATATGGCCGTCATGGCAAAATTGACATCCATGGTTTAGGTGGTAGCTATGGTGTTGAGCGGTTAACTTATTATAAAATGCTGCCGGAAATGGGGCCGCCTGAAACCCATGCCTGGGAATATCCTATGGTGGATAATTCATGGGAAGTGGAATTTGCTGAGTTTGTTGACGATATTCGCAATCAGCGCCAACCACAGCCAGGATTGCAAGATGCTTATGCTGCGTTAAAAATTGTGGAAGAAGTTTACAAGCGGAGCTCCTAATAAGGAATTAAAATTTATGATTATTGTGCGTAGTCCATTACGTATTTCGCTAGGTGGCGGCGGTACAGATCTACCTTCTTATTATCAAGACCATACAGGTTTTTTAATTGCAGCAGCGATAGATAAATATGTTTATATCACGCTGCATCAAACTTTTGTGCAAGAGTTAATTATTAAATATTCTAAATTGGAGCGAGTAGAATCGATTGATCAAATTGAACACCCTATTGTTCGTGAAGCATTAAAACATGTTGGAATTACCATGCCTCATTTAGAAATTACGAGTATGGCAGATATTCCGGCAGGAACAGGGTTAGGTTCATCAGGTAGTTTTACGACTGGGTTATTAAAAGCATTACATACCTTTAAGAAAAATTTAATTCATCCTCGCGAATTAGCAGAAGAAGCTTGTCATATTGAGTTGGATTTATTAAAAGAACCCATTGGGAAACAAGATCAATATATTGCAGCTTATGGCGGTATGACTTGCTTTCAATTTTTACCAAATGGAGAAGTAGAAGCGTGGCCTTTAAAGATTGATCAAGAAACATTATATAATTTAGAAGATAATTTATTATTATTTTTTACAGGATATTCGCGATCAGCTTCCCAAATTTTACTTGAGCAAGATAAAAAAAGTAAAGAGAAAGATCAAGACATGACGGCTAATTTGCATTTTATAAAAGAGTTAGGATTAAAAAGTAAAGACGCATTAGAAAAAGGGGATTTGCATGAATTTGCAAATTTGATGAATGTACATTGGCAGCATAAAAAACAGCGTTCTAAAAATATGAGTAATAATCATATTGATGAATGGTATGAGTTGGCGATTAAAAACGGTGCCCTAGGTGGCAAAATGATAGGCGCTGGCGGTGGTGGATTTTTAATGTTTTATGCGGAAGATAAAGTTAAACTGCGCCATGCGATGCGATCCGCTGGACTGCATGAAGTCAGATTTCGATTCGATTTCTTGGGGACGCAGGTGGTGGCGCAGTGAGAGCGAAGCAATATTGAGTAAAAAAAGATTTCAACACTTAACGAAGCGTATAGCTCAGTGAGTATTATTATGTTTTTATGAGCTAGCGTCCAGGGATAGATGACGCGGGAGGTACAGGGATGTACCAGGCGAATAAAAACATAATAATACTCACTGAGCGAGCTGTTACGTTTTTTAATGTCCATATAGGATTAATGATATTTATTATAGAGAACAAATATGCAAAATAAATTATTCCCAGTCGCAATTTTAGCCGGCGGTTTAGCAACTCGCTTGCGACCCTTAACCGATTCAAAACCTAAAGCATTAATTGAAGTGAATGGCGAACCTTTTTTGGCGCATCAATTACGCTTGCTAAGAAAACAAGGTATTCAAGATGTTGTATTGTGTTTAGGTTATTTAGCAGAGCAAATCATGGATTTTATCGATGAAGGCAATCATTTTGATTTAAATATCATTTATTCTGTTGAAGGTCATGATTTATTAGGAACAGGGGGTGCAATTGCGCAAGCACTGCCAGCGCTAGGCGAACATTTTTTTGTATTGTATGGCGATTCTTATTTACCTTGTGATTATGCAGCTATTCAAGCACATTATCTTGCAAGTCAAAAACTAGCACTCATGACTGTATTTCATAATCAAGGACAATGGGATAAAAGTAACATAGAATTTACTAATAGTCAGATTTTACAATATGACAAAGAAAATTCAACGAGCGCTATGCATTACATAGATTACGGTGTAGGAATATTTAATCGCAAAGCGTTTACAGATATACCGGATAATCATCCTTGTGATCTTGCTACTATTTATCAGGATTTATTAAAGAAACAACAATTAGCTGCTTATGAAGCCAATCAACGATTTTATGAAACTGGATCATTTGCAGGAATTACAGAGCTAGAAAAAGTACTTAAGGAAACCATATGAATTTCATTAATCAGTATTTAACAGAAGCACGTCAGGTAATAGATAAACTTGATACACAGCAAATTGAAAAAGCAGTACAGTTGTTAGTAAAAGTCAAATCAGAAGGAAGGTTATTTATATTAGGTGTAGGTGGCAGTGCTGCCAATGCATCGCATGCAGTCAATGATTTTCGTAAAATCGTGGGAATTGAAGCTTATGCACCAACAGATAATGTGTCTGAATTAACTGCACGTACGAATGATGAGGGTTGGGATACTGTTTTTGCTAAATGGTTGGCGGTAAGCCGCTTAAAACCCAATGATGCATTATTAATTTTATCTGTTGGTGGTGGCAATTTAGAAAAAAATGTCAGTCCTAATTTAGTCGCTGCATTGGCATATGCGAAAAAAATTGGCACCAAAGTGATAGGGATAGTAGGGCGAGATGGTGGTTATACAGCAAAAGTGGCTGACGCTTGTATTTTGATTCCAACGTTAAATCCAGAAAATATTACGCCGCATGCGGAAGCATTCCAAGCTGTGATTTGGCATTTGTTGGTTTCGCATCCTGCATTAAAAGCTGTACAAACTAAATGGGAATCTGTGGTGTGAAAAAAAGAGCGGTATTTCTTGATAGAGATGGCGTATTAAATGATGTCGTGTTACGAGAAGGTAAACCGTATCCGCCAGCTTCGTTTGCAGAATTAACGATAGCAGATGATGTAGTATCTAGTTTACAAGAGTTAAAAGCATTAAATTTTTTGTTGATTGCTGCAACGAATCAACCTGATGTAGCACGAGGTACTACCTCGCGATCACGGGTAGATGAAATCCATGCAAAACTTATGCAGTTATTGCCGCTAGATGATATTCGTGTTTGCTTTCATGATGATAGTGATGGTTGTTTATGCCGCAAGCCTTTGCCAGGATTGTTAACCATGGCAGCAGAAGATTATCAAATAGATTTAGCAAATAGTTTTATGATAGGTGATAGATGGAGAGACGTTGAGGCAGGACAGCAAGCAGGATGTAAAACAATTTGGTTGAGAAATGAGTATAATGAACGTGGGCCTCATGTTCCACCTGATTTTACAACCACAACTTTATCTCAAGCAGTACAATGGATTAAGAAGTATAAGGAGTGATTATGAGTTCAGCACTAAACGTTAAAATATTTGCAGATGGCGCAGATAAAAAAGGTATGCTAGAAATGCATGCTAATTCTTGGATTCAAGGATTTACCACCAATCCAACATTAATGCGTAAAGCAGGTATTACAGATTATCAAGCATTTGCGATTGATATATTAAAACATATTTCTGATAGACCTATTTCTTTTGAAGTGTTTTCTGATGATTTTGATGAAATGTACGCGCAAGCAAAATTAATTTCAAGCTGGGGAAATAATGTGTATGTCAAAATTCCCGTGACCAATACAAAAGGTGAGCCTTGTTATGATTTAATTCGTCAACTAGCACAACAAGGTATCAAGCAAAATGTCACTGCTTTAATGACATTAGATCAGGTTTATGATGTTACTGCGGCATTAGCGGAAGGACCTTCTGCTTATGTTTCAGTATTTGCTGGACGTATTGCAGATACGGGTCGTGATCCCTTACCGATTATGCAGCAATCTCTTGAGATTATGCGCCTACATGCGCAATTAGAATTAATTTGGGCAAGTCCGCGTGAATTATTTAATGTATTTCAAGCGGATGATATTGGCTGTCATATTATCACAGCTACGAATGATATTTTGAAAAAGTTATCGTTAGTGGGTAAAGATTTAGATGAATATTCGTTAGAAACAGTGAAAATGTTTTACAATGATGCGTGTAGTGCTGGATTTAGTTTAATAACTGAAGTGTCATAGTGATGTTAACCCACCGCCAAAGTTTTTTTATTTATTTCATCTTGAGCATTATTGCTGTTTATTTTGTTTATTCACCTGCTATTCATATTCCTTTTTATCATCATGATGTTTATAAATATTCTACCGGTGGTTTTCATCAAAGTTGTTATAGTGATCAAGGATATAAACATTTATTTAAACTGGGTCGACCTTTTTCAGCGGTATTAGATTGTTATAATAATAAAATTGCTAATACATTGGCATCTATGAGTTATCTACGGATTTTCTGTGCTCTATTGATTGCTGTTACAGCAAGCGTATTTGCCATGTGGATGTATGCAATAGGGGCGGGATTTCTCACGGCTTTTTGTCTTAGCAGCGCTATCTTTTTTCTCCCAGCCATGCAGACTGCTATCATCATGGGAGCAACGACTCTTATCGTTCCTATTCTTTTGGCATTAGCAGCGTATTATTTTATTTCACAGCATTCCATTTTAATCGGTATATTTGGTGTAGGATGCTTAATGGCTGCATTCTTTACTTATCCTGCATTAGCTGCATTTTATTTAATTCCTATTTTTGTTTTATTATTATTTCAACCGCTAAAAGACTGGAAGAGAACAAGAATAACTATCCTAAGAGATATTATTATTTTTGCTGGTTGTAGCGCTATATATTTTATTGCTATTAAGTATTTTCAATCTGGGTACTTAGCTGGAGTGCCCACTAATTATCAATTTAATGTTAATTTTCATTTCCTAGATAGACTATTATTTATTTATAAAAAATTACCGCAACTATGGAATATTGATTTTTGGGTAAGACAATCTATTTTAGTTAATTTGATAATTATTGGCGGCTTGATTGCTGCTGCGGTAAGTAGTAGACATAAATCTTTTAATGTATTATTGCAAAGTACAGTTGCTGCGATTATTTTATTTCTATTAGGGTGCTCGGTATTGTTGGCTGTTCCTTCCGTGGATATCCCTGCAGGGCGAGTGATTTTTGTAGCACAAGCTATGCTAATCTTATTGATGTATTGGAGTATTAATAAAATATCTGATTTATTTCCACAAGAAAAAATTAAACTGATTACTTGGTTTGTAGGTATATTATTTGTTGCAGGTGCTGTGTTTGCAAATTTCAATGTCGCTAAGAGTGCGTTAAATGATAGGTTAGAATTAAATTATGTTACTTTTATGCTAGCTAATTATTTTGCGCAGCCTGGTGTGAAATTAGAAAGAGTTCACATCATTGCTCCTAATTTTGTAAACTTTAATGGATTAACACGCGGGGATGATATTTTTAATGATAACTCTTCACGCTATGCGGGAGATATGGCAAATATTGTAAATACGGCATTGCTGCAAATGGCAGAACGACACAGCTTTTCTGTGCATAACTGCATATTTTCTAATACTGAAGAAGAATTGTTTTTTGATAAAGAAGTCGCATGTATCAAAACGGCATCTCGAGATGATATTGTTGTCACATATAGTTGGCCTAATAAACCCGTTTATGTAAGTCCGAATACATTGGTCATTAATATGAATAACTTGGGAGTCTTGCTTAATCATAAGTAAGACGTCGTCCCGCGACTTGTATAAAAATTAAGGAATAGTTGGAATGATAGTAAAATCGGATTTATCTCATAAAAAAGTCAGTATATGGGTTTTTATCATCTTAAATATTGTCGCATGTTATTTAGTTTATGCTCCTACACTTCATATTCCCTTTTACCACCATGATATCTACAAATTTTCTAATGGTGGTTTAGGGGTATCTTGTGAGAAAGAAGCAGGGTATGCATACTTATATGATTTAGGTCGGCCTATTTCAGCATGGTTAGACTGTGCTAATTTTAAAGTAGCAAATACAGTAGATAATATTATTTATGCTCGTTTAGCCTGTGTTTTCCTCATAGGGCTCACAATGGGTATAGTCGCATTTTGGTTATATTCCGTCGCCTTTTCATTTTGGATTGCTTTTTTGATTAGCGGTTCAATTTTTTATTTACCCGTTTTGCAAACAACCATGATCATGGCAGCCTCTAATTTAATTCTTGCGATTTTATCAGCATTTTTAGCTAATTTATCTGTAAAAAAAGGAGCATACTTTCAGTTATCGAATCGATTTTTGGGATTTAGCTTGTTTGCATTAGGATTTCTATTATTGTTAGGTTCATTACTCACATATCCCGCCTTAAGTGGCTTTTTTCTTTTTCCTACACTAATGACTCTTTTATTTTCACCTTTAAATAGATGGCGCGAAATAAAATTTAAAGTAATAGGACGTGATGTTTTAGTTTTTTGTATTGGATGCTTAATATATTACTTTTTAGTAAAACACATTCAACAAGTGAGAAATGTCAATGTTGCTGCTCTTATGCCAGGGTATCGATTACATTTAAATTTTAATATCATTGACAGAATTTATGCATTATTAACCATTTTCCCTAAGTTCTGGAATATTTTTTCTGGAACAAAGCAAGCAATATTGGGCTATTTGATTTTGATTAGTGGTTTGTTAGCAGCTTTTTCGAACTTTTCATATAAAGAGTCAACAAGTACTGCAAAACAAAGTTTAATTCAAGCTATGCTTGCTACGATAGGATTATTATTGCTAGGTAGCGTAGTTTTCATTGTCATGCCGGAAAGTTGGGCAGCATATAGAATTATTTTTGTTTTTCAGGCGATGAGTCTTGCTATTTTAGTATGGTGTGTTTATCAAATTTGTTTTCTTTATCAATTAAAAGAATCAACTTTTATATTTTTGCTTTGTGTGATCTTTGGTGCAGGTGCAATTTTGGCAAATTATATTGTGACAAAGAGTGCATTAAATGATAATTTAGAATTGAATTTTATGACAGCCGAAATTTCTCATGAAATTAAAGAGAGTAAAACAAAAATTTCTCGAATACATGTGATAGTGCCTTCTGTTGCTAACTTTACAGAATTACCCGCGGTAGATGATATATTTAATTCTACTTCTGCTAATTCGGGGGATATTACCAATATGGTGAATACTGTTTTATTAAGAATAGCTGAACCTAATAGTTTTCAGCTCACTAATTGTATGTTTACCCTTTCAGATGAAGAACATCATTTTCAAGATGAAAAAAAATGTATTAAAGCTGCTCCTAGAGGTAATGTAGTGGTTACTTATAGCTGGCCTAATAAACCGATATTTTATACACCGAATACTATCACTATTAAATTAGATACTTTGACGCCACTAGTGCAACATCCTAAGTGGGATCTTAAAAAAATGAAATTTGGTAGTTAAAAAATGTATACTTCTACAAATCCATGGATAAACTTTATAACTTATTTTATTTTTAGCTTTTTTATTCTTTATTTAATTTATTCTCCTTCTTTACACATTCCATTTTATCATCACGATATCTATAAATTTTCAGTGGGTGGGTTAAATAAAATATGTCAAGAAGATTATGGCTATACCAATATGTATGCGCAAGTGAGGCCGCTAGCAGCGCTTCTTGATTGTGCTAATTTTAAATTAGCCAATACCTTAGAAAAAATGAGTCATATAAGATTTTTTTGTATTATGTTAACAAGTTTATTTTCGAGTATTTTTTCACTTTGGTTATTTAATAAGGGTGTGAGCCGAATATCCTCTTTGTTATTTAGTATAGCGATGGTTTGTTTACCTGGAATCCAAACTGGCATTATTATGGGTTCAGAGCAGTTGATATTGTCACCTTTAATAGCATTTATTGCTTATTTATGCATTGAAAATGCTAACAAAAATATTTTTCTCACGATTGCTGGTTGTTTATTGATATTAACTTCATTTTTCATGTACCCTTCGGCAACAGGTTTTTTTCTTGTACCTACTTTGATTGCTACTTTATTTAATCCTACTAAAGAATGGGCGGTTACCCGTAAAGAAATACTGCGTGATATAATGGTGTTTTTCTTATTATCCATATTGTTTTTCTCCATAGCAAAAATCATTCAAGCTCATTTGATGAAGTCTTTAGATTATCCGTCAGGTTATGTTTTTCATCCCGCATTAAATTGGGAAATCATCAACAGAATAATGGATATGAGCAAAGTATTTCCTTCTCTTTGGAATATTAACTATCATCAGACCTATCAAATGATTTTAATTTATTTGATTTTATTGTTTGGATTTTTTCCTCGTAAGAATGAAAGAGATCTAGTTACTATTTCTCAAACAATTATTGCTGTTATAGCAATTTTATTGCTAAGTAGTATTGCTTATCTCAGTCAGCCTAGTAATATGGTTTTTACTAGAATACTTTATGTATTTCAAGTGATGAGTTTATTTATTGTTGCTAAAGCATGCATTAGATTAATTCGTTTCTTTAAATTTGAAAATCCAGCATTATTTGTGGGAATAGGTTTGTTTTTTGTGGGGACTATTGGGGCTAATACTACTATTTTAAAAAGTGCTTTAAATGATAATATGGAATTAAATTATCTGGTTTCTTATCTTAATAATAATTTTTTACCTCATAAAACAATAAAGCGAATTCATATTGTAGGGCTTCCATTTGGTTCAACATTGAATTTTAATGGACTCTATCCACGCGATGATATATTTAATATTAACTCTACCCTATATAGGCAAGATTCTTTTTATATGGTAAAAACAGCATTACAACGATTGCATCAAGAAGATAGTTATACTCTTTATAATTGTGCCCTTGATGAATTGCAATTAATGCATCGCACAGAGCGAGATTGCATAAGTAAGGCTCCTAAAAATACTATTATAATCACTTATAGTAGACAGGGTGAGCCTATTTCAATTACGCCACATACATTAATTATTAACATGACTAACGATAAAATCCATTATTTACAACATGGTGATCAATGAAAAGAGAATTTTTATTTTCTGTGATAGCTTCACTGTTGCCATTATTATATATTTTTATTTGGTTAGTTAAAAATTCCCAATTACCAGGCGCAGATGGAGCTACCTATCTTTTAATGTCAGGTGTTCATATGCATCATTTTATAGATGATGGATTTTGGAGGGGATTGCTAAATTGCTATTTGGAGCGAGGTAGTCGGTCTATTATATTTCCTGTTTTTATTACGCCTTTTTTATTATTGTCGCATGGTAATTTGTATTTTGCTTTCTCAAGTATTGCGATTTTAAGTGTATTGTTAAGTGTTGTTTATATCTATTTTCTTTTCAGATTAAGTTTGGATCGTGGGTCATCACTAATAGCATCCAGTGTGATTGGATTGTTACCTATTTTTCTTGCACCTATTTCATGTTTTTTTGCTGAAGCGATGATGTTTCCTTGTATTATGGGGGCACTTTATCATTTAATAAAATCAAATTACTTAAAGAATAGGGGACATACATGGGGCTTTATTATCTTATTATCCTTAGCATTTATGTTGCGTCCCGTTGAAACAATATTTAATTTTTTCTTTGTATTTTTAGCTTTTCTTTACCTGGGATGGACAAATGGAATATTTAATTTAAAATCTATCTTATTAACAGTGTCAATAAGTAGTACTACTTTCTTATTATTTTTACTTTCTTGTCTTTTTATTTCCATTGGATTATATGAATTTCATATACACGAAAATAATTTTCATCAATTGATTAATTTGTCAATTTTATATTTTCTTATTCCAACTTTTTTATTTACTATGTTGATGTGGTTTATCGTTAATTATACGAAAGAAAAATCATTCAATAAAAAATTAATTTCATCAATTATTTTAATATCAATTATCGTGTTATTTTGGTTTACCCCTTATGCATTAGACACATTTGAATGGATTTATCAAACTTCTGTCGGCAGTGTGGCGGGTGGTGGTCCTCTCATTCGATCACATCCTTTTTGGGATGAAATCTTATCTTTTTTTATTAGAGAAGGCACTGTTGTGACTTCAGTCATTATCTTGATGGCTTTATTTAATTTAAGAAAAGATATTCCAGTGGTATGTTATTATTTGTTATTGACTCTACCTATCCCTTTATTGGAAATATTATTTACCATTCAAGATACCATTCGAAAAGTATCTATTGCTTTTCCTGCTTTTTTTATGGCTATGTTGATCATTGCTTTGCAACCTGGAAAATGGCTAGTGTGGCGACGTGTGATTATTTTATCACTTCTTGTTTTTCAATGCGCCACTTTATTTCTTTTTATGTTTTGCAAACCTTATTCTGGAATGACGCATATTAAATATATTACCTCTACAGTATTATATGATGTAATAGGCGATTATGTGCCACCTGTTACTATTAAACCTAATCCTAACATTGTGATAGAGGATTTTCTTTTTAAATATAAACAGCAATATCATTTACAGTCTGTTGCTATGATTGGCGATAATGTTGCAGATTCTTTTTTACTTACCACTGTTATGGAAATGCGAAGATTTAATAAAAAAGATACAATTTACATAGGAATACCCGCAATACCTACCTATACCTCTGCTAGCGCGATGCAGTTAAGTAAAGAATTTGATAGTTTTCTTTTGTCAGATAAAAAGGAACATATGAAACATTCAGCCGCCGCAAATTTTTATAAACAAAGGTTTCTAGCAGAACATGAGCCGCCTACTAAACTACGATATGAGTTTCTTTATTATTTTGCAATGGATCAACTCCCAAAATTGGGTTGGAATTTGGGCCCATGTATAACAGTAAAATCAGTGGATAATCAAGATTATTTTACCTGTCTTTTATTACCCCTCAGAGAGAAGAGGTGAGGCGTTAGTATCAGTGATAGCAAGAACAGAATGGCTTTCTATTTTTTTCTTATTTTTATAAGATTGTCTTAATTTGAAAAGAGGAATTTCTACCGTATGCATTATTATCAAGGATAATATCAGAGTAATCATAATTACTGTAATACTTTGATATTGTTCTGGAAAGTAATCTTTTATCATAAAAATCGCAAAAAAATGCCCTAAATAAATAGGATAAGATAACTCACCTATATATCTATCAATTTTCGAGTACTTACTAAATTTAAAAATAAAGGGAATGCTAATACAGGTTAATATTAACACCATCCACCATCGTAGTGGCACGCCACAAGAGTTTTTATTATCCCAAGAACCTCCTGAGATATACTCCCATCCTTTAACGTCAAAATAGATTAAAAATAAAATCAGGAATCCACCTATTATTCTAATAAATGCTTTATTATTGTCTTTTAAATATTTCTCATAAAAAGTATACGATAATGACCCACACAAAAAGATACTGATTTCATTAGGAAAGAAAGCGTACTGCCAGCCACTATTAAAATAACCTAGTTGACTTAATGTAATTCTACATAAAATACTAGCTATAACGATGGAAATAATTAGATTTGTTCTCTTGGTTAGAATAAATGAAGCTAAAAAATAAAACATTAATTCAAGAGATAAAGACCATGAAACTGGTATGATGGTAAAATATTTATGAAAAAAGATCATAATACTTTGAGTAAAAATAAATAAATTGTCTGTTATAAATAAAAAATAATTTGAAGTTGACAGGGTAGGTGGATCGATTCTTATTGTTGTTGGGAAGAAAATCAAAATTCCTAGCATATATATTGCATAGGTAGGATATAATCGAATGATTCGGCTTTTATAAAAATTTAATCTCCAATGTGTTTGATTTTTTTGAAATTCTTTTATTAGTAGTTGAATATAAAATCCAGAAATACAATAAAAACATTGAACAGCTAGTGCAGGATGAAGAAATCGAGGAATAATGCCTTGAGGGCAATGGTACAGTAAAACAATAAGTGCTAAAAATATCCTAATTATTCCCATCTAAGCATCTTTTTTAATATGTTTGGTTTTTTATTTAATGAATTAATTCTCACAATACGGGAACGTTTTTGTTTTGCGCCATGAAGGTGTGTGCGGCTGTAATAAGGTAGACCTAATTCTTCCAGAGAATTTGCTTTCAAGGGTAACGGGTCCAGCGTCTCACCATGATAGCGAATTTCAATGCTTCTGCGAGAAAGAGTCATTTTTTCCGTTGTATACGATGCATGAGGAATCCAAGAAGTCATCATCAAAACATCACCAGGATGGAAAACAGGTCTCCAAACAATAGCGTCTGGGCTTCCTTTTAAAATTTGTTCCCAAACATTTTTCATCGACCAGCGCGATGGATTTGTTGCAAGCTCACTAAAACCAATTTCTGAATTGAAATTAACTAAACGACGAATCGTAGCGTAGCCGATAGGCACGACTTGCATGCCTGGACTATGTACCCCGCATTCTTGTAAGGGGATCCAAAAATTAATAGCAAATTTGTCATAAGGAGCATGGTAAGCCGTATCAATGTGAAAGATGAGAGGACGCAATGAGGTCAAATCTCTTTGTTCTTCTGGGCGAGAATCAATCCCTCGGCAGAGTGAGTGCGGATGTTGATGTACTTTATTTTTACCAAAAATAGATTCCAGGATAGCCTGCATTTTGGAATCTTGAATTAGCTGAAAAAAAGATTGGCCCGGGTAATATTCTTGAAAGTCAGTATCAAAAATATGAAAACGTTTTTCATCATCTGTTAATTCGCCAGTACGGACTTGTTCTGCTTTTTTGTGTGTGATGGCTGTAATTTGATTTGCCATTAGTTCAATAGCTTCTTTCTTAAATGCATTTCTTAAGAGACAGCAGCCATCAAGTAATAAGCTATTGTGGACTTTTTCTATAGAAACATCGGCAAACGAATATTCTGGAAATAATAAAGACATCCTATCCTCACATCATATCGAGATTGGTAATATTGCAGGCAATTTAGCAGTAATTCCTACTTGATGTAAATATTTTTTTACTATACATTAAATCATTTTTGATGCGAAGATACATTCCTCGCAAAGCGGGTGACGCGGAGGGAGGGCTGAGCCATATGTCATCAAAAATGATTAATTTAATATTTTAAAGAAGGATAACTATGATTAATCAAGAGTTAGTAGCAGCTCTTTATAAGAAAATGCTTCTTATTCGCCTCGTTGAACTGCGTATTGCTGAGATATACCACACTGACGCTATCAAAAGCCCAGTTCACTTATCAGTTGGACAAGAATCTGTCGCTGTAGGGGTATGCGATGCCCTAGAAAAAGACGATGTCGTTTCCAATACTTACCGTTGCCATGCCACTTATATTGCTAAGGGCGGCGACTTAAATGAAATGATGGCTGAGCTATATGGCAAAAAAACAGGTTGTGCTGGCGGTAAAGCGGGGTCTATGCATTTAATCGATATGAAACACGGGGTTTTAGGTGCCTCTGCTGTGGTAGGAACCACGATTCCTGTAGCGGCTGGTTATGCTCTAGCTTTGCAAAATGATGCAAAAATTACTGGCAAGCAACGCTTGGTAGTAGCTTTGTGTGGCGATGGCGGCACGGAAGAAGGATGTTTTTATGAAACTCTCAACTTTGCTGCTTTACGTAAACTCCCCATTATCTTTATTTGTGAAAATAATCGATTAGCTATCCATACCCCTATTGAAAAGCGCTGGGCATCTGAGCAGCTTTGTGAACGTGTCGCTACCTTTGGTATTAAAACTCATAAAATTGACGATGCGGATGTCTTTAAAATCCGGGAAACTGTCACAGAGGCGGCTGCAGAAATTCGTCAAGGCAGTGGTCCTATCTTTATCGAGTGTGCGACGTATCGCTGGCTGGAACATGTAGGTCCTCGTGATGATCATTCAGATGATTATCGAGATAGTGCAGAATACCAATCCTGGAAAGAAAAAGATCAAATCACTCGTTTAGCGCATATGCTAGATGATGCTACAAGAGAAAAAATTGAACAAGAAGTGAAAGCTGAAATTCAAGTGGCTGAAGCATTTGCGGAACAAAGCCCTTATCCCGCTGCAGAGGAGTTATATACCCATGTCTATGCCAATTGAAGCTACGTTGCAACAGCAAGTGGCTAAGCAAAATACGAAACTGATTAAATATGTCGATGCATTGAGAGAAGCATTCGAAGAAGAAATGGCTAAAGATCCTAGCGTATTTCTTTTTGGTTTAGATGTCGATGATCATAAAGGGATTCAAGGTTCAACTGTCGGCTTACAAGAAAAATTTGGTAAAGACCGCGTATTTTGTACTCCCTTATCAGAAGATGCGATGACAGGTATTGCAATTGGTGCTGCCATTGCGGGATATCGACCTATTCATGTGCATATTCGTATGGATTTTATGTTGTTATGCATGAATCAATTAGTCAACATGGCAGCCAAATCTCATTATATGTATAACGGTCAAGTGAAAGTCCCTTTGGTTGTGCGTACGATGATAGGGCGATCTTGGGGGCAAGGTGGACAGCATTCGCAAGCATTGCATTCCTTATTTATGCATATCCCAGGTTTAAAAGTCGTAGCGCCTGCTAATGCGCATGATGCAAAAGGTTGTATGATTTCTGCAATTCGCGATAATAATCCAGTTATCTTTATTGAGCATCGCTTGTTATATTCTACGGAAGGTTATGTTCCAACCCAGTCTTACCATGTGCCGCTAGGAAAAGCACGAGTGTTGACAGAAGGTAGTGATGTTACCATTGTTGCAGTATCGCATATGGTGATGGAAGCGCTGCGTGCACGTAAGCATTTAGAAAACATAGGGATTAGTGCAGAAATCATTGATCCTATTACATTGTGGCCATTAGATATGGACACGATTATGAGATCTGTACAAAAGACAGGACGTTTACTTGTCGTTGATAATGCATGGTTAACTTGTGGTGCTAGTAGTGAAATTTTGACACGCGCATTAGAAATGTGTCAGGAAGAAGATAGAGCGATTCCTACCATGGCACGTATGGGTTTTGCACCCACAACCTGTCCTACCACTAAACCCTTAGAAAATCTTTTCTATCCAAATGGTAGAACGATTGCTGTGAAAGCCTATGAAATGGTGAAAGGTAAAAATGCAGCGTCATGGGAACCACCTGTGGATGCGAGAACTGAAATTGATGCATTTAAAGGACCGTTTTGAGCGTCATTGCGAGGAGCATAGCGACGAAGCAATCCATGCATGTAGATTGCTTCGTCGCTACGCTCCTCGCAATGACGATTGAGAAATGAAAGGAATGATTAATGAGTCAGGAAAAAACAGCAATTAAATATTTAACCCCTAGCAATTTATATCAGCAAATTAGTCAATTTACTTCCGGCATGTCTGTGACTAAAGGTGCATTTGAACTTATTATCGAAAAATGTAAATTAGAAGATTTAGAATGGAACCACATGGATCAAATGCATAGACCTTCTGTGCATAACACTTATGAAAAGGGAATAAGAATAGCGCTAGGCGAAGATTTTGCTGTTTCTTTAACGCAATGGAAAAACTGGCCACTTTTAATCACTGTCACCGATGTTTTTGTTGCAAGAGGATTGTTTTATCAATCACTCACCATTGGGGGAATTATTTTTTTGCATTCTATTATTTCTATGGAAGAAATAGGCAATGATAGTATTAAATTAAAAGATGAATGGTTTATTGCTTCACATAAGTTATTCAAATTTATGCATCGCTTTCTTAATAAAAAACTCTATGCATTAAACGCACGTTTACAAGATGAAGATCAACCCCTACGACAAGGTAGATTTTTGCTAAGAAAAATTGGATACTGTTTTAAAACGGACAAACCAAATTACTATAATTCAAATATACTTGGACAACATACTATTTATCCTGATTTATTAGAGCCGACTTCTATTTCTTTGGATGATATCACAGATACTCCAACAGCAAAGAAAGTGGGGGAAATAGAATTTATTGTTCAAAAGACACAAGAAAATCATATTTTAATATGGCCAGCGGTATGTCCACATGAGGGTGGACCTTTATTACAAGGTAAATTCTGTCAGCAACGAATTACATGCCCGTGGCATGGATTACATTTTAATGCAGCTAATCTGTCAATTCAATCGCCAACAGACAGTAGATATGGATTTCACTATTCTTTGGTGGGGAATAATATAATCATTCGCCAACAGCAAGAAACGGATAAAAATAAAATAACTGAGCTTTCGCATGAAGAAACATTCGTTTGAGCTTAGATTATTAATTTTTATATTTCCTTTATTATTTACTGTGTTATGGTTAATCCATAATAATCAATTGCCAGCGAATGATGCAGCTAATTATTTACTGACAGCAACGGATATTCATCATCATTTTGTAAAAAGTTTCTGGAATGGAGTAACGAGTTGTTATCTTGAAAGGGGGTGGCGTCCAATCTTTTTTCCCGTGTTGTCCGTGCCTTTTTTGTTGATAGCCCATGGTAATTTATTTGTTGCATTTTATGCGGTATCTATTCTCTGTCTTTTAGCAAGTCTTATTTATCTTTATTTATTTTTTAGATTAGAGCTCGATCCATTTTCTGCGATCATTGCAACGAATTTGATGGGATTGCTACCTTTATTGCAAGCGCAAATACTCATGTTTTATGCTGAAGCTGCATTACTTCCCTGTATGATAGGAAGCATTTATCATTTAATTAAATCTAATTATTTGCGTGAAACAAAACACATTTTTGGCTTTATTATTTTAACAGCCTTGGCAGTGATGTTAAGACCTGTAGAAGCGGTGACTCAGTTATTACTTCCATTTATTCTATTTACTTATTTAGGATGGAAAAATAAATCATTTTCGTTAAAAGAAATCGCAATTCTATTATTTATAGCATTATGCGCTGCTTCCTTGTTTTTTGCTTTTGCTATTATTCCTTATTTACATATTGCCTCATTAGATGAAAAAATGGCGCATTATTTATTTTTTAGTTTCAAGGCATCAGTCATTCTTGCTGGTAGCATTGGGCTTTTGCTTTTGCCTGCCATTGTTTATCGAATTAAATTTCATTCTTATCTCATTCCAACTTTTATTCTGATAGTAATTTTTATTCTTGTGTGGTATTTGCCTTTTGCTAATGAAACATTTCAATGGATATTTAGAACATCGTTTGGCGACGTTGCTAGCAGTACAGGTTCTTTGCAAGGATCAAGGTTTTCCTGGGATGTGTTACACATTTATCTACGTTCAGAAGGAATAGTCGTCCTCGTAGGTATTGCATTACTTGCGTTGTCTTCGACAATATCTCATAAATTGAAAATAATGACTTTGCCTATCCTTTACTTACTTTGTATTATTCCTTTTCCCTTTTGGGAAGTGTTTTATACGGTGCAAGTTGTCACGCGTAAACTATCTATTGCTTTTCCTGCATTGTTAATGGCGTTGTTATTTGTCGGATTGCGTCGAGGAAAAGGATGGAAATTTCGCATCGTCAGTGCAAGTGTATTATTGATTATTCAGTTTTTCTTAATGGTTCATTTAATATTTACAAATTCTTATCAAAATTCTACACCATTTTTGAAGAATACTATTGGTTATTTTATTCCGCAATCAATTCACGTAGAACCGAATCCACATCAAGTCGTCATGGACTTTTTAACAGAATCAGCAAAAAAGTATCATCTTCATTCCATAGGGTTAGAGGTGGATCCAGGAACATCAGATGCGAGACATTTTGTGTTAGCTGAGCCTGTTGACCCATTTCTATTGGTGACACTATTAGCAGCTGCCAATAGTGGTTTTGATGCAGGATATCCTTATTTTAGTGATTATTCTCATAAGCACGTTTCTGACCTGAGTCAGCATTATGATGCAGTCTTTTTGTCTGATAATGTCAATGACATGCAAATGTCAAAAGCTGCAGCAAAAACATATTTTAAGAAATATTCATTAGAGTCTAGCGCAAGTTTAAAAACATTTTATGAATTACTTTTTTACTATGCTCAAAATAATTTAGCTAGTATTGGGCTTAAGCAAGGGCCTTGTATTATCGTGAAGTCAGTGAGAGCAGGTAATTATAGAGCCTGTATATTATTACGCTATGTTCGTTCTCAATTTTAAGGTTTTTGGGATACCTGCAGCGGCAGGACCCGCTTTTCCCGGACCTTATACACATCAAAATGATTTATTTAACAACGCTCAATTTTAACGAACTGGAAAAAGCAAGCACAATAGCAGAAGGTAAATATAAGATAATGCCTATTAAGCGATACGCAAGAAAAATAGTAGCGTATGTCACGCTAATTTCAGGGTTCAGTAGTGTTAAGGTATGAGCAAATGCAATTTCTCCAACACCAATACCGCCAGGAGTAATGGGAATTAAATTAGCAACTTGCGTGACTGCACTTGCTATTATATAACTAAAAAAAGAAATCGAAGGGAAGTCCATACACTTTGCAATCAATTGGCAAATGATGACTATCATGATTTGGATAAGAATAGACGCAGCTAAGCATTTTAGTATAGTAGTTTTAGATTTGCTATAAATATAAATTGCTTCCAGTAAAGATAAAATCGGCATCAACCATTTTTTGTTTGGGAATGATTTAGAGAGCCATGAGCGTATGTCTATTCTTTCTGAGAGTAGAGAAGAGAATAAAAATAGAATTAAAAAACCTAAAGATACGCCAAAACTAAAAAGAACAAAATAAAAAAGAGTGCTTCTTCCTTGTATAATATTTAAATGAAATAGTGTAACAACACAAACAGTCAAAAATACACCTATTAATCCAGTGATACGATCAACTAAAATGGAAGTCATGACTCTGCTGCGGTTTTCTGGGATTTTTTTGAAAAGAAAATAAAGTCGATAAAAGTCACCGCTAACACTTCCTGGTAATAAATTATTTAATGCAATCCCTATATAAGTTGGTAGTATTGTTTTAGAAAGTGATAGTGATATACCTTGGCATTTATTTAATTGATACCATCGCCAACTGCTAATGAAAATACTTATACAATAAATCAAGATAATTAGCGTTAATATGCTTGGAGCGCTTGATAAGTGAGAAAGTAATCTAAAATTAAGGTGAGATGTATAGCTAAGAAAGAATAATAAAATAATTGCAATCAATATTTTCATTCTATAGCAAACCCCAGTTTTTTAATAACAGAACGCGAAGTGTTCATAAAAAGTTGTTTTATCCATTGGAGATGAAACTTAATTAAGCCATATCGGGCTAATTTTAAAGCGTCTACAATATTTCCTTGGATACAATTAACTAAAAAAGCATTGACTGTTTCTGTCGTTAGCCATTGTTGGACGAGTTTTCTGTCAGTAGGTATATTTTTATTTAAAAGAGTCTCAGCAAGACGTATATGCTCCACATAAATTCTAGGTAGATTTTTTTTGTTAAAAGTTAATGAATTAGGATGCGATAAATAAATATATAAAGGTTCTGGAATGATTTCTGAGCGAATACCATGTATAGCTAATCGAGAGAGAAAATCTCTGTCATTTGACAAATTGTATTTTCCTTCGTGATCAGTTGCGTTAAATTTTCCATATTCTTTAAAAATATCTTTATGAAAAAATCTAGCGTTAATCACGGGAAGTTCAAATAACACATTTTTCAAGGTTAGTTGTAATTTTTCGGGTTTAGTTAACTCTAAAATAACATTATCATCGTTCTCGCTGTTTTCAATAATCTTAACACCGCAAGTTATCATTTTTAATTTAGGACGGCTATGATAAAGGGCGGCAACTTTATGTAGTAATCCATCACCTAAAATATCATCTGCATTTAATAAACTGATTAAGTCGCCAGTTACAAAATCTAACGCAGTATTGCATGCATCAGCATGCCCTCTATCTTTTTGGCTCTTCCAGATGTGAATGTGATTTTCATATTTTTTTATGACATCTAGCGTACCATCTGTTGATCCGCCATCCATAATAATTAATTCAAGATTAGGATAATGCTGGTTGATCACACTTTCAATTGCATTACCGAGGTATTGGCGCATGTTTAAGACGCCAATAATGATAGAAATTTTAGGATAGCAAGTAGAGGATGGATGTAAATTCGTTTCATGATTGTCTGATTGATAAATTAAGTCTGATAAATCTAATTTGCTTTTCAGTATTTCTTTTTCTAAACATGCTTTTTGATACATTGATCTTAATTGTTTATTTTCTTCTAAAATGTTTTCTTTGTGAGATCGAATGGATTTAATATAGGATTTAGGTTTTAATAAATGACGTAAAAGTTTATAAATGGGTAATATATAAAGATTAAAGTATTTATATTTTGCTTTTAAATAACGCGCAAAGCTTCTGATAATATTCGGATTGTTCTTATGGCCGTCACCAAAATATGAAAAGAAAAATAATTTTCTCCATTGATTAGTTAAGGTGATGGAAAATCGATTGATATAATAACTCATTATTTGTATGGATTTATCTTTATTATTGATAAAACGAATATGAATTTGTTTTTTACGTTTCTTGTCAATGATTTCATAATCATGCAATTGATTTTCTTCTGCAAAAATATGTGCTTTAAGTAATACAGCTCTTCTGCGTGCTTCTAATTGAATTTTATAGGATTGGCAAATTTCCATTGCGTAAATATGGTCGCTAGAATGTTCCCATAATTTTTTTGGATCGATGCCTATAGCAGGTACGTCACCTGCAAATTTGATATCAATAATAGGAATATCACGTAAATAATGTTTGTTATTAAATTCACCTTCTTTTGCAAGATAAAAAGCAACTAATTGTTGAAAACTATCCGGTCCAAAACATGGATTCCAATCACCACCTATGTCTACCCATTTTTTAGTGGTAATAGGAATTGCATCTTGAGTGAAGCTACATTCCCACCTATCATAATAATTACGAAATTTATTTCGTGATGCGCGTAATCGAAAGATATGATCAGGGAAGAAGCCAACATATTTTTTTAGAATAGTATCCCATCCTTTTGTTAAGAATAACATTTCATCACTAATATTCAGTAGAAAGTAACTGTTCGGATCCGTGATATTTAATAATGAATTGATTGGTTTCCATAGGTCACAGAAAGATTTTGGTTTTGGAGTTGATATATATTTGATAGTAAATTTTCGGTGTGGAATTTCTCTTAGCAACATACTTTCCATTGCAGTATCACCTAAATCAATATTGACAAGTACTTCTATTTCTTCAGGATGATCTGTTGTTTCTTCAATGTTATCAAAATAATCTGCTAGTTGTGTTGGTCTATTTGAGTTAAGTTGTATAGAAATCAATTTTCCAGTAGTAGCAGGTTGTTCAGTTTCAGTGGAAATATTGTATCCTAATTTTGAATAAAATGCTGAAAGGGGAGTATCAAGGTGTGGATAATAAACAGTTTCCAAGCGAAGCTCAGTGTATTTACGTATAAAATCAATTTTCCAATTTTCTAGTTGAGTAGAAGTAATTTCTTTCACTTGTTGGGAAATTTCTGGTAATTTTTTAGAAATAATTGATTTGTTGTTATCGTTTAATTCAATTTGGTTATATGTTACATAATTAAGTAATTCAAAGAAAGTGTCTTCACTTTCAATTAATTTCTCAAAACAAAATGTTTTCGCAGGTACAGGTAAATCACCCGAATCAAAAGTTATTACTTTTGCTAAAGTAGAAAGAAACAATTTATTATCAAGATTGAATAAGTCTATTTTTTCTTTTTTTGCAGTAGCGATAATATGATTATAAAAGTAATCAAAATTATATAATTTAGAGACATGGTTATTCTTTTCGGCCAGCTTTTTTATAGTTTTTTCAATATGGTGAACAAGGGATTGTTTTGCCCCTTTAGCTGAATTTATCCAATTGTATAAAAGAAATTGAATTCTGGTGATAGGGTGTAATGCAATATTGACCCTTCTAAAAATATGGGTTGTCTTTTCAGAAAGCATTCTGTGTTGTAATTCAAAACATGAAAATCGTTGTGTATTACCCGTAAATTTTATTTTAGTATTACTTTCTATGTCGATAAATGAATCAATCACCTTGTGTTTTACATCTTGTATTAAGATAGGAGAGTTTATGATAAAAGGGTCAGCATAAGAAGTGCTGCAATGAATATCAGGATGCTCATTTAAGGCAGAGGCGATGAGAGCGCCAGAAATATTATCAAACGTAGTAAGAAAGAAAAATTTATCACTCATGTTAAGTAATCTCTATATCGTTTAAATGGTCTATGGCTTTTTGTAAAGCACTTTCAGGAAAATGTTCAGGGTAATGTACAGGCATATCTTTCATGGAAATTTTTACCCAGGTATCACCTTGCTTTTGCATAGCCCAAAAGCCGCCCCAAGTGGAAACTTTTCCAAATATTTCACCCACTGCTAAGGTAACGCCCGGATGGTGATTGCGGCCAGTTTGAGGATCTTTTATAAAATCAGCTTCTGCATGTTTTTTTGTATTATCTTGATCAACTTCGTGCAGTTGTAAATTTAAATCATCACCACAAATAATCCCGCCATCTTTTACTAAAGCAAGAGAATGATTAATATCTTTTAAAACTGGAGTGTAAGCATGGTCTGCATCAATAAAAATAATATCAAATGTGTTTTCTCGTAATAACGGCAAAATATTATCGGCTTTGCCGCGTAAATGTTGGCAAGTGATTGTATTGGGAATCGTATTAATATTGTGAGAAAATAATTGATAAGCCGTATCAGAGCTTAATGCTTGTTCCATTTTAATATAAACATCATCTTGATGAGTTTCTCGATTAAAGAAAGGTTTCCAAGCATCGACACAAGTAATAGTTCCTTGTGCATCATTATGGATTTTTAAACCTTGCGCCCAGGAAAGAGCAGAAGCGCCAACCCATGAGCCGATTTCTAGAATTTGTAAGCCAGGATTTTTTTTCATTTTTGTTAATTGCCAAACAGTAGCCATCATAAAAATATGTCTGACAGGAGCACTCAATATGGTGTATTCCACATTAAAAATAGGTTTAGGTCCTGCAATAAAATTTAATAATGATTGATTGCTCATTCTTTTAAAGTCCTTGAATATAGTTTAAAAAATCATCTGACATTTTTTCATGATAACAATGTCCAGGTGAAAATAAAATCTTTCGTCGACCAGAACCTTGGTATTGAATATGCATTTTTCGGTATTCTGATAAAGGAAGTACACGAATATCCATGGAAATACGGGTATGATCTTTTAATGGTTCTCCAGAATGAATGCAGCGAGAATCAAATAGCAACATCTTGCCTAGTGGAGTCGTGATGGGATTTGCTAAGGCTTCACAAGTATTAGAAAAATTTTTATCGTGAATGGCCGCATCGATTAATGTAGCAAAATCATAGTCAAATGTTTCTAATAATTTATTAGAATTTTCGGT
>Ga0206967_1024_pt2 | contig 32757 bp, 28 predicted proteins | sample Alteio_BWOrgHeat_24_FD_153259 | JGI IMG/M metagenome (GOLD analysis project Ga0206967, IMG submission 153259) | Enriched cells from forest soil in Barre Woods Harvard Forest LTER site, Petersham, Massachusetts, United States -... | ecosystem: Environmental > Terrestrial > Soil > Temperate forest >...
ATGGTGTATGGCGAACTTTTTGTCGCCGATGTCGGCGGTCGGCAGCGATGGCTTTCCGAATACAAACGGCTGTTGTCGGCATCGGTGGTTAGGCACAATGAGGTCGTGGATTTTGTTAGGAGTCGCCGGCTTCATGGACGGGGTATCGGCTGGCTTGATGCACATCTTTTGGCATCGGCCACAGTGGATGGCCTACGATTCTGGACTGCCGATGTTAAGTTAGAGGCTCTGGCAGACGAACTGTCAATAGCGTACAGACCCAGCTAGCCAAGCAGCGTTAATGCTGGGGACCGATCTCCGAGAGCGGTGGGAAGGTGTAGCCGGCAGGAAGCGCCGCAATTGCGCCCTGTAGCGTACCGCTTGAGAGAATCACGTTGTGAAGGCAAGTCGTGTTGCTGGAGCTAACAGTGTCCTGGTAGGTGATGAAGGTCGATCCGACGTATACGTTATCGCTGGAGTTAAACCGAACCGGGAAAAACGGTTGGTTCGTCAAAGCATCCGAGGCGAGCGGAAACGTCTGCACAAAGTACGGATCGTTTGCGAGCTCTGCTTTTATAGAGTCCAAATAGTCCCACGACCCGCCGTAGTTGCAGTAGTTGTGGGCCCAGGACGTGCCTCGGGCGTCGATTTGGATGCCCAGGACGTCTGCTAGAAACACGTTATAGATAACCGTGTTGTCCCTGCCGCCCCCCACAATCAGCCCATATCCTCCGCCCTCGAAAATGTTGCCCTCGACGGTGGCGCCGGGCTGCATGTCGTCCAAATACACCTGCGCAACTTGGGCTGCGGTGTTGACGTTTGGCGTGAAGGTAAGAGAGACGTTCGTAAACCAGTTGTTCGTGATCGTCAGGCCCCTTGCGAGGGGCTGGCGTCCTTCGTAGACCGCCCCCGAATCTGACACCTCATAGTCGACATTTTGAATAAGGTTGAAGGTGACCTGATGGCTCGGGCCAAACAGGTCGATCGCGTCGAAGGGACCCTGGTCGATCAAGTTGTGGGTGACGATGTTCCCGTCACCATACAAGGTTAATCCGGGCAATCCACGAGCGAGCCTTGAGAAATTTGAGATCGTGCAGTTAGAGATCACATTTCCGGATGCGGCAAAGGTGGTGGTGTTGCCGCCGGCCAAACTGATCGCCATCGCGCCGCTGTTCGAAATGGTGCAGGTGCTGATTTCAGAGTTCGTGCACCCATCTAACGAGAGGGCGGCATAGTCGTTTCCTAGGGCAGCGCTTGCATTACCGGTTATGCCGTTCACAGTGCAGTTCTGGAGCGTTACCAAATTCGATTGGTGGGCGTAAACCGCGTTGCTGAGCGAACCCTGCATGGTGAGGCCGGTTATGCGTACGTTGCTGCCGCCTGCAATATTAAACAATGGCTCCGAACAAGTGCTGATCGCCAGCTCTTTGAAGGTCGTTGAGGATGGCCAAAAATAGAGTTTCCCGGTCGACCGATTCAGAAAGTATTGTCCGGGCCCGTTCAACTCCTCAGGAACGTTCACGAATCGGAACCGACTGCCCGGATTGGCTGTAACCGAACTCGGGAGGCTTGCTGTCATCGAAGATGCGTTGAAGCTAGACAAAGGCGCGCATGCATAGGAATAGTCGAAAAGTGGATAACCACACATCCATATCTGACTGACCTGGGGCCAACTGCTGGGCACTGTGCTTGTCCAGCCAAGAGTCGTTCCGGATGTTTTACTCGACGTCGTGAGCCAAGAGCCCGACGCCGGGTACTGCGCCACGGTGAGAGGCTGCCCATCTTCCAGGACATCCATGGCCGGCACGCTGCTTGCCGACTCAAGCGTAGAAAGCGCGCTTGACGATACTTGACCGTTCAAGTTTGCAACCAAGATGCTCGGGCGAGCCGAAGCCGGAAATGTGGTTGCGTATGAATCGGAGCCGAGCGGACTCCATGATTTCAAAATGGTTGCGCCGAGAACGCGAGCGCCTGTTTCTCCCTCGATCGTAAGGTTCGGGAGAGTTTCATCGATGTAAATTTCCTGGCTTAGCAGGTAATCCCCCTTCTCAAGAATGATCGTGGCGGGAGTCGAAGGGCTGCTGCGCATGTTCACGAGGTTGAGCGCTTGAGCGATGGTTTGAACTGGCGCCAAGCTGCTGCCGCTATTAAAGTCGCGGCCGAAGGGGCTGACGTAGACGCTAAGAAGTCGCTGGGCGCAGACAAGGAGAGCAGGCAGTATTACCACTGCATCGCTCCGTGGACAGAGACCGGTGATTCACCTATTCTATCGTCCGTGGCGCCCTCCTCAAGACGAGGATTCTTTCGAATACCAGAACTCGACTTTAATGCTGCGGGCCAATGCTGGAAAGAGGCGGAAACGTATACCCGGATGGCAACGCCGCAATCGCTTGCTGCAAGGTCCCGCTTGAAAGCAACACGTTGTTAACACAGTTCGTGTTGCCAGAATTAACCGAGCCCTGGTACATGATGAAGGTCGTTCCAACGTATACGTTGTCGCTTCCGTTGAAGCGGACCGGGAAGTACGGTTGGTTCGTCAACGCATCAGAGGCGAGTGGAAAGTTTTGGAGAAAGTATGGATCGTTCTGGAGTTCGGTCTGCAGCGAGTCCAAATAGTGCCATGAGCCTCCGTATGTGCAGTATTGATGGGCCCATGTCAAGCCTCGGTCGTCAATTTGAATCCCATACACGGTGTCTCCTAGAAACACGTTATACAAAACTGAGTTGTCCCGGCCGCCACCAACGAGCACTGATTTGTTGCCGTTCTGGAAGATGTTCCCTTCGACGAGGGCGCCTGGGAGCATATCGTCCAAGTACACCATCGCCACCTGGGCTGCTGTATTGCTGTTCGGTGTGAAGGTCAGGTTCACGTTTTGAAACCAGTTGTTTACTACCGTGAGGCCTCTCGCAATGGGATCGCGTCCCTGGTGTATGGCACCAGTATCTGACACCTCATAATCGACATTTTCAATGAGGTTGTAGGTTATTTGGTTATTTGGACCCGTCGGATCGATTGCGTCGAAGGGGCCGTTCTCGATCAAGTTGTGGGTAACGATGTTCCCGTCGCCATACAGGTCTACGCAGGCTGTGCCGCGATTCAGCCTCGCGAAATTTGAAATCGTGCAGTTGGATATCAGATTTCCCGAGGCAGTAAAGGTTGTGATGTTGCCGCCGCTCATGCTGATAGCAGTTGCGCCGGAGTTCGAAATCGTGCAGTTGTTCACTTCAGAGTTGGTGCACGTGCTGAAGTCAAGCGCTGGATTTCCGGTGATGCCGTTCACAGTGCAGTTCTGGATTGCCACCAAGTTCGCTTGGTGGGCAAGAACCGCGTTGCTCAGCGAGCCCTGCATGGTGATGTTTGTTATGCTAACGTTGTTGCCGCCAACGTTAAACAACGGCCCCGGGCAGGTGCTGATTGCCAACTCCTTGAAGGACGTTGTGAGCGGCCAGAAGTAAAGCTTTCCGGTTGATCGATTGAAAAAGTATTGCCCTGGACCGTTGAGCTCATTTGGAACGTTCGCGAATGCGAATCGGCAACCCGGAATGGCTGTAACCGAATTCGCGAGGGTTGCGGTCATCGCAGATGCGTTAAAGTTCGACAAGGGCGCGGTTGCATAAGACGAATCGGATGATGGATAACCACTCATCCATATCTGGCTTAGCTGGGTCCAACTGCCGGCGGTTGGGTCTGTCCAGGCAAGAGTCGAGCCCGAAGTCCCACCTGACGTCGTAAGCCAAGTGCCTGGCGCCGGATACTGTGCGAGGGCCAGAGGCTGGCCGTCCTCCAGGACGTCCATGGAAAATACGCTGTTTGCCGACTCCAGCGCAGTCAGAGCGCTCGCCGAAATCTGCGTGTTCAGGTTTGCCACAAGGATGTTCGCTTGGGCCGAAGCCGGAAAGTTGCTAGCGTATGAGTCGGAACCGAGTGCGCTCCACGACTTCAAAACGGTAGCGCCGAGAACTCTCACGCCGGGTTGCCCCTTAATTGTAAGGTTCGAGTCACTCGTAGCCAGAGTGATTTGCTGGCTCAACAGGTAGTCGCCCTTCTCGAGAACGATCGTGGCTGGAATCGAAGTGCTGCTCCGGCCGTTCACGATGTTGACAGCTCTAGCGATCGTCTGAAACGGCGCCAAGCTACTGCCGTTATTTGTGTCGCGACCGGTGGGGCTAACGTAAAGCGTAAGAGATTGTTGTGCGCACAAAATAAGTGCCGGCAAAATTAACATAGCATCGCTCCTGGCACTGCACTCCGTGCTGAAGCACCTAATCCATGGTTCATGAGTCTCTCCTGGGTGACGCGGATTCCATAGAACCTTCCAGCCTCACCCTTAGCCACGCATTTTAACAAATCGGCAATGGATAGTGGCAAACATATAGTCAAAAGGACCACATTCCGAGCAGTAAATCAGACGAAATTGCTTTTTCGATCTCAGTTCGAACCAGATGGACACGGCTGCGATGTTCGATCGCTCCATAATTGAGACCTCTTTACATTGGGTCTTGCAAAGCGGACGCGACGGTGCTCTTAGGCAAGGACTCTGCAATGCGGAAGTCAAATAGATGAAATCAGCGCTAATCACCGGTATCGGGGGCCAAGACGGGTCATATCTGACCGAGTTCCTCTTGTCCCAAGGCTACGAGGTCCACGGAATCGTGCGACGCTCGTCAATTTTTACAACGGATCGAATCGACCACCTGTACGAAGATCCGCACACACCTCGGGCTCGGCTCAAACTGCATTACGGCGATCTGTCGGACGGGGCGTCTCTCAAGCACATCGTCGATCAAGCGCAGCCCGATGAGATCTACAACCTGGGAGCGCAATCGCACGTTGCCGTTTCCTATCAAATGCCCGAATACACGGCCAACGTGGACGCCCTCGGGATGTTGAGGCTGTTGAACGTCGTCAAGGAATTCATTGAGTCAAGCGGAAAGCAGGTGCGCGTGTATCAGGCGGGCACATCTGAGATGTTCGGCGCGGCGCCGGCTCCCCAGTCCGAAACCACTCCATTCCACCCCCGCTCCCCCTACGCGGTTGCCAAGGTTTTCGCACATTATCAGACGATTAATCACCGCGAGGCCTTTGGTATGTTTGCCTCGAACGGCATCCTCTTCAATCATGAGTCGGAGCGACGCGGTGAAACGTTCGTCACGCGAAAGATCACTCGAGCTGCCACTCGTATCAAACTCGGCCTTCAATCGAAGTTGTATTTGGGCAACATCAACTCCATTCGCGACTGGGGACATGCTGAAGACTACGTCCGTGCCATGTGGATGATCTTGCAACACGACCGTCCGGACGATTTTGTGGTTGCTACTGGCGAAAGCCATTCGGTTCAGGAGTTCGTCGAAGAGGTTTTCGGCCGACTGGACTTGGACTGGAAGGAGTTCGTTGAGATCGACGAGCGGTATCTGCGACCGGCCGAGGTCGAAAATCTGCGTGGCATATCCGACAAGGTCCGCAAGACCTTGGGGTGGTATCCGAAGGTGACCTTTACGGAACTGGTAGACCGGATGGTGGCGAACGATTTGGAACTGGCTCGTCAGGAGGGGACGTTACGTGATGGTGGTCACTCAGTGACCCTGCGTGGGGCCGCCACGCACTGACGCGTGATCACCAAGTCGACTGCGGAAAACCGGATGCGCTTCTTCAATCTTGACCTCCACGTCGGGGTCATAGGCGATATCAAGCAGATCTTCCAGCATCTCGGGCATGAGGTGACAGATTGGAGCATTTCTGCCCACACCTGGGTTTTTAATCGACCGATAGATCATGTGGATGTCGTCAATCAACACACTTGGAAATCGATCAGTCCGAGTATGTGCGATGCTTTCTATGAGCGGTACAAAGACGACCTTGACCAGTACGACGCGTTCATCGTCACGCATACTCCCTGCTTCTCGATGCTCTACGAGCGGTGGGGGAAGCCCATCATCTGCGTGGCGTCGACACGGTACGAGCAACCTTTCTCAAATGATCGGGACGCCTGGGAGAACTTCAATTCTTATTTGAGAAGGAAGATCGATGAAGGCATCATCATTCCGGTTGCCAACAATAAATACGACGCGGACTATGCCAAGGCGTTCACACAAAGAGTGTGGCGAGTCATCCCGAGCATCTGCGACTACACGAATGCGCCCTACACCGGCAGTTTAACCGAGTCCTTGTACTTCTCGAAATTCGGCGGCGCGCCTGCTGTGCCCGGACTGACAGACAAGCGTCAAAGGTTCAAGCGAGGGCTGGTATCCAGAATAGCGGGCAAGCTCGGGGTCCGTATGGGGCAACGCGGATATAGCTGGCAAGACATCGCCGCATTTAAGAGCGTGGTGTACGTTCCTTACAATGCCTCGATCATGTCAATTTTCGAAATGTACACAGCCGGAATACCGATGCTCTTTCCGTCACAGGAGTTGGCGAGAAGTCTTTTTGCGGCGCACAAGAGCGAGGGTGTGTTTTCGGAACTCAGCTTTAATCAGGTGCGAGGGTTGCCGCCGGCCTCGGTGATCCCCTGCGATGGGCCCGATCCCAACGCCTTTGACGATGACGACATAATGATGCACTGGATCGCTAAGTCTGATTTCTACGACAGCGAAAACATGAAGGGCATTGTCTATTTCGATTCTTTTGAGGAACTCGGCGACATACTACCGAACCTTGATGTCCCGTCGCTTAATCGAACCATGAAGGACCATGGCAAACTGCGGTCAGAGACGATACACGGCCTTTGGGGCGAAGTATTAGACCAGATCGCAGGCCGTGGGACAGTTAGCTCGACGAAAGCGGATTCGCGAGGAACCACTGATAGGTCGACCTAAGACCTTGTTCCAGTTCCGTGCGGGCTCGCCACCCGAGTGACTGGGCTCGCGAAACATCCAGCAGCTTCCGCGGCGTTCCATCGGGTTTGCTCGAATCGAAAACGATCTCGCCTTCGTATCCAACGACCTTCATGATCGTGCGCGCCAACTCATCGATCGTGCAGTCGATGCCGGTTCCGACGTTGATGATTTCCTTGCCGTCGTACGCATTCATGAAGTGCACCGCCGCTTCGGCCAGGTCCTCACAGTAGAGAAACTCCCGCATTGGCCGACCGGAGCCCCAGACGACGTACTCCTTCTGTGAACGCATCTTGGCCTCGTGAATTTTCCGCATAAGGGCCGGAAGTACGTGGGAGTTCGTCAGGTCAAAGTTGTCGTGCGGACCGTAAAGGTTCGTAGGCATGAGTGAAATCGAATTGAATCCGTATTGGTCGCGATAAGCTTCACACAACTTGATGCCGGCAATCTTTGCGATGGCGTACGGCTCGTTGGTCGGTTCGAGAGGGGCTGTCAGGAGATACTCCTCCTTGATGGGCTGCGGACAGAGCTTTGGGTAGATACAAGATGAACCTAAAAAGAGCAATTTCTTGGCGCCGTTGCGGTAAGACGCGTCAACTACGTTGTTTTGAATCGCAAGATTGTCGAAGATGAACTCGGCCCTTCGCGTGTCGTTTGCGACGATACCTCCTACCTTTGCCGCCGCTAGGAAGACATATTCCGGCTGTTCACTCTCAAAGAAGGCGTAAGTTGCTTTCGCATCTCGAAGGTCTAGTTCTTTGCTGGTCCGGGTTATGATGTTCTGGTGGCCCGCCAATTCCAGATGACGATAAATAGCGCTGCCGACCATTCCCCGATGGCCCGCCACGAATACCTTACTCTCTCTCTCCACTCTTATTAGAATAGCCTAATGGCTTGCAACAGATCACGACCGGCAAGCCGCCAAGGTGCTCGCAAACCTGGACTCGACATCAAACTGACAATGCCTTTTTGAGATACCTCTGAAGGGGAAGTTCGTAAAACCTATTGAGTGCAATGCTGGATGTCAGCATGATCGCGGCAACGGGAAGGATTGCGGTGCGTCCGAGGAAGGGTTGCATAAGGAAAAGCAAATTGAACCCGATGTGCTGGTGAAGCAGATAGAACGGATAAGTTAGCCCGCCTAAAACACTTCCTAGTTTCCTGTTGATCTTGACGTCCCATCCGAGCGAGATGGCAGTGAATAGCACGAAGAATGAGGCGACGACTAAGGCGGCTACTACTGGCAACATGTGTTGCCCTAGGACATCGACCGGGCCGAGCAGATGCTCAGGCTTGACGGGTATTCCGGCAGCTCTAACTTGGTAAACGACCTGTTGCATCGCGATCGCAAGGCTGACAACGAGGGCGACAGCGATTCTCACATCGTTGCGCCGACCGCAAAAGAGGATGTAAAACAGGCATCCCGCAATGAAATAGCAGTCGTATCCGTCTAAGGAAGCTGCGGAAAGAAGTATCAAGGCAATCTTGTTGTGAGTGGTGAGTTGCAGCAAGTGCAGGGCGAGGCTGACCCACGTCCAAGTCAAGATGGTTCGAACAGCGGTGCTTTGGTTCTGCCTGCAAATTGTGAAGAATGCGAGTGCGTAAAACTGGACTTCTAGGGAAAGCGTCCAGTATGAACGGTCCATATACTCTATGTGACCTAGTCGAAACACCAGGGGCAAAAAGTTCACCGGTATCAGGTTAAAAAGAAGTTCCTTAAGGCCTCGATGGTAGGGGGAAAGCGGCATCAGCCAACAGAGCATGAATGTCAACACCAGGGCTGCGTAATAGGCGGGGGCGAGCCGAATGAATCGGTGCCAAAGGAAGTTCCTTTTTGAAGACTGGCGGGCCGACATGAAGATTACGAAGCCGCTGATCATGAAGAAAAGTTGGACGCCCAGGTACCCGTATTCCGCTGCCGGGTCTAGCGGGGGCAAGTCATAGTTGGCATGCATCTTGCCTGTCGACACATAGTGATACAGCATCACCGACATGGCAGCGACGAACCTCAGCAAGTCGAGAACGGCAACGTGCCTCTTTGGCGCTTGAGGCTCGGGAGGAGTTAGGGGCGCTTCATTTGCAGCGACGGGATCGAAATCGCCTTTGGGTAGGGTGGCCACAAGCTTTTTGCAGAGGGAACCGGACACGAGTGTTTTGAAGACCGATAATCCTAGCACATGGTTTTGGTATAGTGAACGCAGCCCCGTGCGGAGTGCATGAGACATTGGATAGACCGATTGCCAAAGTCTGGCCTCCACCGAATTCGATCGTGGTGAGGGTCATTGGCGGTCTCGGCAACCAACTCTATGAGTTCGGCGCCGGATATGCTTTGAGCAAGGCGACCGGACGGGTTCTCCTATTAGACCGATCCGCCGATCCCGGATCTACCGGGCCCCATCCCAGGCCGTTCCTCTTGAATGAGTTGGGAGATATCGCTCCGGTTTGGAATCCCGAAGGGTGGCGTCGAGTTGTCTGGCGGGCGATGCTCAGCCCCAAAGTGCCGGAGTTTGCCAAGAATCTTCTGCGTAAAGTGGTACGGGCAAGAGTAATCGGGGACAACCTTCCTTTCAACGAGCTCTGTGCCGAATTAGCCGGCTTTGACGGCTTTGTGGTGTTGTCAGATTATTTTCAGCACGCCTGGGCGGTAAACGACGTTCGAGACGCCATTAAGTCCCGACTGTTGGGAATCTCGCTAAAACCGGAGGGCCAAGCGTTTCTAGAGGAGATCGAACGGCAACCTAATCCGGTCGCCGTTCACATCCGGCGCGGGGACTACCTGTCAATCCCTTCGGCACCCACTCAGTCAGAGAAATACTACGATGAGGCGATCCAACGCCTACGCGAGCTTGAGCCCGGCTGCCACTTCTTTGTGTTCTCGGACGATCACGCCTGGGCCCGGCAGTGGGCCGCGCAATACGGCGCGACACTGGTGGATTGCCATGGCGAGAACGAACCCTTTGGAGACCTCCGTCTCATGGTTCAATGCCGGCACTTTATCCTGTCGTCAAGCACATATTCCGCATGGTCATGGCATCTTTCGGTTCATGACAGCACGTGTTTGTTTGTCAAACCGGAGGGTTTCGACGATCGATACGGAGCTTCCAATCCCTGATAGACGTGAGCGGAAAAGTGTAGATTGTGAGCCTTGAAGCGCCATTTGGAACCGCAGTAAGGCATGTTCAATGCACTAGAAATATCGTTCAATTTTCGCAAGCTCCACATGTTGCGGATTTTAGAGCAAGGCTTTCCTGCGTTCGTTTGCGCGCAGTGAGATACAATAGATGCCTGATAGTGGATACAGTCAGCGTCGACCTGTAGCGGTAAACCAATTTTTTTGGGAGACAGTTGATTTTAGGAAGACACCATGACTGGACCATTTCTGTTAGGCACGGATGGCACATTGATACAGAGCCTGCAAGGCGTTGCAGGTGATCAGGATTTTGTATTCCTGAGAGCAGGGACCCGGCATAGCAGCGTTGCTGCCGAAGTTCAGTCAAACGACTTTATTCTTGGGTTTTTTGTGCGATCTCGCGCTAGGCGTGCGCGGGGGATATCGTCCGGAGATAAGAATGGCCATTAAGAACTTAACCGAAGGAATGTTGACCGTACCGGTGGCCCCTCAGGGTCCCATGGGGATTGGGCCTGAACCAACTTTGACGTTTATCGTCTCGTCAAATCCATTTGTCGAGTCGGTCGGATACCGGTTGTCCAAGCGCATTTTCGACGTCGTGGTCGCACTTAGCGCAATCGCGTTGTTGAGCCCACTTTTGCTGATCGTGTGCGTTCTGATCTACCTCGACGATCACGGTCCCATTATCTACCGTCAATGGCGGGTCGGCCGGTATGGCGTGCCTATCCCGTTTTATAAGTTCCGCAGCATGTGCATGGACGCGGACAAGATTCGGGCGCAACTGCTGGCCCAAAGTGATGCCAAGGGTGTCGCGTTCAAGATGAAAAACGATCCGCGGGTCACAAAGATCGGAAAGTTCATTCGCAAATACTCGATTGACGAAATGCCGCAGTTGTTCAGCGTTCTCTCCGGCTATATGTCGATTGTCGGGCCCCGGCCGCTGCCTCTGTCTGAGGGCTACGAATGCGCAGGTAGCCAACGACTCCGCTACTTGGTCAAGCCAGGTTTGGTTTGTTTTCGCGAGATCGGTGGACGGTCGCTCCTGACGTTCGATCAGTGGATGGAACTCGACGAGAAATATGTGCGAAGTCAGAGCTTCTGGACGGACCTGAGCATCTTTGTTCGGTTGATTCCCGCAGTGCTCGGCGCCAAAGGCGCCTTCTGACGCCACAACCTAGAGGCGTTTAGACAACTCTTCAACGCGATGCCTGCGAAAAGTCGTGGGCATCGCTTCGTTGGTAGTGCTCCCTATGACCCGTGGCTTCGCACGTAGGTTCAGATTCGCTGCCATTCTGCACGTTCAATAATATAAAAAGCGCTGCCTTTGCCGTTCCTGAAACGCCGCTGGTGAATTTTCTGGGTACAAAGTCCGCATGAGCATCGTCTGTTCTGGTGTGCAGGACTTAATGTAAAGGGAACTCAAATATAGAGCGGTTGAACCTCCTCCCGGTCGACCTTGGGTTGACCGCAGGCCGAGAAAGTCAATCCTTTCGATTTACTTCTTGGAACCCAGTGTAATTGCTTGTATAGTAAGGGTTACCGGATACCGAGATCACAGTGTGGTGAATGAAATGAGAGTAGAAGCAAATGATAAGCTAATCGTCGGACTGGTTCCGCAGCGTAGACACACTTGGAATCTTCGAGGTTGGTTTAGAAGCTTGTCTCTAAAGTTTCAGAGCAAAATCATCATGGATGCGCCGGAAGATTTGAGAAGCCCACTTGACGAGTATGCAGGGCGAGACAAAGCTGCAATGGGCACCGAAATGCCAAAGTCCGATGGTACGGATACGTATCGGAAGGCATCTTAACTCAAGCCTATATACAGGGCTTCAACGGTCGAGATCCTTGCCACATGATCGGCCGGTTGCCCCGACAAGCACAATCACAAGAAGGTAAACTCCCCGACCTATGAAGGTTGCCGTGGTCGGAACGGGGTACGTGGGGCTTGTTACAGGCGTAGTCCTAGCAGAGTTGGGGAACGACGTTATTTGCGTTGATAACAACCCTGAAAAGGTAAAATCCCTTCAAGAAGGTAAGTCTCCTATTTATGAGGTTGGCCTCGAAGAGATGCTAACCCGGGTTCTTCGAACCAAGCATCTTCAGATAACGGACTCAATCAGTTGGGCCACCGAGAATAGCGAAATCATTTTTATCACAGTTGGGACACCCCCTGGTCCCGATGGCAACCCTGACCTGTCGGCAGTAGTATCGGTAGCCGAACAGATTGGTCGCTCCATACGCAGCCACGTCGTGGTTGTCAATAAATCGACGGTGCCGGTCGGCGCAGGCGATCTAGTTGAGCAGACAATTCTGCAACAGGGCGTTTCGGCTGAGCTTTTCGATATCGTAAGTAACCCAGAGTTCTTGCGCGAAGGCTCGGCGATTCAAGACACTCTTCACCCCGACAGAATTGTCATCGGCGCCAAGCGCCGCGAAGCGAGCCAGAAGCTTGTGGAACTCTATTCGACGCTGGAAACGGAAGTCATCATCACCGATTTGAGTTCGGCCGAACTTATCAAGTACGGTTCCAATTCGTTTTTGGCAATGAAGATCTCCTACGTTAACGCCTTAAGCAGGCTGTGCGAGTTATGTGGATCGGATATCAGCGAAGTTGCGAAAGGCATGGGGTTAGACCATCGGATCGGAAAGCAGTTTCTGCATGCGGGGCTTGGATGGGGAGGCAGTTGTTTCCCTAAAGATGTCTTGGGCCTGATCAAGACGTCTGAAAAGTATGGATACGACTTCACATTGCTCAAGGAAGTAGTCAATGTGAACGACGACCAGGCCGCGAATTTTCTATCACGGATTGAGAAGCGACTCGGCGGATTTGCGGGTAAGAAAATCGCACTGATGGGTTTGGCATTTAAGCCGGATACCGATGATATTCGCGATGCGAGATCCCTGGTCCTAATCGAACGAATGCTTGCGGGAGGCGCAACCATCTCGGCGTATGATCCGATGGCTGCCAAACATGTTCAAGCCATCTATCCCCAGATTGAGTACGCAACGGATGTATATAGCCTAGCCACGGGGGCGGACCTTTTGGTCGTAGTTACGGAGTGGAATGAATTCAGGCACCTGGATTTGGCGCGCGTCGGCGAATTGATGACACAGCCGATCATGTTCGACGGTCGGCGGTTATATGGCAAGACTTCGGCAGAAAACGCGGGGTTTGAATACTACACCATCGGAGGCTAACTGCTTGGCTGAGGATGGCCGGGCGCCTACGGAACGATTCTCGGCTCTAATCGCTGCACAGCTCTTGGCGGTATTGCCTTGACGATGAATCGCGGCACGATCGACGCATAGCGCTTCCAGAGGCGTTTCGGCTCCATCAGTAGCCGGAAGAGCCATTCTAGCCCTGCGTTTTGAACTGCGGATGGTGCTTTCTTCAGAGTCCCGGCGTGAAAATCGAACGCTGCCCCAACGGCAAGCATGGTGCAAGCGATATGGTCGAGTTGGTTTTCGATCCAAATGTCTTGCTTCGGAGCTCCAAGTCCCACAAAGAGCACCTGAACGTCCGCCTCTGCGATGTCCGTCCGGATTTGGCTTGTTTCCTCTGCACTAAGCGCGCGATAAGGCGGCGAGAATGAATATACGATGTTCAGGCTCGGAAAACGCGCTTCCATTCTCTCTTTCAAGAGCTCCAGCGTCGATTCTTTTGCCCCGTAGAGGCCGATCCTCCAACCCCTTTTCGCCCCTTCTTCCAACACATGGAGCATGAGATCCGGTCCGTAAACGCGCTTTTGGTTCTTAAAGCCGACACGCCGAAGGCACCAAACCACCGGCATCCCGTCTGGGACGACAAGATCGGCTTTCCTAAGCGTTTCGCGAAAGGCGGCTTTGTCGCAAGACTCTATAATTCCGTGGACACCTGTGGCGGAGACATAATGCGATTTGCCGTCCCCGACCCACTTCGCGATGTGTTCACAAACTTGGTCGTGCGAAGTCGCGTCTACCCGACACCCGAGAATTTTTGCGCTGTTAACCACCGGCCTAAGTCTACGCCAGTTCCAAAGCCCTCCTGCTTTAAGCATCATTTTTTCAGCAATAGTTGAAGCATGTTTAACCGGTTAGAGTATTACGTTTCAACGTCAACTGACATCTGCATGGAGTAAACTCTTCACCTGCTCCGGCCCACAAGAACATGAAGGTACTGATCTGTAGCAATGGCCCTTGGCCGGCTGGCGATCATCGGATGGACTGGACCGTTGGGGAGCTTCAGCGGGTCGGCTTTGTTCAGGAATACAAGATTTTCTCACACGGAGGATTCGATCCGGAGAAACGTAAGCAATTCCTTGAACGCGTCGAAGCGGAAATGGCGGGCTTCAACCCGGACGTCGTGATTTGGCACAAGGACAGCGGGAGCGACTTACCAGAGACGCTGATTCAGAAGGTTTCCCGGCAGTCCTGTCTTATTTATCACGACCTCGATCCCTGGTCCCGCTGGCTTAACCCGATCGGCCGCAATCAGCAACTATTTGCCAAACACGCCCGCAGGACCTGCCTCTGTGGCTTGGGTGAGATCGCAGACCAGTTTGGAATCGCCGGCGATCGGATTCGCTATGTCCCTCACGGATACTATGACTTGGACATTCCTGCTGTGCCGTCAAAGCGAAGCCGGAAGCTAGTCTTCATCGGTTCCAGTATTCGAAAGGGAAGGCCCTTTCTTGGTAATTTGGCCCCTGAGCTTCATCCTGGTCGAGCGAATGCCGTAAGGACCTTGCGCAAGCGGCTCGGCACACGCTTCATCGTTCATGGCATGGGGTATCCGCGGTCCTGGTGGATCGAGCCCACGGAGTTCGACCGACAGTTTGTTCTGATGAATGAGAACATCGCTTCCTTTGCCATCGACCAGGTTCCTCGGGCCGCCGGCTACTTCTCCAATCGGACGCCTTTTGCGCTTGCCCTCGGATCGATCCATTTTAAGATGTATAGGCCCAGCGACGATGCCCAGTTCAGAGGCTGCCCGGGCTGCATCTCCGTAAAAACTGCTGATGAGGCGGCCGAGGCGTTTGAAGTGTTCGCGGCCCTGAGCAAGGATTCCCTCGATGCCATCGCAGAGGAGACCAGAGTTTTCGCGCGCGCCCGTTTCCGCACGCCGGATCTGATGAGGGCCATGGTCGAGGAGGCGCTCAGTTGAAGAGGTTAGGCGACGGATGTCAAGGCGGAGCCGTCGAAGGTTCGCGCCGGTCGGACCTGGGAGCCTCCGAATAAGCTCCCGAAAAACAATTGTTTCCACGGTTTCCGCCCAAGCCGTACGGCTCGTCCTGACTGTGGTTTCGGGACCAATATTGTCGCGCCTGATCGGGCCTGCGCCCTACGGCGTACTTGCGCCGGCACAATCGATCAGTTCCCTCGGAAACTTGGTTTCGGAGTCGGGTTTCGCTTACCACACGGTGACCGCCAAGGAGCTTAGTGAGCAGGAAGCCCGTCACATCCATCACCAGAGCATCCGGCTCTCGCTGGTCATCGGTTCGATTGCCGCCGTAATCGCCTCAATGTTTGCGGCTGCGTCGCTTGAGGAGCGCCTGATTAGAGCCGCCCTGACGATGTCCATGATCTGTCTCGCTGGGGTCACAGCAGTTCCGTACGCCTGGGCTCAACGGCACGGCAAGTTTGCGAAGATGCAATGGTGGGGCGTCGTTACCCAAGCCGCCTCTACTTTTGTCGTAGCCATTCCGCTCGCGCTCATGCACCTAAGGATATGGGCAGTGGGAACGAATCTCGCACTCCCTGCACTGTTAACTGCTGTCGTTGCTTGGAAGATGGCCGCCCTTGCCGGAACGATTCCAACCGTCGCTCACATCCCGCGTGCGTTCCGTTTCGGCAGCCTAACTTCGAATCTAGGCAGCTATCTGGCAGGGAACGTCGATGTGCTTACGCTCTCGACCTATTTCTCGGTGACTGCTTTGGGCGTCTATTCGCGGGCGAACCTGTTGGCGTCCTTGCCAGGAACAGTTGTGGCAGCCGCCGTCTCAAGGGTGGGCCTGGTCTCCCTATCCCGTTCGGAACACTGGAGCGACCACTTCAGGTTCCTTTGGAAGGCGACTTCAATTTCGGTCCTCGCATTCTCCGCCCAGGCAACTCTCGCCGCGTGCGGTCTCGATATAATGGCGATTGCCTTCGGACCCAAATTCTCCACTCCGCCGAGGGCATTCGCACTTCTGACGATGGCGCAGGTCTTCTTTTATGCATGCAGCTTGTTGAACACCTACCTCATCGTGCGACGACGCCCTTTGGTGGTTGGAATCACTCAGATGATCCACGCGGCCGTTACGGCGACGGCATTCATGGTCGTGAGGCCCACCCGGCTCGTGGATGTGGCGTGGATACTGCTGATCCCTTCCGCCGTCAACTATCTCGGAGTAGCTCTCTACATCCACCTAACCCGGCCGCGCAACCAACACGGAATCGCCACAGACCATGACAAAGGGGCCGGCATGCCTGAAAAGTCCTAGCTGCTCTGACCGCCCGCGGAGTATCCGAAAGTCCACCTAAGCGTGAACTCTGCCATCAAGGCGGGGACTAGCCTTCCCTTATTCTTCTATTCAAAATACGTTTGTTTCTTATAAGGCATTGCGTCAATCAATTTAAGCGCTTATATAATGTCGCTGATGAACAGTGCACTCTCTCGGTTCTTAGATGCGGCGCGATGGATATCCGCCTTGATGGTCGTTCTTGACCACCTCAACAACGTAATGATCGTACACCTCAGGCAGCTGGCTCCCGGCCAGCGCAGCACAGGCATGTACCTCTTTGGGTTCCTATCCGGTTTCGGCCATCCTGCCGTGATCGTCTTCTTCACGCTCAGCGGATTTCTAGTGGGTGGCAAACTGGTGCGCCAGGTCAGGTCTGGAACTGAAATCGACTTGAAGCGTTACCTCGTCGACCGGGTGGCTAGGATCCACCTTGTGCTGATTCCGACGCTGTTGCTGGTCGTCATTTTGGACGTCGTGGGAGCACGATGGTTCGGTGCGACTCACGCCTACAATAATGCGCACCTCGATATTCATCTCGCCGAGCACCTGACTCCAATGGCATTTTTCGGCACACTATTCAATCTCCAAAACATCTTCGTGCCTTTCCTTGGCACTGACGGACCTCTTGGAACGCTCGCAAACGAATTCTGGTACTACCTCACCTTCCCGCTCCTCCTCATGCCGTGGATCAAAGGCGTCCCAGCGTGGGTAAAGACATTCGGCTTTTCACTCGGCCTCACTTTGCTCGTTGGGTTCACGATTCGTCTGCCTTGGCACGGCATTGGCTTCGCTTTGTGGATGGTCGGAGTTGCAGCCAGCACAACGGCCAAGCCGCTTGTAAGAAATCGGATGTGGGCTGTTGCGATCTTCTGCCTGGTGACCGTCGGCCTCAGACTTGCGTTGCGAGAGTCGATGCTCGCGAAGCCTGTCATTTCGATCTCCAACGATCTATTCATCGCCCTTCTGTTTGCCGCCTGTATCGATAGCTTCCGACACAGCACTCAGGCGCCGGGCAAGTTCCTTTCATCCAATCTGCATATGAAGATCGCAGGGTTCTCTTACTCGATGTATGCAGTTCACTTTTCGTTACTCGTCCTCTTGTGTGCGGGTGAGCAGTCTCTGCTGGGATTTGGTTTGGAAGGGCTTCCGACTCGTTGGTGGCATTGGGCTTTGCTGGTAGCCAATGTAGTCGTAACCTTCATGTTCGCAAATCTTTTCGCGATGGCTACAGAACGAGACACCGCCGTCGTTCGGCAGAAGCTGTACAGGCTATGCAGAATCGAAACTGCTCAGCCGGCGCTACGCCCTGCAACTGGTCTAGCCGTCGAAGGCATCCAGGCGCCTCGAGTCGTTCTAGAAAGAGAGGTGGCGCTGCAGGCGTGAGGCATTCGAGGGAGGGATATTTCCCCAACTTATGCCTCATCTCCCTGTCGAGGCTCACGTCTTGGTGAGAGTGCCCGAGAGTCGGGGTTTGCGTAGCCAGATTCGGCTATCGCAAACCTCGTGCCTTGCCCAGCAGGGCAGGGCATTGATTCCGCGACGGCGGTTAGTCTGCCGTCGCCGAATCGACACGAAGACCGAACTCCGGATGTGAGGCTGACCCTTCCTTATGCTAATTGCGTTTGATTGCCCTTGGCAACGAACCTAACCAAGGCTCCCGTGATCAGACTAAGGATGCAAACCAGAAAGACATCGATCGTCTGATCAAGATATGCAACCTTGCCGGATAGCCGCACGGTCCACATGCAAATGATGATAGAGGCGCAAAGCAACTGACCCACCTGCCGCCGTTTCCCTGTATCGTCCAGGAAATCTTGCCCTAACGGAATCGCAAAAAGAAGAAAACAGTATCTGTATGCAAAATTTGAAGCAGCGACAAACGTGCTGCAAAAAACCAGCGATCCAACGGCGAATGCCGATAGATTCCCATAGCTGACGGAGTTACGCAAGAGGGTTCTGCCTCGAAAATAACCGATCAGAAAGGTTGTCAAGACACATGCGACTAGAATGATTCTAGCCATTGAGACTGCGGTCGAATAACCTACGTGCGTTATCAGGTGAAGCGATTGCGCCCAAACCGGAGCACCGTACGACGCAGATAGATATTGCGGTAATGCTGAGAATATCTTTACTATGTCACCTGCCGTGGCCAGCGCGTAACATGCAAAGGCGGTGTACAGCGATAACAAAACGACCCGATTTGTCTTCAGGCGCCGAGGGTCCCTATCCAGCAATAAGACGGGAAACGCGAGCACGGGAAATAGTTTCAACACAGCGCTCAGTCCGAACAGGATTGCAGGCGCCCATAAGCCGCCTTTGAATCTAAGGTACAAGGCTAGGCTCATGAGAGCAAAGATGATGAGGTCGACGTTTCCCCGTTGCAGACCGAACATCACTGGCCAGCTAAATAGGACCGAAAGCCAGATGCAGATGTGACCCACCGTCGAAGGCCGGGCGAGAAGCAACACCGACGATAGAAACAACAACCCTATCGCGATTCCGCACCATAGATTGCTACTTCTCGTAATACCAAGGCGCCCAGCCAGAAGCCAGGCTCGCGGGTAATTCATGGGGCGATTAACCACGTCGCATGGATCATTGACAAGTACGTCATATCCAAGCCGTGAGCAATCGATGCCGCTTGTAATGTTGTAGGTATCCATGAACGGTATCCATGAATCCGAAATCCCAACTAATTTTGTGAATTTGTTCGGTGGGGCTCCTCGCATGCACATCGGAACCCAAAGCAAGCAGAAGAGGACAACAGTTCCGGTAAGAACCATCGTCCCCCGTCCGTTTAGGCTACGGTCAAAGATGTTCCCCATATCATTAATGATATGATGGGTGACTTATCCATATCAATCTGTTCCAAATACAAGCTGGGCAGTAAGCGAATTCTCAGCTTCAAGGGAATCCTCGGCATCGCAACCCTCACCTGTCAAATCACATGCAACGCCCCAGCTATCTGGCTAACCCCTGCGGGCCGAATATGATATTTGCCCATGAGCCGAATCCAAGAATGGCTGTCCAATCCGGTGTGTTTGTCTCGGGGACCATAACTACTTCCCCAGGGTGCAAGACCGGGTTCATGGTCCTATCTCCCTTGCTCAGAAACGCCACGTAGTCATAGACCTTACGGGTTACCTTCCCGCCGGCGGTTGTCAAAACCGCAACCTTGCCCAGTCTGGCTCTCTTGTCGAATCCTCCGGCGTTGCCAAGTGCATCGCTGAGGTGGAACTCTTTCGCCTCCGGGAGGTAAACCATGCCAGGTTTTAGAACCAAACCAAGTACCGCTATCTTGTCGGGATTCTCGGGAACTGTGACCAGGTCACCAGCTTGCAACATTGGATTTGCGCTTCCGATGTGATCACGCCCTTCCCCCACCAAGTCAATGGAGTCGGTCAGCCCGGATGTGTGACGAACCGTCACATATCGCAAGGACGCGTTCGTGACCAGTCCTCCTCCAATCGATATCGAATTAAGGACGGTGGCCTGGTCGCTACGCATCTGGACAAGCCCCGGCTTTGCGACGAGACCCGATACGTAAACCGTGGTAAGGTCGGCCTGCTTGAAAGTGATGCTATCACCAGGCCGCAGCAAATAATTCTTGCCAGGAAGACCCTTCGCAGCATCAGCGACACTCACCGGTGGCTCGGCTCCGCCCGCGGCGTGGATGACCGTTGCACTGAAGTCGGACATTTGTGGCGCGAAGCCTCCTGCGATCGGAGCCGCTATCGTAAAAAGGCCACCCGCTACCGCAAGCGCTTCCGTGATTCTCCAACCTGGCTTAATGTCGAAGACGCCCGGGATTTTGACGTCGCCGATCACATAGATTTTGTTCGAATGCGTCTCAATGAGTGAAGTGGTGACCACTGGATTCAACAGCCCGACCGACATATTAGACTTAAGCAGCTGCGCGTAAGCTTGAGATAGTTGAGAGAGGGTCAAACCGGATGCCCTCACCTTGCCCACGCCCGGAAGCTGGACGTTCCCGTCACTCGCAATCAAAAAGCTTCCCGAAAGTTCGGTATGGTTCATCACCAGGATTGAAACCGTGTCGTCGGACCCAAGAACATAGTCGGGTACCGAGTTTCTCTGAGCAGCCAGTACTACTTGGGCATTCGTCAGCGTGGTTGCTTGACCCTGTCCGTAGCTCAATGTAGTTCCAACAAGGAGCGTTACAAGCAAAAATATCGGCCGGGAGAACAGACACATATGCGAAAAGTTTACCGCTAAGTCCTTTAGTTCACCAAATGAAGGTAGATGAAACGTCAATATTGCCACCGTGCCCGCAAGAATCAAGGTGGTAGAAGTCGTGTAGCGGTTAAACGATGCGGAGCCGGGTTAGGTACCGTCTACCTGCCGGTGTATAATCCGTCGCCCGTGCCGGAAAAAAGGTCAGTATCGATAGTCGGTGCCGCCATCCGCTGTGGAACGAATCTCTGAGGTAAGAGTTCTGACAACCAAGAGACTTGTAGCAACGGTATTGGGCGCCCAAGCGGTTGGCGCCCTTGTTCAGGTCATCAGCGGTCCATTACTTTCGCGTCTTGCGGGACCATATCCATTTGGTGTCTTTGCTCCCGTGCTTTCCGTTGCGGCCATTGGACGACTCGTCGCGGAGTCCGGCCTCACGTTTCATGTACTCTCGGCAAAGGATCTGTCAGAAGAGGAAGCCCATGACCTTCACGGCCGAAGTGTAAAGCTATCGATTTTTGTGGCGCTCATCGGCGGACTTGTGGCCGCCTTAATCGGAAGCGTCACCGTCGATGAACGGGTTTTCAGAGGTATGGCGTCTGCACTGCTCATCGTCTTCACGGGTGTTGGCGCTGTTCCGATTGCCTGGATTCAAAGAAACGGCGGACTTGGAAAACTCGCTTGGTTGTCGGTTGGGCTCTCTGCCGCTTCGACCGCACTGGCGATCCCGTTGGCCCTGCTTGGTTTCAATCTTGCGGCCGTCGTCTCAAACAACATCCTGCCGATGACCGTTCTGCCTGTTTATACGTGGTGGATTTCGGGCCTTTACAAGGCGGGCAAAACGACGTCGGATCTAACCGCTGGCTTCAGGTGGGGGACGCTTGGCGCAAGTGCGGCCTATTTTCTCTCTTCTGGCGCAGATGGCATCGCGCTTGCGACCTATCTCGATCCCACGACCCTGGGCGTATATACGCGGATCGTCCTTTTGGCTTCGTTGCCGGGCCAGGTCATCGCTACCGGTCTTGCAAGCGTAGGGCAACTTGCTATGTCGACCCGGGTTGCGCATGGCGCCCAACTCCGGTACCTCGTAAAGGCATCCGGTCTGACCCTTGCAGTATTTAGCATTCCACTTGCGCTTTCAATGGCAGGGCTGAATCTTCCCGTTATCTTGTTCGGGAGCAAATACTACGTGACGCCGCTAGCCTATGAGTATTTCACCGTGGCAAGCGCGTTGTTTTTTGTAGGCAGTTTGTTTAACACATTCCACCAGGCAAATCGGAGAACTGCCCAGCAGACAGCCCCCCTGCTCGTGCACTCTGCAATTGCGATCGGTGGCATTTTGGTGTTCAGGCCCACTTCCATCGAGCGTATAGGCCTCATCTTGCTTATCGCTTCGGCAGTGCGCAGCGTGCTCCTTGGCGTAGTTTCCTGGCGGGACATTATAGGCAAGCCCCGGTCGATCGAGGAACCGGCCCCGGTATAGCATCGGGTGTTTTTCTACGCCATGGCCGGTTCCGGGAGCGCAGACTGTTCCGGATTTTCGTCCAAGCTTTTCACGGATCCTGCACCGAGACTCTTCGGCTCGTCGGTCAAACCGATCAATAGTCGAATGCCCAACGCAAGGTAGAAACCTTGGGGTTCGTCAAACGTGTATGCAATCCAGTAGAACATAACACCCGCCGAAATGAACGAGAGGACCTTGCACTCGAGGTCTTTGGTTGCAAAGAGTCTGAAAAACGACACAACCATGAAGATGATAAAGGCAAAGAGCCCGATAAATCCGCAACGTATGATCAGAAGCACGTACAGGTTATGGGGAGCCACATCCGTGAAATAAGTGTTCTTACCAAACGTAAGCCTTCGGCGAAGGCTGCCTCCCATCGGCTTGCCGATCACGTAATTCATTGTGTCGCCGATAAAGGCCGGCTGCAGAAGTTCGGTCCATGACTGCTCACGCCACCCGAGCGTGGTGTTTTCACCATGACTCGTTTCGATGCTCTCACTAAGGCTTTTCACTGGGCCAGAGTCTGGGGCGAGCAGTACCAAAGCTACGAGTCCGCAGGTGCAGATTATGATGAAGTTCGTGGCCCTGGATCGGAGTTCTTGTCCGAAAAGTAAGACGAGCACAATGATAACACCGAAGGCCGACCAGACGCTCCTGTGCTGAAGATAGATCACGAGGAACGGAAGAATCGCACCGGCAAACTTGCCAACCCTGGTTGCCTTTCCCTTTGCGATCCTGTACCAGATGTAGATAGCGCTACTGCACATGAACATCGCAGTACCGGCTGGAACCGGTCTATGCACTGCTGCCGTGTCGGCATCCGAGAACTGGATGGCTCGACCGGTGGCAAGAAGTCCGAGCCGGAATACCGTGATAGAGATGATAATAAAGCAAGCCCACTCAATGACCACGCCGATCTTATCGAGTTGGCTCCGAGTGAGCTTCACGGACGTAAAGTAGTAGATGGTCGAAATGGGGAATAGCCAGGTTCTGATCTCGTTCATAACGGTCTTCGCGGGGACCGTCATAAACCCGCGGATCACGCTGACGAGCACCATGATCGTGAACACACCCAGTACGAGATAGAGAAAGTGACAATTTTTCCAGCGTTGCAATGTGGGCAAACGGTAAAGGATCTGTGCAAACAGAATAAAGGTTACAAGGTCCTCATAGTACAGGTTGAGACCGGCGAACTCGAAGCCGGGCGTCGTGGAGACGAAAATGATAAGGATGGGGGTCCCGGTGATAAGCGCCGCAGCAAAGACGGGGAATTCACTGGTTCTAAGGAGCACGTATAGCACTCCTACGGTCATCAGGAGAAGAGCTATGGTGTCTAGGTGAGAAGTCATTGAGCTAAGAACCTGATCTAAGAGACCTCAAATCCGTTGTGACAGCATAAGGACGGTTCATGGACCCTGTAAGACTCAACGCGCGGGTGGGCCCAGCACCGATTCAAGGTCATGGGTAAGTTCACCCACGATTCTTGCCATGGTCCAAACTCTTGACGAGGCGGGTGGGCAGACCTCGCCAGTCACGGCGCGTAAGAGAGCGCGGTCAAATTCGTCCGGAACGAGCGGATCGAATACGTCCTCCGGCGGCACGATGTCGGATGCGCAACCGGCATACTTGCTGCAAACGACCGGCGTGCCGCAAAGTACCGACTCGCTTACCACCATGCCCCAAACGTCCTGCAACGTCGGAAATATCATCACGTCCGCGGTCCTGTATTGGGTTGGCAGATCCTCAGGAGGCATACTCCCTCGGAACTCAACGTTTTTAAGCCCCAATTGATTTGCGAGCTGTTCCAGGTGTTCCCCTCTTGGGCCGGCGCCGATGAATCGGAGTGAGAAAACATGGCCGTGCGACTGGAGCCTCTGAACGGATTCGATCAAAGCATCGAGGCCCTTCTGTTTAACTAGCCGGCCAACAACCAACAAAAGGGGCCGTGGACCGGTGAATGCTTCGTGATCGCCATCTGGCTGAAACGCGCTTTCATCGACGCCATTCTGTATCTGCACGATCGAATCGCGGGCTACTCCGAGCGTCAATAGGTACTCCGTGCATGCATTACCGAAAGATATCCACCTTGCGGTAGTGCGAACCAATCGTCGACGAATGAGCTTTTTCATCCGGCCGATGTTCCGTTCAGAGTGGGGCGTACATTCGGACCAGATCCACAACGGGGTTCTTCTCAGGCGGCAATAAATTGCTGCGCAGAGCGTTCTGAATCCCATCTCACCCGAAATCACTCCATCTGGCTTTTCGCGAAACAAGAACGTGAGGTAGCCGGGATTGATGTGCAGTGAACGATCTTCGCCCATCCTTATGAGCCAGCCCTTAGCTTGATGGAGGCCGACCCCATTCGACTTCAGAATGCTCTCAGGGGACTGCCACTCAAGGTGGGTCGGCTCTCGTTTTCCTACCGCGACAACGGTGTCAAACGTTTCGGCCAGTCCGATGAACATCGGCACCCGATACGGCGAGACGAAGTTCGTCAGGATCGCGATCCTCTTTCTGTTCATCGCGCCGCCCGAGGGTCCAACAATCGACGACTGCAAGCAGCCGGCTGGGAGAACTCTTGCAAGCGGAGACGACTAAATCGAAACAACGTAAGATTTCGACTCATCAGCACCAAAAAAATTCCTGTTGCACAACCCAGAAAATAATGAAATAAATTGAATCATTTTCTTTCCGCCGGCCCGCAAGTATGATTCAAAACTCGCGAGATGTCGTTCCGTATCACTTCGCTGACCTTATCGATAGGCCAGATCCTCGATTCCATTGGCAAGGTCACCTCGCCGCGAACGGCACGCTTCAACGCCCGATCGATGTCTGCATCGTCATTCGGGTCGAAAATGTTGTCGGTTTCGATCAGCTCCCCGGAACACCCTGCGTACTTGCTGCAGATCACGGGGGTCCCGCACAAAAGCGATTCGTTGACGGCAAGGCCCCAGACATCTTCGAGCGTCGGGAAGACCAGAACATCGGCGGCGCGGTATTGAGCAGGGAGTTGGTCAGGTGGGATCCCCCCGAGAAACTCGACGTTCTCAATACCCATTTGGGCGACCTGCTCCTCAAGGTCCTCACGTCGCGGGCCGGAGCCCACGAAGCGGAGGACGAACTTCTCCCCCTCCGACTGCAGCCGATGCGAGGAACGAAGCAGTTGTTCCAGCCCCTTCCGGCCGATGAGCTGTCCCACCACGAGCAGAATCCGCGGCCCGTCGGTGTTTTCGTCAACGCGTGGCTCTTTTTGCGTGAAGAGGCGCTCGTCAACCGCGTTTTGAATCTGAACGATCCGATCTGGGGATACTCCGATCGATCGCAGATACTGTGTGCTCTCTTGGCCGTAAGAGATCCAGCGAATCTTTAGCCTGGCTACGTAGCACCTTACAGCCTTTTTGAATCGACCAATGCCTCGTTCAGAATGCGGAGTTCCACCCCACCAGACCCACAAAGGCTTTCTTTTTAGCGTCGCATGGATCATCGCACAAAGCGTTCGAAAGCCAATTTCAAGTGAAATGACGGCGTCCGGCTTTTCCCGAAATAATATTTTCAAATAACCTGGATTGATGTGCAGATATTTGGCTTCCGAAGTTGTGAAAAACTTGCCGGCAGCCACTTCAACCCGGACCGTTTCACTGGCCAGCTTCTCATTAAGTGCTCCCCAATCCTTTCGATTGGGCTCCGGTTTACCAACCGCTACCAATGTGTCAAAGCTTTCACCGAGGCCGCGATAAACGGGAATTCGATACGGAGAGATGTTATTCGTAAGAATGACAAGCTTTGGTTTCATGCCCGGTTGCGGTAATTATCTGGTTGAAGAACGGTCATCAAGCAGCATTGACCGCGGATCCGCGGCAGGTTCGCGAATCTGATGCACGCCGGCGGACACCCGCTGCATTATAGCATCGCCAATTGCGGAACCGGCCACACACAGACTCAACTATTCTCAAAGTCGATTCGGCGTCCTATGATTTCGCCTGAGGTGTCAAAGCGGCGGTTCTTCTGGCTTCGTCGTAGATTTCGGCGAGCGACGCCATACTCTTACTCTCCTCAAAACGCTCCTCGAACAGAGACCGGGCAGACTTTCGCCTTGCACCGGTTGAATCTGAGTCGCCGATCAGCCTTTGGATCGCCGCTGCGATCGACGCGGGATTACCACGCTCGAAATACTCGACATGGGGACCGTCGCCCAGAATATCGTGAGGTGTGCCTACATCGGATGTCGCTACGGGAGTTCCGCAGGCAATTGCTTCAAGCAGCACGAGACCAAACGTTTCAAACCACTCACTCGGAAAAACCAACGCCTTGGCGTCCTTCAGCAATTTGAATACTTCTTCCTTTTGTAACTGCCCAGTCGTGCGAATTCTTGGATCTCGGTTCGCCAAGTCCTTCACCTCCAATTCAAGTGGTCCGCTGCCAACAAGCACAAGGGCAGGCAATCCAGGGTCAAGCTCCCAGGCTTTTAGCAGCGACAGCAAGCCCTTCTCGGGGCTAAACCGGCCCACAAAGAGGCAATAGTCGCCGGTCCCGTCCCCGATTCCGGGATCGGGAGCTAGCATTGCCGGGCGAACTTTGAGCTTATTGGCCGGGAGCCCGCACTGGGAAATCTGTGAGCGGAACGACTCGGTCTGGCACACAAAGACATCGACCTTTGATTGCCACGTCCGGAGCATCCTGTGCGCTGCCAGCATCCCGAACACGACTGTGCTTCCCGCGATACTATCGCGATAGCACTTATGCATTACGCCTTTAATTGGCAACTTCCCGATGCAGTCGGTACAGATGTGACCGTCGCGAAACAGAGTGCCACCAATACAGCCCAATCTAAAGTTATGGAGAGTCTGAACCACGGCCACCCCATTTCTTTTTGCCGTCCAGTGGATAGACGGCGACATTACGGGGAAGAAATTGTGAACGTGGAGAATGCTGGGTTTAACTTCCTCGATCTTTCTTTGCAATCGCGCCGCCATTGACGCATTCCAAGTGGTCTGGACCGCAACTTTAAGCTTTGAGCTATCGTCGACCTCATGGTTTGAACATTCAATCGTGTAAACATCCCAACCAAGCCGGCGCATTGCGGATACCTCGGTTTCAAAGGTGACATCCTCTCCCCCCCTCAACTGGTAGTAATTGTGGGCGACGAGAACCGTGCCAGGCGATTCAATCCATTTCCTGGAAAAACGGTCATCTAAGTTCATCGTTCACGCATTTCACACATCGCTTGTAAAAGTATGGTTAAGATGCACGCTGCGATGTCGGCCGCGCCCCCCGCATTTTGCCGGATCATGCTCGGCAGTGATCGGACATTACGCACAGATTAACTTTGGAAGCTTATATCAATAAATTGGGTATTTAACCGGATTAGGTGCTAGACTCTGGCAACAGCAAATCCGGCTGTTATTTTGGGGCTTATCGCGCCCGGGCCCAACGCTGATGGAATTCAAGAAGCCCCTTCGATGGGTGTGCGGACTACTCGCCTTGATCGTCGCGTTTCAAGGCCTCAGGCGCTGCGACATAGACCTGGCCCAGTACTTCTACTCGATCGACCACGGTAGACCGTTTCAACTGCAGCCTTCCCACGCATTCTTGCTCGAGGGCATTTTGGCTGACTGCATCGGGCTGATGTTCGGTTGGGCGCCTATTCTTTGGTCTGTCGTCGGAATTGTGTTGCTCGCCTTCACCTTCAGATCGAGCCTTAGGAATAACACGATTTCGCTGTACTCGCTTATTCTTGTGCTTGCGTTTTCAAGGCTGCCCGACACTCTCGGGCAGTGGGTCGGGAAACTTGATCCGTTTCTGTTTTGCTTTCTCCTACTCTCGGTCAATCGAAATCGAGCCGTGTCCATGGCGGGGACGGCTTTGGCCGCTTTCTGCGCACCGGTGGGCGCAGTCATTTCAGCGATCGGCGTGAAATGCGTTTACGCCGCAAGCGGAACCGATGACAAACAACCGCGCGTCTATATCGCAGCGCTGGCGGCGGCCGCCGACCTAATTCTGTTCAAGATAATTTTTGGAAATAGGCAGAGCCGCTTCGAATACATTGCCGGAGAGCTACCGCGTTTAGCGCGCAATGGCTTAAGTTACGGAGCGCTGACGTTGCTGGCATCCATTATCGTGCCGCTCATCACGATATTTTGCTTCGTTCGACCTCCCGCAATTCGGGGACGGAGATCGGCAATGTTAGCGGGCTGGTTTTGCTTCGTGGTGATTCTCAGCTGCTTATTGACGTTAGATCATACGCGCGTTGCGACGATGTTGCTGTTCGCACCCCTTATGGCTTTACTCCAAGTCTCGGAACGAAGAGAGTTTCCTGCTACCAGGGAGTTCAAGGCGTTGCTCTTCGGCGCTTTTTTGGCTGCGCGACTGGTGATTCCTCACATCGATGAGACCGGGCCTCATATATTAAGTTGGGATAACCTTAGGGGCTTGCTTGGATTCGAGGCCAAGATCGTCACCCATAGGATGGACTCACCCAGGTCCCTTCAACAGGCGAATCCCCTCAGTCCCGATAGAGCGGCTTCAGCCCCTCCGTGATCGACGGCGGAGCAGGTGTCGGCGATGCCGACTGAGCCTAGTATTTTTGCTGGTTCGATCTTAGAGTGGTCTAAGGAACCTTGCTCGGATTGTGTTAACCCCAGGTATCTTGGCCAATGGTAAAAGAGCCTGCATTCAGTTGGCCCGTGTCCGGGCCTGTTCCGAGAGCCGCGCGGCAAAAAACAGGCCACCGCACCCATTTTTTGTCATGCGCATCGCCGTTCTCATAACGAGCTTCAATCGGAAGCAGAAGACACTGGCCTGTCTGACCTCCTTGTTCGCTTCACCGCCTAGCTGCGAACTTGAAGTCTTTCTTCTGGACGACGCCTCGAAGGACGGGACGCCGGAAGCGGTTGCCGCGTCGTTCCCCCAGGTTCATCTGCTTGCCGGAGACGGAAGTTCTTTTTGGAGCGGCGGTATGCGCCTTGCTTGGAAGGCCGCCGCAAAGGAACATTTCGATGCCTTTGTTCTGCTGAACGACGATGTCAAACTCGATTTAGACGCATTCCAGAGACTGGTGAACTGGTTCGAACGCCTGGGGTCGGATACGCTCCTCGGCGGTCCCGTTCGGTCCAGCGACACGGGCGCCTATACCTATGGCGGAAACCAGCGCGCAAAATTCCACCCTTGGAAATTCGAACTCGCGCATCCCGGCGATAGCGAACCGGTCGAAGTTGCCGTACTCAACGGGAATATCATGCTCATACCGGACCGCGTTTACCAAGTGATAGGGAACTTCCCGGAATATCTGATTCATCAAGGAGGGGATTTCGTCTACAGCCTTCGTGCCGGCCGGGCTGGTTTCAAGTCGTTGCTGCTCCCTGGCTCCTACGGCGTCTGCGACGAAAACCCGGTCCAGCCCCTCGCAAGGGGATTCAAGGGGCTCAAACGAGCGCTCGCTCCGAAGAATCTGCCCGTTTCGTATACCATGCCCCTGTACAAGGAGTTGGCTGGTGTCTTCTGGCCCTTCTGGTGGCTGGTGCCGTATGTTCGTGCTTTCGTCGTCGGCTTCTGACCCATGAATTTCAAGCGGCTTCAATGGTTTGAGCTTTTGGCTGTCCGCAAGCGTCCGATGGTGCCAATCATGATGTATCACCATATAGCGGAACCTCCTGCCGGGAGCCCGCTAAGTGAGATCTACACCGATCCCCTCGACTTCGAGATGCAGTTGCAAACGTACCGGCGCTTAGGTTTTGAGTCTGTTGGAATGAACACGCTTAAACTCGAGAGCCTGCCGCGGCGACCGATTGTCCTCACGTTCGACGATGCCTATGAGAACTTCTATACCACTGCGTGGCCTCTGCTCAGAAAATACGGGTTCGGCGCCACGCTATTCGTCGTAGCGAATCAGATCGGAGGCGTGAACGTTTGGGACGCATCGCTTGGTGGCAGAGAAGAGAGGCTGATGGATAGAGAACAGCTTCTGGATTGTTCAGGAGCGGGCATTGAAGTCGGCGCGCACACTTGCAACCATGTCCACCTGCAGTCGTGTGATACGGAAAGCGCCTCAGAGGAGATCACAGGCTCGAAAAGCGTCCTGGAACAGGTGTTGGGGAAGGAAGTCGACACCTTCTGCTATCCCTACGGTGGATTTACGGCTGAGACCATTCGATTGACGCAAGCAGCGGGATATAAGGCCGCATGCACGACCGACCCCGGAATGAATACGCCATTCACCGATCCGTACACCTTAAGGCGTATCAATTGTCGCTATCGTTCCCGCACGCCGCTGGTTGTGGCCAAGTGGGTTGCAATGAGATCTTAACGGCGGAGTTGCGGCAACTAGCTTGCGTAGAGCGTGCGTATGCCAAGTTGAGGTTTTCTGCGACACTTTCCCAGGTACTTGTGCGTCTTCTGAGGTAATGAAGTTGGTGTCAACAACCGATCTGTGGTGGACGTGGTGATCCATCGGGCGCCTTCCCGGGCCCCACACGAAAACGTATGACATTGAGGCTCCCCTGTATTGTTGCGGATTTCCTGGCTGAAATTTGCGGGTAGTTGACATAAATTGGTGAAGCAAGCTAGACTCCGTGACATACGTCGGTGAACCGGGCTACAGATGCCTATGGCGAACTGGATTAGGTTTCTTCACGGAGGAAGGAATCGTATATGTCAGAAAAGGATTACATGACACCTCAGATCGCGGATCGCGAATCCCTTGGCAGTGCGTTGTCTGCGACACCGAGGGGCGCCGATCGTCCCGAGACCTTGGTCGACTACCTTGTGATCTGGTGGCGGTTCCGGATACCTTTCTTTTGCACCCTTGTTTTGTGTCTCATTGCGGGGCTTGCTTTTACCCTTACCCGCCATAAAACCTATGACTCGATAGCTGCCGTCGTTGTCACGGCCAAACCGCAAGGCGGAGGGTTGCCAGCATCCGCGGGCGATATCACCACGCAGTTGCAGGCGGTCACTCAGAGCCCAACCATTGAGACTCAGGTCGGGATTATCAGCAGCGACGCAGTTCAGCAAAGGGCGTATAACCGGCTGACCAAGGAGCAGCGCATTCGTGGATTTGGTCCCGAATACGTCGCTGGTCCTCCGGATAAGGCAATCGCCGTCGGCAGCAGTAAGGAGACCGACATCATCACGATCACGGCGAGGGCCGCCGATCGGAATGTTGCGGCGAAGTTTGCAAACCTTGTTGCCTATACCTATCTGCAATTGGATAGAGAGCGCGGCGGAACGGCGACCCGCCAAGCCAAGAATTTTGTGTTGCTGCAACTTGGGGATGTAGAAAGGCAGTTCAATAACGCGGCTAACGAGTTGGCCCAATTCGAACAAAAGAATGGTCTTGTGGCCCCCGATGATCAGATCAAGGATCTGACCACGAGCATCGCCCAGACGCAAGCTCAACTGACCGCATCCGAAGAGGACCTGGCGGACGGTACCCACACGCTGGTGGTGGAAGAGGGCCGCCTCGCCGCAACTCCTCCGTCAGTTTTTTCGTCTGAGACTACCGGTCCCAACCAGTCTTTTCTCGACGCATCCTTGGAACTCACCCGGCTGCAGGGACTCCTTGTTCAGTCTCGGCAGGAGTATTCCGAGGATTCCACCACAGTGCGCCTTTTGAAGGACAAGGTTGCCGCGCAGGAAAAATACATAGCCACTATGCGCAACCTGATCAGCCTCGGCCATCAAACCGTCAGGAATCCGTCGCTAGATGTCCTCGGGCAGAAAGTCGACGCGGACAAAGCGCGAGTCGCCGGACTTAAGGCCAGGTTGGATGTGGAGAACCAAGCCCTGATCAAAAATCTGGACACTTTGAGGAATCTCCCCGGCGAGAAACGAGATGTGTTGGTTTTGCAGCAGAAACTGACCGTGCTGCAAGCCAGCTATTCCAAGCTCTCGGACAAATACCACGACCTCCTAGTCGCGGAAAGCTCCCTCCTACCGGACGGATATGTCCTCTCCCAGGCGGTTCCGTCAGTGCACGCTTCAGGTCCGAGGCACGTTCTGAACTTGATGATTTTCGGGGTGATGGGCTTTACTCTAGGCCTCATGATGGTTGGTCTTTCGAACTGGAGAGACAAGCGTATCCACTCTCCTCGATTCGTCGAAGATCTCGGGCTTCTCGTACTTGGGGAAGTTCCACGGCTTTCCAAATCGGTCCTGCAAAACGGCGGCCAGGATCCTTCGCCGTCCAAACGGGACACCGTGACTTTCGAATCGGTTCGATTGCTTCGAAACAACATCTTCCTCTCAAGCTCAAACACGGAGCTAAAAGTGCTTTGCGTGACGGGGTCCGGCAAGGGCGAGGGTAAGTCCACGATCGCCCACTGTCTGGCTTCCGTACTCGGTGCGGAAGGCAAGCGAGTCCTTTTGGTGGATGCAAACCAGAGGGAACCTCGATTGCACGAGTGGGCCGATGTTTCCAACGATCTGGGATTGGGAGCGTTGCTTAACGGGACATCGACCTTGAGCGAAGTGGTGCAACCTACCGCTTTTCCCAACGTGTCGGTCGTCACCGCGGGCCCTACGATGGCATCGCCATCGGACGCGTTTGGGTCGGCTGCGGCAAAGCGAGCTTTCGCAGAAATGTCCGAGCGGTATGACGTCGTGGTGGTAGACACGCCATCGAGCGCGCGCTATGGAGA
>Ga0206967_1027_pt1 | contig 32712 bp, 28 predicted proteins | sample Alteio_BWOrgHeat_24_FD_153259 | JGI IMG/M metagenome (GOLD analysis project Ga0206967, IMG submission 153259) | Enriched cells from forest soil in Barre Woods Harvard Forest LTER site, Petersham, Massachusetts, United States -... | ecosystem: Environmental > Terrestrial > Soil > Temperate forest >...
TAATGCCGCGGCTAATTCTTTTTCAAGAGCTTCTGTTGAATTAACATTCGCTAACTCTTGTTGTAAGAAGGCTTTTCTATCCGTTAATGTCGTTAACTGTGTCTTAATACGTTGTATGGTTTGCTGCAATGCGCCATGTTGAGATTGTGTTGTTTGCAAACGAATCTCTAATTGATGGGCATGTTCTTTCGCTTGATTTGCTTGATCTCGTACTGTTATTAATTGATTACGCAAGGTATCACGCTGTTGCTGTAGCATTTCACGAGCATCAGCATGTTGCTCTAATTCTTGCATAGTCTGCTGCCAAATATGGCGAGATTTTGCAAGCGACGCTTCCGCTTCTGCAAGCACTTGAGTTGCTTCTTCTAGTTCTTTACGATAACGCTCTGCACGAGATTTTAAATCTGTTAAACGATCTTGCTTTGATTTTTGTTGAGCATACTGTTCTGCATACTGCGTTTGTATCCGTTGAACTTGTTTTTGCATATCATCGCGTTGCATTTCTAGCAATTTGATTTGTTCACGATTATCCGCTAACTGTTGCTCTAATTGTTGTTGTTTAGCAGCAAAAGTTTCAATTTGTTGCGCTAATTCTTTCAATTCTTGTTCGCGTTGAAATACGCCAGCTGCGGGATTTTCTTCATGTGAAACTCGCAACCAAGCAGCACTCATCCATACACCTTGACGAGTAATCACAGATTCGTGCGGCGCTAAGGTACGAGCAAGCGCTAATGCATCTTGCTCTGTTTCAGCAACATAAATACCTGTTAAAACTGATGCGATTGGCCATTGTGATTTGACTTTACTTAGCAAAGAGGTAGTAGATGAAGATAGAGCATGTTGTGAGGTAGAGGAAGCAAATAAAGAAAGATTACCCTCTTTAAAATCACCTACTAAATCAACCATCTCTGTTAAATCATCTACGCAAATCGCTTGCAGCGATGCGCCTAATACTTTCTCAACAGCCAATTCCCAACCTGTTTCGACTTGTATTCCTTGAGCTAATCGCGGTTTTTTATCTAAATGATGTTTAGCCAACCATTGCGTGACTTGATGATCACGCTGCCCTAATGCCGTTTGCTGTAATGCTTGCAACGATGCTTGTTGCCCTTGTAAACGTTGAGACTCACGGCGAGTTTGATCTAAATCAGTCATTAATTGTTGTTGTATGTGCTGTAATTCATTCATTTTTTCTCGCACTGTTAATACTTGTGCTTCACTATCACTAACGTTTGCTTGTACTTTTGCAACTTCTTCCACAATTGTTGCGATTTCCATTTCTAAATGAGAAAAATTAATTTGATTTTGATCGTGTGTTAACTGCGCTTGACGTTGTTTAATTGATACTATTTGCTGATCTAAATGTTGAATACGCGTTTGTTCTACTTCTGCAGTTTGTGTTGCTTTTGCAGCACGTTGATTGAATTCATCCCATGAAGCTTGCCACTGCTGCATTGCCTCTTCAGCGGTCGTTAATTCCTGTGTAATAGCAGAAACACTTGCTGCTGCAATTTTTGCTTCAGGTTGTAAATGCAATAATTGATTTGCCAATTCTTGGTATTCGTCTTCCGTTTCTTCCGAGTGATTATTGGCTGCAACATAATCCTGTTCAACTTGGCTTAAATCTTGTTGCCATTGACGGCATCGTTCTTGATGATGACGAATATCTTGCTCAATACGAGAAATTTCTGTTCCAATCGTGTAATAACGCCGTTGGATTTCTTGCTGTTTTTCATTCGCAAGACGTTGTTCTTCACGCTTGTATTCAATTGTTAAATTATTTTCTGTTAATTCCGCTTGACGTGCTTCTAATCCAGTTTCTTGCTGTTGCGTTTGTAAAGAATAATTCACTAATTGCGAATCAAATTGACGCCATTGAATTGCCTGCCATTGCACGCGTAAATTACGTTCTTCTTGCTTCAAGACTTGGTAGCGTTCTGCTGCTTGAGATTGTCTTTTCAATGTTGCTAATTGTTTATCTAACTCTAAACGCACATCATTCAAACGTGCGAGATTATCTTGGGTATGACGAATACGATTTTCTGTTTCTCGTCTACGTTCTTTATATTTAGAAACTCCAGCTGCTTCTTCCAAATACACACGCATATCATCAGGCTTGGCTTCAATGATGCGTGAAATCATATTTTGACCAATGATAGAGTAGCTGCGCGGCCCTAGCCCTGTACCTAGGAAAATATCAATAATATCGCGGCGACGACACTTAACCCCGTTTAAAAAATAGCTAGATTCCCCTTCACGCGTAATGAGACGACGCAAGGAAATTTCCGCATAACTTGCATATTCACCACCTACTGTACCATCTTGGTTATCAAAAACTAATTCAACTGATGCCTGCCCTACTGGTTTGCGGCTGCTGGCGCCATTAAAAATGACATCGGTCAGCGATTCACCGCGTAAATACTTGGCTGAGGTTTCACCCATCACCCAACAAACAGCATCAATGATATTAGATTTACCACAACCATTAGGCCCAACCACAGCCACTAACTGGCTAGGTAAAAGAATAGTCGTAGGATCGACAAAGGATTTAAAACCGGCAAGTTTGATCTTTTTTAAATGCATATAGGAGTACTTTCACTCATTAAGAAAAAGATAGTTTAACGCATATAGATTCACCCTGCCAAATCAATTAAGCTATACTTATGATAGAACATTGTCCCAATATAGGGTGGCCATGGATAGGAAGCGTACTTGGGGTATTCACTATCCTGCTGCTTATTGTTATTCGCTTAGCCCAATTAACCCGTCAGCGCTTACATCAAACTACCTATATTCTTGCTGAACGCAACCAAGCAGAAGAAGCTAAGCAACAGTTGGAAAAAGCCTTGCTACAAGGGCAAAAACTACAAGCTATCGGTACCTTGGCCAGTGGTATTGCCCATGATTTCAATAATATTTTATATGCCATTATGGGTTATGTGCAAATGGCAGAAGAAGATGTGGAAAAAAATAGTATCGTCCATAAAAACTTAGGAAAAGTCTTAGAAGCTTCTAAGCGTGGTCAAGAATTGATCTCTAGGATACTGGCATTTAGCCGCCGGCAGCAGCATGAGCGCAAACCTTTATTATTACGACAAACAATAGAAAGTGTGCTGAGCCTGCTACGCCCTACTATTCCTGCTGGTACACAAATTACCATGACTGCAGAAAATGATGGCTATTGGGTACTTGGTAACCAAACTCAATTGCATCAAGTCATAGTCAATATTATTAATAATGCAGTTGATGCTATGGATGGTGAAGGTACGGTTACAATTCATCTAGACCATGTATTGGCAACAGATCCTATGTTAAGTCAGTTTCCAGGTATTGCTGCTAATCGATATTGTAAGATCACAATAAAAGATACAGGGAGCGGCATGGATCAAGCCACTATTGCCCGGATCTTTGATCCTTTTTTTACCACGAAAGAAGTAGGGAAAGGCACCGGATTAGGTTTAGCAACAGTGCACGCTATAGTAAAAGAACACCAAGGTGAAATTATCGTAAACAGTCAATTGGGCAGTGGAACAAGTTTTGCAATACTATTACCAGAATATGATAATAAGGAGATTGATCATGGCAAAAATTTTACTGGTTGAAGATGACGATTTAGTGAATGATATGTTAAAACAAATGCTACAACGTGCAGGACACGAAATTCAAACGGCAGGCAATGGCGAAGAGGCTGCGCAGTTATTAAAAACATCTGAACCCGATATTATGGTAACCGATATTATTATGCCTAAGAAAAGCGGCATTACTTTAATTTCGGAAGTCAAAGATCAACATCCTAATATGGAAATTATTGCCATTTCTGGCGGTGGACGGTTAGATCCCATTGGTTATTTAGATTTGTCAGAATCCATAGGTGCAAGTGTATCTTTCGAAAAACCCATTGATAAATCAGCATTACTCATGGCGATTGATTTATTGATGCATGGGAAGAAGGATAGTATTACTGTTTAACTAAGATCCGAATCGTCGTCCCGCGCGAAAGCGCGGGATCCAGTCAACTACAAATTTCTTCATACAAATCTCTCCACATTGGATTAAATTTTTCAATTAAACCTAATTTCCATTTTCTACACCAATTCTTCAAACGCCTTTCTCTTCTAGCCATTTCTGCTATATTTTGATGTTCCTCATAATAAACAAGCTGCTGAACGTGATATTTTTTTGTAAAGCCAGAATAGATTCCATGTTTATGTTGCCAAATTCGTTGAATTAAATTTGATGTAGCACCTATATATAAAGTTCCATTTCTTTTATTTGCCAGAATGTATAAAAAATATCGATTCATAAATTTATTCCTTTTAGTGGTTGTTTGTTCTGGATCCCGCGATCAAGTCGCGGGACGACGTCCTACTCGCGATCAAGCATCGTCCCGTGCAACGACACGGGATCGCGGGACTACGTCCTTACAATAAAAAGTACTTAAAAAAGATTCCAATAATGATGGTGTTCTTGACGATATAATTTTGGAACCAAAGTATTCTGTGTTGCGGGAATAAGAAATTCAATAGCCCCAGCATGGGCAGTATCATATTGTAACGCACCTAAATCACGATATTTTTCGATAACACTTGGGTTAGGAAAATGATAACGATTACGATAACCCACAGGAAATAATACGATGACAGGTTTAACTGCTTCAAGAAATGAATCTACAGCAGAGGTTTTACTACCATGATGCGGCGCTACTAAAATAGTGGCGGGCAAATCAGAAAAATTATTTTCAATTAAATATTTTTCAGAAAATTTTTCAATATCACCCGTCAACAAAATGGATTGTGACCCATTACTGATTTTCAATACGCATGAGCTATCATTGTCTAACCCTAAATTATCCTGAGAAGGATATAAAAAGGAAAAAGTCACATTATCCCAAACCCATCGTTCGCCACGCAAACAATAAGTTGCTCGTATCTTAGATAAATCATTCGGCACACTGGTTTTTGCAGATAACACTGGAAATTGCTGAATAATAGCAGCTGCTCCACCAATATGATCATTATCGCCATGGCTCACCACTAACATATCAATTTTTTTAGCCCCTAAAGAATGAAGAAATGGCACAACAACACTTTCACCCATATCAAAATTATCCCCCAGTTTTGCACCTGCATCAAAAATTAAAATATGATTTTTGGTTTGCACTACTGCTGATAATCCTTGGCCAACATCTAATAATGTAAATCTCATTTCACCTAATAACGGAGTTTTAGGCTGATAGAGGCATAAAGGCAGTAACCACACTATTCCAAACCAGCGGCCTGGTGAACCTATCGGCAATAATAATAAAATCACTCCTATCGTAGCTGTGATTAACATTCCATACGTTGGCATAGCAGGAAACCAAGAGGCCCAAGAAAGATGAGAGAAATAAGACAATATCATCCACAACACACTCAACATTTTATCGGAAAATAATAATATCAGTGCGCCTACTTTGATTGAAAACAATAAAACCAAACACCCTAATAAACAACAAGGCACAATCAAAAAACCCACAAAAGGAATGGCAATACTATTTGCAATAAAAGAAATAAGAGAACATTGTTGAAATAATCCAATGCTGCAAGGCACTAATCCTAATGCAATCACCCATTGAATTCTTCCTAATTTCCACCATAAACCACGAGGAGAGAGTCTTGCACTCACCCCGTAAATAATGAGTGCCACTGAGGAAAAAGATAACCAAAAACTAGCATCTAATACACTCAATGGATTGATTAACAAAACCAAGAGTAAAGCCATACTCCATGCATGCCATGCCATTAACTTTCTTCGCAAGAATAAAGCAAGAAAAAATGTAAATAACATAATAGAAGCACGCTGAGTCGGAATAGAAAATCCCGCCATAGCACTATAAATCAGCGCAATGATTAATGCTGATATTGCACCCGCATGCTGCGCAGGAAGCTTTAATGCAAGAAAAGGAATACGGCGCCACACAAAAGAACCTAAAAAAAACATAAAACCCGCCATAAATCCAATATGCAATCCTGCGATTGCCATTAAATGATTTGTACCCGTGTTGCGTAATACTTCCCATTTTTCTTCGCTAATTCCATGACGTTCTCCTAATGCTAGAGCTATCACCCAAGGTGACGTTGCACTTGATGGCAAATAGCGTTCGATTTTTTCTTTTAATGATTGGCGCATACGATCCAATGGATGATGCCAAAAAAAATGATTCAATCTTTTATTATCATCGCTTTTTGTAATATATCCATTTGCACGAATACCTTCTTGTACAGCCCATGCCTCATAATCAAAACCATCTGGATTCAACGTGCCATGAATTTGTTTCAAACGTGAAGTATATTGCCATTGATCTCCCACGTATAAATGATGAAATTTTTCATGCCAAGTCAACCGCACTAATCCATGCGCTGATTGATCATTAATCTTTTTTAACGAAAATAAAAATGCCGTATTAAAACGAGATTCTTCTGGAATCGATGCAATCTCTCCTTTAATAGAAATAGTTTTTCCCTCTAAATCTTGCGGCAACTGCCAAGAAGTATGGTAATGCGCAACCAACAAGCACCAAGAAAATCCTAACGTCATTCCAAGCATATAAATCGATTTACGAAATAATAAAGCGCCAATCAATATCACCACTAACCAATATGCATTGGGCAAATGTGGAAAAAATTGAAGTAAAAGCACGCCTAATAAAAATGCGAGCGTGAAGCGATGCATAAGAAAACCTAATATTATTGAACATGAAAGGAACAAAAATTCTTTCGTTTCCTTAGGATGAGTGCTTTGCGGGACGACAGAAAACGTCGATTTGCGGGATGACGTTTTCTGAATTATGCAACAACTTAAACAGCAACTAAACAACCATCTTGAATTGAAAAAACACGGTGTGCTTGTTTGGCGATGCTCATATCATGCGTCACCATAACGACACTTGTTTGGCGGGACTTTTGTAAATCGAGGAATAACTGCAATACTTTTTCTGCATTACGCGGATCTAAATTACCTGTCGGTTCATCTGCTAAGATACAAAGAGGCTCAGCGACTAACGCACGTGCAATTGCAACACGTTGGCGTTCTCCACCTGATAATTCACCTATCTTATGATGTAAACGTTCTTTTAATCCAACTAATTCTAAAAGATGCGCAGACTTTTCTGTTACTATTTGCGGATCTACATTTCGAATCAATAACGGAATTCCTACATTTTCTAACGCCGTAAACTCAGGAAGCAAATGATGAAATTGATAAATAAAACCTAAGCTATGATTTCGTAAACGACATTTTGCATTTTCTGATAAATTTGCTAAATTTTTTCCGGATAAAAATACTTCACCACTTGTTGGTTTATCTAAACCACCCAATAAATGCAGCAAGGTACTTTTCCCCGACCCAGAAACACCGACAATAGAAACTAATTCAGACGGTACAATTGATAAATTAATATCACGTAATACTTCAATTTTAGAACTATTTTCATGATAGCTTTTTGATAAATGACGACATTCTACTACATTATTCATAGCGCAATGCCTCAACAGGTTCTGTACGTGATGCTCGCCATGCAGGATATAAAGTTGCGAGTAAACTTAAACCTAATGCCGCACCACTAATTTGCCATACATCTTTCCATTGTAATTGCGAAGGCAAGAAATCGACTAAATAAACATGAGATGAAACAAATTGCACATGAAAAATCTGTTCTATCCAATTCACTAAATCTGTCACATTTAAGGCCAGTAAAATACCGCCAACGACTCCTAATAAAGTGCCTACAACTCCGATAATTGCCCCTTGAACAATAAAAATTCGCATAATCATTGCCGGTGTCGCGCCATACGTTCTTAAAATAGCAATATCTGATTCTTTTTCATTAACAACCATGACTAAAGTACACACTAAATTAAAGACAGCCACTGCAATAATTAATAACAATATAAAAAACATCATGGTTTTTTCTAAACGAACTGCATGAAAAAATTCACCAAATTGTTCCGTCCAATTAGTGACTTTTCCCATAGGAGATAATTGTTGTGTTAATTGTTGAGAAAAAGGTTCTGCCTGATAAACATTATCAATGTTAACATGCAACCCTGTCACTGCCGTTGCCATTTCAAATAATTTTTGCGAATCCTCTAAATTAATAAAACCTAAACTCGCATCAAAACCAAAACCACTGCCCGCGCGAAATATGCCAACCACGGTAAATCGTTTAAAACGAGGCGTGACACCTGCAACCGAGACTGAAACTTCAGGTGTCACTACCGTCACTTTATCTCCGATTCCTGCACCCAATCGTTCAGCTAAATTTTCCCCTAAAATAATGCCAAAACTATGCGGAACCAATAAATTTAAATTACCTTCAATCATTTTATGAGATAATTCAGAAATCTTTTTTTCTGTTGCGGGGAAAATACCATTCACCATCGCAGGCTGCACAATACCCGAATGCGTTATTAACACTTGTCCACTGACAAATGGCGCAACCGCTTTGACTAGAGGTTGACGCCACAAAAACTTTTCTACATCTTGCCAATTGGTAACATATCCCATCACCCCACTCACCGTGATCGGTGAAACCATGCTAAATACACGTTTTTTAATTTCTTTATCAAATCCATTCATCACAGACAATACGGTAATAAGGACTAACACACCGAGCGCAATACCTAACATCGACATGAGAGAAATAAAAGAAATAAAATGATTACGCCGCTTTGCACGCGTATAACGTAATCCTATGAACATGGCGACGGGTCTAAACATTACCTGACTGCCCCTTTAAAAAGTCGAAAAAAATTTTCTGTGGTGTACTCCGCAATTTCTTCTAATGGAATACCACGCAACTCAGCAATATATTCTGCAACATAACGCACATAAGCAGGCTCATTGGGTCTACCACGATGCGGATCAGGCGCTAAATAAGGTGCATCCGTTTCAATTAACATACGATCCATAGGAACTCGTTTAGCAACCTCTTGTACCTCTTTTGCGTTCCGAAAAGTGACAATACCTGAAAAAGAAATATAATAATTGAAATCTAACGCTTGTTTTGCCATCTCCCAATCTTCTGTAAAACAATGCAATACCCCCGTGACATTCGCCTCTCGTAATATGCGCAAGGTATCCTCTTTTGCCTGACGACTATGCACTATCAACGGTTTATTCACTTTCTTTGCAGCAGCAATATGCTGACGAAAGCGTTCACGCTGCCATTCTACATCACCCGTACTACGGTAATAGTCTAATCCTGTTTCTCCTATCGCAATCACTTTATCATCTTGTGCATAAGCTACTAATTCTTCTACCGTGGGCTCTTTCTCTACTCTTTCATTAGGATGCAATCCAACTCCCACACTCACATGTGGATGCGTTTTTGCGATAGCCAAAATATCTGGAAATGCTTCCAAAGTGATACCCGCACATAGCATATGTTTAACACCTTGCTGCTCAGCATTGGTTAAATAAGTGACTAAATCACCTTGTAATTGATCAAGATGGCAATGCGAATCAACAAGATACATATTGTGTCCACTTTATAAACAAATCTTCCAATAATAATTGGCGGTTTAAATTTAATGATGATAACACATTAGCATAAGCGCCTTGCACATAATCAATATAATCAAGTAATTGAGTTTTAGAATACAATAATAACTCTTTTAACAAGCTTAACAGTAAATGAAACACTAAAATAAGATCTTTCTCTTGAAATTCAATAGCAAGCTGCAAAGGATCCGCTATTCCTCGACTTAAATTATACAATCCCTGATATAAATTTTCCCGCAAGGTAAAAATATCTTGGGCGAGCAAATCTAAGGCTTTTAAAGGAGCACCCTCGGCAAGTTTTAAAAGCAATTCAGGTGATGCGCAAGAAAGGTTCTTTTTTTGTAACCAAGTTAATGCATCTGCAGTAAGCGGCGTTTGAAAAATAATTTTCTGGCAGCGGCTAATGATAGTAACTGGCAAGCGTAATTGCTGATTATTAATTAATATAAATAATGTTTTTTCTGTGGGTTCTTCTAATGATTTCAATAATGCATTAGCGGCATTATTATTCATGCTTGCTGCAGGATCGATGATGATAATGCGATAACCACCTTGTAATGCACTTTGATTGACAAATTGTACCACATCACGAACTTGATTTATTTTAATTTGTTTGGCTTCTAATTCTGGCGTCACCAGCATAAAATCAGGATGTGATTGTGCTTGGAATAAATGACAATTATGGCACTGCTGACAAGCTTTACCATCATGATTGGGATTAGCACACAATAAGGCATGCGCAAACCGCAACGCAAATTGTTTTTTACCTAATCCATCGGCACCTACTAACAATAATGCATGCGGCAAACGTTTTGTTTGATGGCGTTGCCATAGCTGCTGCCATTGTTTTTTGTGCCAAGGAAAATCATCGTACATATTCTTAATTCCATCTATGTCATGCCAACGAAATCTGATTAAGTGGATTGTGGAGCTCGTCATTGCGAGGAGTGAAACGACGAAGCAATCCATATTTATATTATGGATCGCCACGGCCGCTTACGCGGCCTCGCGATGACGCTTCGCGTCAGCTCGCAATGACAGACACGCCTACTTCATAGCCTCGCGATGACGAAATAATCTCTAGATGCCACCTCGCGAGCTACGCTCGCGGCTGGCATGACAATCTACTTTAGTTCCACTGCATTTTTTAATTCTTTCTGCACATCTTCTAACGATTGCGCAGCATCAATCACATAAAATCTTTTAGGATCTTCTTTGGCTCGCGTTAAATAACTTTCCCGTACGCGGGTAAAGAACTCTATTTTTTCTTGTTCTATTCTATCTTGTTTACCTCTATGTTTTGCTCGCGCCAAACCAATTTCTGCTGGGGCATCTAATAAAATAGTTAAATCAGGGAGTAATGGTTTTACTAACCAGTCTTCGAGCATAGTAATATGTGACAAAGCAATCCCTCTCCCACCTCCTTGATACGCAAATGTTGCATCGACAAATCTATCACTCAACACCCACTTATCTGCTAACAATGCTGGACGTATTACTTGTGCAATATGCTGAACTCTAGCGGCAAACATTAAAAGTAATTCTGTTTCCGGCATAATAGGTTCATCCATCGTTGGCATTAAAACTAATTGGCGTAAATGTTCTGCTAAAGGCGTACCACCTGGTTCGCGTGTGATGACGATAGGCTGTCCTTTTTCTAAAAAATACTGTTGGAGAAATTGTAAAGCCGTTGATTTTCCAACGCCTTCGATGCCTTCAATCGTAATAAATTTTGCCATAATTCTGTGTCCTTTTTTGTACCTATGTCATGCCAGCGAAAACCGTCAATCCTGAGGAGCGTAGCGACGAAGGATGACGCTGCTCGTCATTGCGAGGAGTGAAACGACGAAGCAATCCATATATATTATGGATCGCCACGGCCGCTTACGCGGCCTCGCGATGACGCTTCGCGTCAGCTCGCAATGACAGCCACGCCTGCTTCGCAGGCTCGCGATGACGGACTTCCAGGGAGATCCTTCTGCATAAAGAGCATGCCTCAGGATGACACATACTACGTTCGCGGCTGGCATAACAGTTTCTTTACTTCAGCCACCGCAGCATGATGTTCCATCAACGTTTTTGAAAATTGATGGCTACCATCTCCTTTTGCAACAAAATATAAGTAATCATGCTGCTCTGGATGAAGCACAGCTTGTATCGCTTCTAACCCAGGCATAGCAATCGGTGTTGGCGGTAAATTGCGATGCAAATACGTATTATATGGTGTATCTTTCAATAAATCTGATTTATGGATAGTACCATCAAATTTATCCCCTAATCCATAAACAATAGTTGGATCAAACTGCAATAACATCTTTCGCTGTAATCGATTTTGTAATACACCGGCAATTTTAGGTTCTTCTCCTTTAATTTTCGCTTCTTTTTCTACTAAAGATGCTGCAATTAATGCTTCATAAGGAGTATGATAAGGTACAGTCAACACACGCTGTTGCCAAAGTTGATTAAGTTTATATTCCATCAAATTGTGTGCACGTTGTAACAAGGCTGCATCTGTTGAATCACGCACAAAAAAATACGTTTCTGGATAAAATTGCCCTTCTGGATTGACTTTGGCATAACCTAAATGCTGCATCATTTCAACATCGGGAACAGTTTGTAATGAGTGTTGCAAAGGTTCTGCTTGCAATAATGCTTGTTTCACCTGCGTAAAACTCCAACCCGGAACAATAGTGAGAGAATAATAATACAAACCTTTTCCTGTCGTAATTTGTTTTAATAATTTTAATACGTGAGTTCCTTTTGCAAAAAAATATTCTCCTGTTTTTAAATGATGCGGCGCACCATAAACATAGGCAGTTACCAAAAATAACCAAGGATGATTAATAATGTGTTGTTGCGATAATTCACGAGAAACAACTTGTATAGAAGTATTATGACGTAAATAATATTTAGCACCATTATTATCTGTGATTAAAGAAATATGTAATGAGAAATAAATGAATACTGCAATGGCAAGACTAAGTAATAAGGACGTGCGCAAGAAAAATCTCCCCGCCGCCTCAGGCGGCGACCCTCTTTAAAAAAGAGGGTAATTATAACTTCCGAAACAGTAACGTCCCGTTTGTCCCGCCAAAACCAAAAGAGTTAGAAAGAGTCGTATTAATTTTCATAGGTTGCGCATGATGTGGCACTAAGTTTAAGTCACAACCTTCGCTAGGATTATCTAAATTAATAGTAGGCGGTGCAACTTGATCACGAATCGCCAAAATAGAAAAAATCGCTTCAACTGCACCTGCAGCACCTAGTAAATGACCAATCATAGATTTTGTCGAACTCACTGCCAATTTGTATGCATGTTCTTTAAACGTACGTTTGACAGCTAATATTTCTAACTCATCGCCTACCATGGTAGAAGTACCATGTGCGTTAATATAATCGACCTCTTGAGGATTCATTCCTGCATCAGTTAGTGCATGTTCCATCGCTAATGTAGCGCCTAAACCTTCTGCATGCGGTGTAGTAATATGTGATGCATCGGCACTCATTCCAAATCCTGCTAATTCAGCATAAATTTTTGCACCACGACGCTTCGCATGCTCATATTCTTCTAAAATGAGAATACCTGCACCATCACCTAATACAAAACCATCACGGTCTTTATCCCAAGGACGGCTTGCTTTTTCAGGCGCATCATTGCGCGTCGATAATGCTCGCATTGCTGCAAAACCACTAATACCTAATTTAGTAGCTGCCATTTCTGCACCCCCTGCTACCATCACATCAGCATCACCATAAGCAATGGTTCGTGCTGCTAATCCAATGTTGTGGGTACCTGTAGTACATGCTGTTACCACTGCGATATTAGGACCGCGCATGCCATACATAATAGAAACATTCCCTGCAATCATATTAATGATGGCGCCAGGAATAAAGAAAGGAGAAATACGTCGCGGCCCCGACTCAAGAAGTGTGCTATGACATTTTTCTATCATCGGTAAACCGCCAATACCCGAACCAATAGCCAAGCCATATCGATGTGCTTTGTCTTCTGGAACTTGTAACCCTGCATCTTGAATAGCTTCAATAGCTGCCGCAATACCATATTGAATAAAAAAGTCTTTTTTACGCACTTCTTTTTCAGGCATGTATAAAGTTGCATCGAAGTTTTTAATTCGACTACAAATTTGGCAATTGATATCAGACGCATCAAAGTGATCAATCGCACTCACACTACTCTTACCTGCTAAGATACCTTGCCAAGTATCTTTTACATTGAGTCCAAGTGGCGAGACCATCCCTAGCCCTGTCACAACAACGCGTCGTGGCTTATTACTCAAACGGCTACCTCAGTATCTTTTATTGCTTACTCGGTTCTTTCATATGAGTATTAATATAATCAATGGCTTGCTGAATTGTGGTTATTTTTTCAGCATCTTCATCTGGGATTTCTGTTTCAAATTCTTCTTCAAGCGCCATGACTAACTCAACCGTATCTAGCGAATCAGCACCCAAATCATCTACAAAAGAAGCATCGTTGGTCACTTCCTCTTCCTTAACACCTAATTGCTCCACAACGATCTTTTTAACGCGAGCTTCTATGGTACTCATAACAAAATTTTCCTCTTCTAAATTAAATCATAGCTTGCTAGTCTAGCAAAAAGTCTCAGAAAAACAAATATCTCTGGTTTCCTATCACCCGCCTCTCCCATATTGTTGAATAAAGCACTTTTGATGCGTATAAGGTCCGGGAAAAGCGGGTCTTGCCGCTGCGGTATCCCAGTGTTCGCTGCAGGCCATGTCCCGGCGAAGGCCGGGATCACACTGGGAGCCCTCCTTCCGCGTCACCCGCTTTGTGAGACCTGCTGACGCATCAAAAATGCTTATTCTCAACAACAATGACGAATTTGGCCCTAGCTCATGTACATCCCACCATTCACATGCAACGTCTGCCCAGTAATATACCCCGCTGCATCCGATGCTAAAAACACTACGGCCGCAGCGATATCTTCCGGCATACCTAAACGCTGCATAGGAATACGTTGCAATAACACTTGTCTATGCTCTTCCGACAATTGCTTAGTCATATCCGTATCAATAAATCCTGGCGCGATTGCATTCACTGTCACATTACGCGAAGCAATTTCTTGTGCGACCGCTTTAGTAAATCCTTCAAGCCCAGCTTTTGCTGCTGCATAATTAGCTTGACCAGGATTTCCTATTGACCCCACCACAGAACTTATACTAATAACTCTACCCCAACGCGCTTTCATCATATCTCTCAATACCACTTTGGTAAGATAGAAAACGGAATTCAAATTAGTTTGAATGACTTTATTCCATTCTTCATTTTTCATACGTAATAATAAATTATCTTGCGTTACTGCAGCATTGTTCACCAAAATGCTTGGCATGCCATAAGTTTCTTTGATTATTGCCATACTTTTTTCAATAGAAGATTCTGATGATACATCAAGCACCATTCCTACACCTTTCACTTCAGCTTGCTTAAAAGCTTGAGTGATCTTATCAGCTCCTTCGGAAGTTGTTGCTGTTCCTACTATCGTTGCCCCTGTTTTTCCTAATCCTAATGCAATAGCATGACCAATACCACGACTCGCACCCGTCACGAGAGCCACTTTACCTTGATGTGACATACTTACTCCATAACCAACGTTAAACTTGAAACATCATTTGCGCTCGCTAATTCAAGTTCAGCAGCGATACGCTTATTAAGACCGCTTAACACTTTTCCTGGACCACACTCAATCACTCGTGTCACGCCTAATTTTACAAAAGATTGCACTGTCTCAACCCAGCGTACTGGCATAAATAATTGACGCACTAAACCATCACGAATCGCTGCTGCATCTTGATAAACAACAACATCGACATTATTAATGACAGGAACAGCAGGTGTTGTGATAGAGATAGTTTTTAATAATTCTGCTAAACGTTCTGCAGCAGGTTTCATTAATACACAATGTGAAGGAACACTCACAGGTAACAACATAGCAAGACGCGCACCTTGTTCTTTTGCCGTGATTAATGCACGTTCGACAGCAGTACGATGTCCTGCAATCACAAGTTGGCCCGGACAATTATAATTTGCTGGCGCTAATACTTCATTGGCTTGCACGGTATTATCACAAAGTATTTTCACAACAGCATCATCTAATCCTACAATTGCTGCTAGTGCACCTATATTAGCAGGCACAGCATCTTGCATATATTGACCGCGTGCAGCGACTAAACGAATTGCATCTTGAAAAGATAATGCATTTGCACACACTAATGCTGTGTATTCACCTAAACTATGTCCTGCTAATATTTCGGGTTTGATGGATTGACGAGATTGAATAATTCGCCACAATGCAACAGATGCTGCTAATAATGCAGGTTGCGTATGAACTGTTTGATTTAACACATCTGCCGGACCTTGCTGTACTAATTTCCATAAGTCATAACCTAAAACACTAGATCCTTCAGCAAAAGTTTTTTCAACTTCAGGAAATTGCGCTGCAACATCCGCTAACATAGCGACAGATTGAGAACCTTGTCCGGGGAAAACGATAGCTGTTTTTTTCATAAAAAATCCATTGTTATATAATTGAAATCGTGTCATGCCAGCGAAAGCTGGCATCCAGGCTATTTCGTCATTGCGAGCTGACGCGAAGCGTCATCGCGAGGCCGCGTAAGCGGCCGTGGCGATCCATAATATAAACATGGATTGCTTCGTCGCATTCGCTCCTCGCAATGACAGGATCCTTCGTCGTTTCACTCCTCGCAATGACGTTAGTACTTAATCAGCGCCGACCCCCACGCCAAACCACCACCAAAACCCTCTAACATTAACATATCACCGCGTTTTATCCGCCCATCACAAATCGCTTGATTCAATGCAAGCGGAATAGAAGCACTCGATGTATTGCCTTGTTCAGGCAATGTAATGGCAACACGTTCCATCGGTAAATTTAATTTTTTTGCCATCGCTTGGATAATACGAATATTTGCTTGATGCGGCACTAACCAATCCACATCTTCTGCAGCTAAGGAATTTGCTGTCAAGGTTTCATCAAATAAATTTCCTAAGATATTGACAGCTAATTTAAATAACTGATTTCCTGTCATTTGAATAAATAAAGCTTCTTCTACATCTAAGGGTTTACCAATACTCACATTCAATGACAAAACATCTTTATGCGTGCCATCTGCATGCAAATGCGTAGATAAAATTCCAGGTTTATCACTACCACCTATCACCACTGCACCTGCACCATCACCAAACAAAACACAGGTTGCACGATCTGACCAATCCACTACACGCGACATCACTTCGCTACCAATAATCAAAGCATGCTTCACAAGACCATTTTTAACATATTGATCCGCAATACTTAATGCATACATAAATCCTGCACACGCAGTAGAATTTAAATCAAATGCTGGACATCCCGCAATACCTAAACGCTGTTGCAATAAACACGCAGTACTTGGAAACATTTTTTCAGGTGTTGTCGTTGCAATAATAATCATACCAATATCATTTGCTGTGATATTCGCTGCTGCCATCGCTTGTTTTGCAGCTTGTTCTGCCATCGTCACAGCACTTTCATGACTCTCTGCAAGATGTCGTTTGTGAATACCGGTGCGTTCCACTATCCATTCATTCGTCGTATCAACTAATTTTTCTAAATCAAAATTGGTTAACACTTTCTCTGGTAAATAACCGCCTGTCCCTAAAATTTTGGAATATTTCATATGATATAACTCATCCTTGCAGCGGTTCCCGCTGACTTTTCGCGATGGGGAGTTGTTAGAGGGGAGAATCGCGATTCTCCCCTCTAACTGATCAATCCGAATTCACTTCGGATTGATCATACAAATTAATTAAGTAGTTCCTGCGTTTAGCAGGAACTACTGTCATCCTTGATTTAACAATACTTCTACTTCCGCGGAAATACGCTGCAGAATATTTTTATCAACTTCAATGATGGCTTCTTCGATAGCATGAGCAAATGCAGAAACACCCGCACCCCCATGGCTTTTTATGACAATACCTTGCAACCCAATTAAACTTGCACCATTATAACGATCTGGATCAAAGCGTCTGACTAAAGATTTTAATACAGGCAGAGAAATAAGTCCGGCAAGCATCGTTAATAAATTACGACGAAAAGATTGTTTAATCGCCTTACCAATTAATTTAGCAATTCCTTCGCTAGCTTTGAGTGCAACATTTCCAACAAAACCATCACAAACAACTACATCAGCATTGCCTAAATAAATTTGATCGGCTTCAATATAACCTGCATAATTCATTGTGGAATTCGCTAATAATTTTGCAGTTTCTTTGACTTGTTCATTTCCTTTAATATCTTCTTCACCAATATTAAGCAAACAGATTACTGGTTTTGGAATATTATCGACTGCAGATGCAAGCACAGAACCCATCACCGCAAATTGAAATAAATTTTCTACGCTAGAATCAACATTCGCACCCAAATCTAGCATACGCATATTTTTTTTATGGCTATTAAAGACAGGAAAAGTGGAAACAATTGCGGGTCTATCGATACCTGGTAATGTTTTTAAAACAAAACGTGCTGTTGCCATTAAGGCGCCCGTATTTCCTGCACTCACACATGCATCCGCTTTACCTTCTTTTACCAAGTTAATAGCAACTCGCATAGAAGAATCTTTTTTAGTACGTAATGCCTGAGCAGGAGGTTCATCCATTGCGACAGATTGTGAAGCATGATGAATAGTTAATCGATGGGATACAGCATTTTTTTTATGACGTGATAATATTTTTTGTAAAACAATTTGATCGCCAACTAAAATCACATGCAATTGAGAATAACGTGCCAACACTTGCAAAGTAGCAGGCAAAATGACGGAAGGACCATGATCTCCTCCCATCGCATCCACTGCAATGGTTATGTTATTCAAAGGAGTTACTCTTCGTCTGTGTCTTCAGTCACAACGTCTTTAACAATAACTCGACGGCCTTTGTAATAACCCTCTGGGCTAATGTGATGACGACGATGTGTTTCACCTGTTGCTGCATCAACAGATAAAGCAGGTTTAGATAATGCATTATGCGCACGGCGCATGCCCCGTCTAGAACGGGATTTTCGACTTTTTTGAACTGCCATTAAAAATTCTCCTCTACTACTCGGACTTACTACGTTTCGATTGCAATACTTCGATGACTTTAAACGGGCTGTCTTTTCCCACTTCACCCTTACCCGCAGCCAAAGGCAATTTTACTTTACATTCTTGCTCATTGTGCATAGCAACAATAGGCAAGCTAACAATTAATCCATCTTCAATCATGTCTCGCACTAACAACATTCCTTCTTCCGTCAATACAGGATCATATTGCTTAGGAAGCAACTCCGCTTCCTGCTCTGTTGCGACAATGCCAAATTGAAAACGGTCAATTATGTCATAAATGAAGGGCTCCATACAACGCTGACACTGCAAGGTGACTTCCGCAGTGACATTTCCCTTAACTATCGGAATACTTTGTTCATCTACCCCAAAAGTCATACTGACTATGACTTCTCCCTTATCATCGACTAAACTAGAGTTTAGCCGCGGCATGTCTTTGATAAATAACATACCTTGTAAGCTGGTACCTAGCTCAGCAAAGCGGAATGCATTCACTTTTTCAGGGAGATATTCTTTAGACATAAGCGCGGGATTCTATAGCGAGTAGTCATAGAGTGTCAATAAAAGATAAGACGGGCACGGACTCGGGCACCTGTAACCTGTAATACGTGTCTGATTGTTGTGCTCATCTTTTCTTCAGATAAAGTTAAGTATTAGCATCGTTTCGAACAAAGCGAATATCCAAATGACAACCAATAGCATGCGCAAATTTGACTAAGGTTGTGAGTGAAGGGGCATGTCTTCCTTTTCCTCCTGCTGCTTCCAGACGTGTAACAACAGACTTTTTGGTTTCCATGCGTTGGGCTATCATTTCTTGTGTTAGATGGGCTTTTTTACGTGCTTTTCTGATTTTTTCCGCAAGTTCTAATTGTAGACCAAATGCTTCATATTCTGCATGCCCCTCTGGGTCAGATAAAACCTTATCTTTTAGTTTTTTGTACCAAGTACCATCATCTTTAGGTACCCATTTTTTTCTACTTTTACTAGTCTTTTTTGCCATAGTCTTTTACCTCTTTCATCATATGGTAGCAAACTTGCTACCATATGTCAAACAGACCAACGATTCAAACTTTGCAAGCAGCGGAAGGGGTGGGCACGAATTCGTGAACGTATGCGTGCCCGATTGCGCACCCGTCTTTTCTTTAAACTTTAGCAAGAAAATCACTTAGCTCTTCACTTACCGGCGCAACAACGTGAATGACTTGCCCTGTCGACGGCAACCTAAACTCAATCGAATAAGCATGTAAAAACAAGCGTTTTAAGCCTAATTTACGCATGGCTTTATTAAATTCTTTATCACCATATTTATCATCTCCTGCAATAGGATGTCCTTGATATTGCGCATGCACACGGATTTGGTGGGTACGGCCTGTAATTAAGGTAGCTTCGACCAGCGTACTCTCAGTAAATTCTTGTAAAGGACGAAATAAGGTTAATGCTGTTTTACCCTCTGCACTGACTTTCACCATACGTTCGCCACTTTGCAATTGATTTTTCCGCAAAGGCGCGTCAACTTGATATTCAGCTGCTTGCCAATGTCCTTTGGTAAGTGCCCAATAAATCTTTCGCACCGCTCCTGTGCGCATTAATTCATGTAACTCATTCAATACACTACGCTTTTTGGCAAAAACCAAGCATCCTGAGGTGTCAGCATCTAAACGATGGGCTAATTCTAATTTAGGATAAAGCGTTCGCAAGGCTTCTACTATCCCTATGGGAATACCGCTGCCTCCATGCACGGAGATGCCTATAGGTTTGTTTAAAATCAATAAATCATCGTTTTCCCATAAAATACAATCGGTTAGCTTTTTTAATAAGGCAGGACTAGGTTTAGCGGTTGAAGGCGATTGTAACTGTAACGGCGGCAAACGGAGCTGATCTTCGGCTATTAGACGGTAACTGGGTGGAATACGCTTCTTATTGACTCTAACTTCGCCTTTACGCAAGATACGGTAGATATGGGTCTTAGGGACATTCTTTAAATAAGTGATTAAAAAATTATCGATGCGTTGACCAGCAACCTCTTGATTAATAACAATATATTTTACGGATTGCTTTTGCATGGCTTATAGCTCGCACTATTTTTGGCAAGTATATGATGTATCAGATGAAAAAACATCAATTAATAGTTGAAAGAGCTAAATAATCATGTTATGGTTTTAACAGTGTTCAAAAAATATGCTTATCGGTAAGTCACTTCTAGCAATCAGGATTGATTCAGTCAGCGACACGGAACCTAGATAATCTGTTTTTAATAACGAGTGGAATGTATTTTAACCTTTTGCGAGGAGTATTGAGATATGTCTAATAGTAGTAGCGTACCAGGTACCGGTAATAATAGTGATAGACGAGCGAGTGATTCAGAGAGACCTAACCTACCTGCTGCTGCTGCTGCTGCTGCTGCTGCTGCTGCTGCTGCTGCTGGAGGTACAAACATTAGCCATCCCTCACCTCCTACTCCTCCTGATTCGCCAACAGCATCCGCGACAGCAAGTCCCGCCGCTCCAGTTGCTGCTGCTCCAGCTGCTGCTCCAGCTCCGGCTCCGTCAACTTCAACTGCTTCTGCTAGCAGTACAGCTGCTGCAGCTCATGCTGCACAACAGAATCGACCGCCAGTCAGACCTAGTATTCCTCCATTGCCATTACCATTGCCTAACGCATCTGCGTCTCATGATCCTAGTCTTGCACCCTTACACACATTTTTTAATGCACCTTCTTCCTCCTCAAGCAGTTCTAGCGCTGCTGCTGCACCAACAGTAACTGATCTGGGTCTTGGTCTTAGCGCAAATGGTGTTGCTTCAACTTCAGCTTCGTCATCTTCAAGTGCTTCTTCTAGCAGCCCTATGGCTAATGAAAATGGCGGCTACCCACATGCCGTTGGATTAAACGGCAATGCAGCGGCTACTGCTGCACCGGCAGCAGCTGCTAATGGAGGCCATACAGCTCACCTTCCTCCTGAACATAAAATGCAAACTGGTGAAGTAACAATCAATATGCCTAAACCAGAAGTGATAACTGAGGCTTTAAGACAGATATATAAAAAACAAGTCGGTGAAAGAAGTGAAAGCGTTTATAATTTCGCATTGCCTTTTGCTTATTGGACATTAGTCAGTGAACTTTTATATGCATGGTTTACTCGAAAATATGTCGCAAATGGTACTACCCAAACACTTTCTGGCTTAGGTATCGCTGATATTCCATTACCAGAACAATTTACTGGTAATGGTAATGGATTTGCATTTGCACACCCTGCGATTGAATTAGTTGCTGACTTGCTAACTTTAGGAGATTTAGTTGCAAACTTAGCGGGCTTTGATCCTCATGATGAAGCTGACGGAATGAGTAAAACATTACCTAAAGGCTTTACACAAGAAACCTATGACTACCTTAAACGAGTAAAAAATGAATTTGGTACAGTTGGGATTGCCACCTTATTAATGGTAATTAACTTCGTTGCAGGTGCATGGGCAGATGTAGAATCATTCTACGACACTTTTTCTGCCTGGGGAGCTGCTACACCTTTAGCCATAGGAAAATGGGGCCCCATTTTAGCATTAATGACTGGTGGTACTGGTTACTATGTATTCTTCAGTGGGTCAGACGTACTAAACACAATTAATTTCTTATTGAATAGAGAACCCGCAAGATTTAGCCCACCTCAAGAATATTTATGGGAAAGAATGAAAAATAAAAAAGAATTTGCTATTCCTTTCCAAGTTTTTGTAGAAGGAAATGCACAAAACGTTAGTCGTATGTTTGCATTTGCTTTCTTACTGGGAAGATTAGCAGAACAAGTAGGTATGCCTACTGCGTTAGTAAAACTTGCGCAAGTCTTAGGTGGAACAAGTGGTTTTGCTGTTTCACTTTTAACTCGTTACCCTAGGGCTTACCAGAAATACTATGGTGATGCTGATAATCGCTATGATTTAGTTACTGAAGAACAGCGCACACTTATTAGAAGCATAGAACTTGAAACTGAATCCTATAGCCAATCTTTCTTAAATGAACTTAGGCGACTAGCACGAGGTGGAGCACACGAATTTGGAGCAGCATCTTTACTAGGCTACGCACAAGTTGCGCTTCCTACTTATTTTGCATCTACTAGCGCTTATTCATGGCTTGTTGGGCTTGCTGCATTAGAAGCATGGCCTGCTGCTTTACTCGCTGCTGCTATTGGTGCATTAACTGCAGCTACAAGTTACGCGCCATATCGAGCTGCACAAGAAGCCTTACGTTTAAATAAAAAAGCTCTGGAAGATAATGACGTAAAATCGAGTATCTGTGAGCAAGTTATTGAGTACACAACTCGTGAAATAACTCAAATGAATGCAAAAATAACTGCACTTGCTAACACTCGAATGTTGGATTTAAAGGTTGCGAACAGCACAATGCAAGAAGCATCTCTTAATACTCGTCATGAAGCAGAGCAGAGAGTAGGTGAAGCTACTGAACAATTAATGAAGCTAGATAGGAGATTAAAGCAATTAAATAAATGGAAGACTAATGCAGAGAAAGAACAAGCTAAATTAAAAAGTCAAAAAGTCACAGTGACTGTTGATACAGGAAAGCCTAATGATGCAAAACAACAGCATAATTCTTCTTCTGCAGCTTCTCAAAATGCACATGCTACTCCTTCTTCTTCGGCTGGGGCTGGGACTACAGTTGCAACTGCAAATACCAAAGAAGAAAAAGCTGATCCAACCAAACCTTCTACTGCTGCGACTGTCTTAGGTACACTTTCTTCTGCATTAAGCCAAGCAGCCCGTGTTGCCCAAGGTACTTCTTTCTTTTTAAGGAATTTAAGAGGCGGCAATATGAGTGATAGAGACATTACCATGTTTGCTTTAACTGCTAATACAATTACAGGCGAAAACAACCACCTCTACATGAAACCTAAAAATATTAAAACACTTAATAGTTTTAGTTGTATTGGTAATCCTCCTGCGGAAAGTAAAGTTGTTAAGGTTGCTTCAACTGAAGGAACTGGAGGCACATATGGTGCTGGCGGTGAACTTCAGAGAAAACCTGTTGCCGCTGGAAACTCTTCTGCAGCAGCTAATGCGAATGCAACAGCTTCTGCGAGTGCTGCTACAGCTGCAGCAGCGCCTGCATCATCAGCTGCAGCAGCATCTGCGTCAGCAGGTGGCGCGACAGGAGGAGGTAGTGGACCTGGTTTGTTCCGTCGAGCATGGAATTACTTTGCTGGTAATAAGAACGACTATGTTTCAATCTCCACTTCTTCTCCTACTAACTCACAAGGCAGCTCTTCTAGCCAGGATGAGGATGATAATGATCCAGAAAATAGTGGTGGCGGCAATCCTAGTAATGGACATGCGCACGCTAGTGGACATAGACACTCTCATGGACATGGACATTCACATGGAAATGGTATTATTGGCACTGGCCCAGTAAGTAATGGTAGTGCTAGTCGCCCTAGTGGTCCTGGTGGAAGTATAGTCTAAACAAAGAGCTTGGCATGATTTAATCCACCGTGTTTGGTGGATTACGGCAAAAACGCCACCCTACTACGAACCAAAGCTTATGCCATACCAGCCGCGAGCGTAGTTCGCGGCATAGCTTCGTCATCGCGAGCCTGCGAAGCAGGCGTGGCAATCCATTACTTATGGATTGCTTCGGAGCAAAGCTCCTCGCAATGACGATCTTTAGCTAACCTTTCACCCTGTCATCCCACACACGCATAATAGAATAACCTCAAAAACTGAGCTGTGAGGCTAGGTTGCGCGAAAAGCCGACGAAAAAGCGGAGTGTACACTACTTTAGTACATGAGCATTTTGAGGAGGGTTTTCGCGCAAGATAGCCCACAGATCAGTTTTGCTCGAGATGCGCTAAGCTGAATAGCGTATCTCATTGATCCATCTTCTAAATCCTGTTATATTGCTCTTGAACGTTATATTAGGGTAAATACGTATATTTGAAATACTTAGCGTTAAGAAAGGCATTATCTTTCTAACTTATTGATATATAACGAAGAATTTTTTATAATTGCGCCTTAGGGTGTGATACAGGGTTAATGAATAGCAGCGTGTCATGCCAGCGGAGGCCGTCGTCCCGTGCGAAAGCGCGGGATCCAGTAAATAATTTCTGGATCCCGCGATCAAGTCGCGGGACGACGACTTTAGCTAGCATGACACTAGAAAATACTGAATGCTTGAAAAGAATGAATGAGAAAAAACAATGCGACAAACGAATGATTTTGCAAATACTAATAGCATAACACGATGTTGCTTACTTCTTTTTGCTATACCCATTGCACCTGAAAATGCGAACTTTAACAATTTAGTAGGTTGTTAAAGTTCGCATCTTCAGGTGTGATGGGTATAAATAACCTAATCATCACACACGGCGCCTGAATGATACAGGTGACTATGAAAAGAATGTTAATTAATGCAACTCATAAAGAACAAGAGTTGCGAATCGCGTTGGCATCCGGCCAACATCTTTATGATCTCATTATTGAATCTGCAAGCCGCGAACAAAAACAATCAAATATTTACAAAGGCAAAGTGACTCGCATTGAGCCTAGCTTAGAAGCTGCTTTTGTAGATTATGGTGAAGAACGGCATGGATTTTTACCTTTAAAAGAAGTGGCTCGCGCTTGCTTTAAATCAAGTTATGAAGATAATGGCCAACGCCCTACGATTACTGAAGTTTTATCTGAAGGCCAAGAGTTAATTGTCCAAGTTGATAAAGAAGAACGCGGTAATAAAGGTGCGGCTCTCACAACTTTTATTTCCTTGCCAGGATCTTATTTAGTATTAATGCCTAATAACCCACGTGCAGGTGGTATTTCGCGCCGCATTGAAGGTGATGAACGCTCGGAATTACGCGATAATTTATCTGCTCTGACTTTACCGGAAGGCATGGGTTTAATTGTTCGCACAGCAGGCAGTGGTAAAAACCAAGAAGAATTGCAATGGGATTTAGATATTCTTTTGCGTCATTGGTCAATCATTGCAGACACTGCTAACCAACGCCCTGCTTCCTTTTTAATTTATCAAGAAAGCAATGCTGTTATCCGCGCTGTTCGCGATTATTTGCGTAAAGATATTGATGAAGTGTTAGTGGATGAACCTAGCGTTTACGAAGAAATTTTAAATCATATCAAATTAGTACGCCCTGACTTTGTGCATAGGGTAAAACTTTACAATGACCCTACCCCTTTATTTACGCGTTTTCAAATTGAAAGCCAAATTGAATCTGCCTTTCATCGCGAAGTGAGATTGCCTTCAGGTGGAGCCGTGGTGATTGATCACACGGAAGCATTAGTGTCTATTGATATTAACTCTTCTCGCGCAACGAAAGGCGGCGATATTGAAGAAACCGCATTATCCACTAACTTAGAAGCCGCTGATGAAATTGCCAGACAATTACGTTTACGCGATTTAGGCGGTTTAATTGTGATTGATTTTATTGATATGACTCCTTCACGTAACCAGCGTGAAGTAGAAGATAGAGTACGTAATGCATTAGCGATGGATAGAGCTAGAGTACAAGTCGGTCGCATATCTCGATTTGGTTTATTAGAAATGTCGCGTCAACGTTTGCGTCCTTCCTTAGGCGAATCCAGCCAAATTAGTTGTCCGCGCTGCTTAGGCCAAGGAACAATACGCGGCATTGAATCGTTAGCGTTATCGATTGTGCGTTTAATCGAAGAACAAGCAATTAAAGAAAATACGGCACAAGTCCGCGCTATTTTACCAAATGATATTGCAACGTATATTTTAAATGAAAAACGTCAAGCGATTATTGATATTGAAAAACGTCAACAAGTCGGCGTGATTATTGTGCCTAATCCGCATATGTTAACGCCGCAATATGAAGTTGAACGTATTCGTCTTTCTGATGTCACAGAAAAAGATGAAAAATTAGCGAGTTATACGTTAGCAGTGAAACCTGAAATTGAACCCTACTCGCCTAATCAATTATCGACGAAATCACCTCAAGAACCTGCAGTGAAAAGTTTATTACTCGAAAATCAGGCTATACCACCCGTGCCATCTAGTACTGCAAAAAATCCGAGTATTGTGAAACGTCTTTTAGGATATTTGTTTGAGAAAAAAGAGGAAGAAGGTGAAGAAGCAGAAGGTCAAGGAATAACGACACCCTCCACCCAACGTCCACGTCATGCACAACATGGCAACCGCCGTTATCGATCACATCAACACCGAGGCAAATCAGGTAATAGAAGACCTTCACATCATCGCGAACAACGTCAAAATAGACCTAGATCGAATGAGCAACAACAAACTGCTCCTCAAGAAAGCCATGAAACACATCAGCCAAAAGAATTAATGGTAGTCGATCACTTGAAAACCGATGTGGCTAATACAGGAGTTGCTGTAGAGCAGCATCATTTTGCTGCGGAAACAACGCATGCTCCTATTCAAGAGATGGTTACCACACCAACCGCTCAACAACCCTCTAATACACCCAATAGCAATACCGAGCGCCGTTCGCGTTATCACAATCGACGTCGCAAGCATCATTCGAAAAATCGTTTTCGTAGGCAGAAAGGAGATCAGCAGCGAGCGATTCCGGGGGAAGATATTTATAGCAAGAAAGGTGGTACGGGAGATTGATTATAGGAACCCTCTTTGAAAAAGGGGGTTATTCTTTAGGTAATAAAACGATAATCGGCTTTAATTTAGGGTCAAGCCAAGTTAAAAGCGTTTTTAAATTGGAAGCTGACATAGCTACACATCCTGCTGTCCCACTGGTTGGGCTTTTCCAAATATGAAGAAAAATGCAAGAACCTGCGCCTGGAATGTTGTGTGGATTATATTGAATAACGGCGCCTAGTTGATATTGATTAATTTGACGCATTTTTTCACCTGAATGCCAATCAGGATTTTTCATACCTACATTATCAATCAATTGATTATAGTAACGCGACTTCACATCATCCACACAGATATGCGTTTCTTTTAACGTCACAAAAGGCAGCTTCATTGAAACAGATTGAAATCCAAAAGCAGGGCCTATTTCATAAATACCCGCGGGTGTACGATTACCTTCTTCTTTTTGTTTAGGTCCAGATAAATCGGGGAATTGCATTTCAACTCCCCAGGCCATACCCTTTTTTCCCACAACAACAGGAATAGGTTTTCCTACTTTCACCCAATGATGTACATCCCATTGGTAACGTTGCAACACACCTTGTACAGCTTGCCAATTTGGCGTTTCGACTAAAACCATTTGTTGATTTTTTGCAAAACAAACTATTCCATTAAAAAATATTAGCAAAAAGATTAGGCATCGCTTCACGTGATTTTTCCCATAATGATTGACATAAGTTAGGACGAGATTGCATATACAACCCAATAATCTTAGTCCAAAGCGTGATAGAAGGTGCTGCATTATTCCCACAAGCAAGATCTATCAACGAATCTAAGGGGATTTTGGCATAATTTGCCATACCTTCCAAGGTATAATCTCCTGCTTCAATCATTTCACTCATCATAAATCGAATAATTCGACCGTCCATTTCATAATTCTCCATGATTTGATCTGAATACTGAATGCCATCATGCTGAGATTGTTCTTGATAGCTCGCATGAAAATATCGATAGACATACCACAATAAAAATGCGTTTAATAATTGCTTTTCTTGCTGGCTAGACAATATCATGATGCATTCTCCTGTTAACAAGCTATATGATATTTCAATATCTGATAAAGAATTGCGATATAAAAATTAGGATGCGAAATTTGGGTGGGGAAATCGTGAGGGCAAATGACGCGAAGCGTCATCCCGCAAACGACGCCTTATGTCGTCCCGCAAATTTCTCATCCTAATAATTCGAAAAGAACTATGGCTTTTCAGGAGAAATTATGCGGGATCCAGCTTTTACCAGCCTTTTTTAATAAGATAAGTTGCTAAAACCTGGATCCCGTATAATTGCTCATGAAAGGCTAAAAATATTTTTAGTTACCGAGGATGAGCAATTTACGGGACGACAGAAACTATCGATTTGCGTGACGACGTCCTACTCACGATTAACGCAACATTATACGAAGTTAAGCTACATGTTGATAAAAACCTGGATGACATCAATCCTGACGATTAAAGATAGAAACACATCCCCGAAAAAATGGACTAAACTCAGGAAAAGAATATTGATTATCACTCACCAACGATTGTGTAAATAACTTATCTATTGTTTCAATTTTCGTACTCGGTGCAATTTCTCCAAATTTATCTTTGTCAGAATGATAATAACCATATTGAATGCGTGAAGAAAATTCAAATAATGGCGTTTTTTCAATGCCCAGCTTACCTAATCGCATTTCTACCAGCAATTCCTCCATGATATCTTTTAATTCTTGTAATTCCATCATGGTACTTGCTGCTTGCGTTGATTTAGGAGAAAAAATCATGGTGGTTGGCATTTGCAAAGAATAATACACTGGCCGATGTTCTTTAGAAGTAAAATGATGCGTATGCATAATAATAGGCGCATATTTTTTTAATCCATAATCCTCTATAAATATTTCTTGCAACCCGCGCACCGGCGCTGCCACACTATTAATTGCGGGAGTAAATGCAGGTTGTGCGCCATTACCAATGGCAATTAAATATTTTACGGTATCTGCCAAATAGGGATTGGGTTTTAAATTCTTTTTTTCTTGGATCACAGAAAATAAAAAATCAAAAATGGCTTGATTACGTTTGAAGGTAGATCCTTGCCAAACGCGATTTAATAAAAAATAATAAAATTCTCGCCATCGAAGATCTTGTTTATGGGTAAACCATTTTTTAGAAAAAAAGATAATTTCACAAAACCATTCTTCAGAAAATGATTTTTGCTTAGCGAGCTCCACAAACATTTGCCAATGGTCTGTTAATTTTCTAGGAAGAGGTAACGTCAACCCATATTTATTTTTTAAACGACGATAACCATTTTTATCGGTAATTTTAGGTAGCATACATAACGTGCGTGCTCCCGATGATACGTTCCAAAAATTGCCTTCTTGATACGATAACCCATCATCTAAAACTCGCCATAAAGAAATAAATCTGCCTGGATGAAATAACGCAGCAGGAATAATCCGATTTTCCGTTTCCACAAAAGATTCTAAGGTATTTTGTGTAATCAATCCAACAGGCAGGCTTCCATTATAAGAAAGATCTTCTTTTATTCTGCTAGAAATATTGTGATTCTGTAGAATAGAAAAAATTCCTTTATCAACAATCTTTGCTCCATAAGGATAACGAGCGACATAAAGCGCATAATCATCCGCGGGTGAAAGCGAATTGACTATTGCTGCAAACTCTGGACAAATCGTTTTTATCTGATGGCATAATGTTTTCCATGTATGCCGCTCCAATGTAACCAATTGTTTCATGTACACTTACCTATATAACTAAACAAAGGGCAGTGTAAGCTATATTTTGTATCAAAAAAATACACCTACAACCCTCTTAACCGCTTACAAATGAAAAGAAAAATGGCAAATAAGTTCAATTTTTGAACTTATTGTAAAATTAATCAACGAGTAAGAATGCATAAAAAATATTAACAAAATCTTAAGGTTAGGATATAATGAGCAAATATCTTACAGGAAGTCACTAATTAATCTGATAATGCTATAGGCTAAATACCTTGTTACTTATGTGTCATGCCAGCTCTCGCTGGCATGACAAATACTGCAACCTAGAGAAATCATCATGCATTACAACATTGCTCTCATCCCCCAAACCAAAAGTCATGAATTTATTCAACTTGCTAATACATTCTCCTTTTTAGCTAATAATTATTTACTAGGCCCTCGCTCGCTTCCTCACGTAACGCTATGTCAGTTTTATGCTGAGACAAACGAAATTGATATTCTATGGCAAAAAGTCTGCGCTGCACTTTTACCCTCACCTATTGAATTACTCTTTACAGAATGGAGTTTTGTTACTATCAATTCTTTATTTTGGGTTTCACTACTGCCTTCTACTCGCGACTTTAGGGGTCAAGTGCCACTTATGAGCACTTTGATAAAACAAATGATAAAACAAAGTGCTCATAAGTGGCACTTGACCCCTTCTTCCTATGATCCGCATTTAACATTATTGAATACGAAACAAAAAGATTATAAAAATACGGTGACGTCATTACAGACTAACCCTATCCATATAATAGATACATTTCAGGTTTGTTTGGGTAGGTCAGATGAGGTGGGGCAGTTGATTGAGATAGTGAAATAAAGTTGACATATTAACATAAATTCGTCATCGCGAGGCCGCGTAAGCGGCCGTGGCGATCCATAGTATAAATATGGATTGCTTCGGAGCTGGACGCTCCTCGCAATGACAAAACATCACCGCGACTTCGTACAGGGACTACGTGCTACTGATTTTTTCTACCAAACGCAGCAATAATCAAACCGCCGAAGAACCAACCAACGATTAAATCAGCGATTTCAACTAATGTATATTGCATGTCGAATCCAAACCAATTCCAATAACATACATCAGTCATAATTCCAGCTGCAAAAGCAACGATAACGACAAAGATCACTCGACTAAAATAATTTAATCCTTGCGTTCTAAATAATAACCAAGCAACAAAGAAAGCAGCGATAATTTGTGTTAGTACACCAATTGCCATTTGCAAGTACATTGTAGTAGGTACAGGGCCTAAACGCACAGCAGCAAATACCATAGGACCTTGCATTAAATCTTTATTCACTAACTGGCCTTTATTATCCATTTGAGGAAGAACATACATTCCCGATGAAGGTGAATTTGCTTGGATTTGTTGTGCAACGGATTTTTCATCTTTGAAATTGTGTAAGGTTGTCATATGCCATGGTAATACCATCCATGAAATGCAACTCCAAATAAATACCGTGATGCCGCCTAAAATACCGGCTTTGATTACTCTCGTCATAGCTCTACTCCATTAGTAAAAAGTAAAATTTAATGCTACCTGATTTTTACTTTCGGGTACATAGGAAGAAGGGGTCAAGTGCCACTTATGAGCATGTTTGAGGAAGAAGGGGTCAAGTGCCACTTATGAGCATGTTTGAACAAAGTAACATGCTCATAAGTGGCACTTGACCCCTTCTTCCCTTTTCGCTGGTCTAGATAATGGGTAGCTAAGTGAGTATATATAGTTTTTATGAGCTAGCGTCCAGGGATAGATGACGCGGGAGGTACAAGGATGTACCAGGCGAATAAAAACTATATATACTCACTTAGCTAAATCTCTTAATAAGTAATGACCAAAGGTATCAATATGATCTAATGATAACCTTAGTGCCGATATTAGCAAAATTATAGCGCATCCATTCAGCATCTTGTACATCCATACGCACACAACCATGGCTAGCATTTGCTTCCATCACATATTGAGAGCCATGCAATGCTAAATTGCCATTAAAGAACATGCAGTATGGCATTGGCGCACCACCATGTGGCAATGGATAGCGAGTTGACTTACAGCCTGCATCACCTAATGATTGAATACGAAACGATCCTGAACGCGTACGGCAAGGACGTCCTAAATCATCGCACCAATCTGACCCTGCTGTCGCCAATCCCGCACGAATTAAATTGCCATCGGCAGAATAAGCACCCCAAGCATGCACATTAGGATCCACTAACACCGTTTTTTCACCGGTACTAATATGTTGTGGCATTCTAGACTCATAATTTGCTGCAACACGAGGCGCTGCCGCAGGTTGTTGTTGTGGCAGAGGCGGCATACCGTAGTCATCATAATAACCATTTGAAGCACACGCACTAACTAATAAAGGAAACATACATGATAAAACATACAATTTAATGTTACTCATGGTAGCACTCCTTTTGTTTATTTATGATTCCATTTTACCTGATTAGCGGTGCTGATTTGTGCAGTATTTTTAATTTAATGTATTGACATGTGTTTAATTTGGCTTCGATTTCTATATATGATTAATATTTAATCTATCATTTTCTGGATGCCAGCTTTCGCGGGCATGACATATATGGATTGCCACGCCTGCTTAGCAGGCTCGCAATGACGCAGGTTAAAAATTAACCA
>Ga0206967_1026_pt2 | contig 32527 bp, 23 predicted proteins | sample Alteio_BWOrgHeat_24_FD_153259 | JGI IMG/M metagenome (GOLD analysis project Ga0206967, IMG submission 153259) | Enriched cells from forest soil in Barre Woods Harvard Forest LTER site, Petersham, Massachusetts, United States -... | ecosystem: Environmental > Terrestrial > Soil > Temperate forest >...
GGTCGTTGTTGACTCTGCTTCAGGGCACAGTGGCTTTTTTTGAGCGGCGGTTCCGTCGATTTGGATTCTTCGGAATTGCAGGAGAGAACTGGTCTCAACAGCGGTACGAAGCGTTCTGTGCCGCACTTGGAAGGCAAGAGACCATTGCGGCACAGGATAGAGAGGTATCTCTCTATGAGCTACCGCGCGAGGCGACGGGCACTACGTCCTGGGAGCGACTCGAGAATAGACTGGCTCGCTGGGTTTCATCTTTGTCGAAGCCGGCAGGCATTCTGGTGTGCAGCGACCAGCGGGGCCCTCAATTACTGGAGGCCTGCCGTCGAGCGGCGGTGTCGGTGCCCGAAGAGATTGCGGTGATTGGAGTGGACAACGATGAGCCGCTGTGCGAGGCCTGCGATCCTCCCCTGTCAAGTATCGAGGCCGGCCACGAAAAGGTGGGCTATAGCGCTGCAGGCTTACTCGACGGCATCTTAAATGGAGTAGCTGCACCAAAGCTGTTGCTCGTGCAGCCTGAGCAGGTAGTCGCACGGACTTCCACGGATAGAGTTGCTATCAGCGATGGGGTGGTCGCAGCGGCGTTGCGCCTGATCCGGGAGCGTGCGCATGAGGGCTTAAGTGTCGGGACGATCGCCCGCCACGCAGGTTTGTCGAGCAGCGCCCTACAACGACGTTTTAGAGAGGCACTTAACCGCTCGGTACATCAGGAAGTGCTCGCGACAAAGATCCAGCGGGCCTTGGAACTAATTCGGAAAACAGAGCTATCCCTCGCTGTCGTGGCTGAGCGAGCAGGATTCAACCATCAGGAATACATGGGTGCTGTTTTCAAGACTCGGTTGGGAAAGACTCCGGCGCAGTTGCGACAGGACACTCATGGGCGGTAAGTCGTTCAGTGTTGCTTTGGTCGGGCGGTAGGATGCCCGTATTTCTACAATAATTGACCCATTTCCTCGTATGGAAAAGCTCGTGCTTATCCTATAGTGCGCAATTCATTACCACTTTGTGGGCAAATCTCCAGAGAATATGGGAATGCGAACAGCTCTATTTTTAAAGATTACGGCCATTGCCTTCGTCACTAGCATTGCATGCGCGCAGCAGCAGCGGCCGCCGGCCATTCCCCTGATTGCCTACAACCCCTACTTCAGCGTCTGGTCGATGGCGGATCATCTCACCGACGAGAATACGAAGCACTGGACAGGAAAGCCACAGCCGTTGGTCGGCATGGTGCGCATTGACGGCCATCCGTATCGCTTCATGGGAGTGCTACCCGAAGAGCAGAGTGGGAATTTCCCAACCGGCGTGCCAGCGATGCAACAGATCGCGGTCGAAGTCACTCCAACACATACCCTCTACACTTTTGGAGCGGAGGGGGTGAGGCTCACCCTGTCGTTTTTCACGCCATCACTGCCAAAGGATCTGGACGTTCTTTCGCGACCCGTCACTTACCTCACCTTCACGGTCAGCGCCGAGGGAACGCACGATGTCTCGCTATTTTTTGACGCAGATCCTCTTCTTTCTGTAGATACAGAGGGTGAGGAGGTGACCTGGGGCCGCGGACATGCGCAAGGATTGACCGTCCTCAGCGTGGGCTCACGCGATCAGAAGGTTCTCGCCCGCTACGGAGACGACGTGCGTATCGATTGGGGATATCTGCGCGTTGCAGTTTCTGATGCGGCTGCAGCGCAAACGGTGCTCTCGCACGACGCCATCGATTCGTTCATCAAGAATGGCTCCCTGCCTGATGCGGACGATCTGGATATGCCGCGAGCGCCATCATACACAGGGCAGGCTGCGCATCTGGCGGTGGTATTGCCTTTGGGCAATGTCTCCACCTCGCCTGTCTCACGACACCTTCTGTTGGCTTATACCGAGGGCTACGCGATTGAATATCTCGGCCGTAAATTGCGGCCCTACTGGCAGCGCAATGGTAAAACCGTGGAGCAGATGCTCACCGAAGCCGAAACAGGCTACTCCAGCCTCGAGGAACGCGGTCGCCGGTTTGACGAAGAGTTGACGGCGGACCTGAAGAAGGTGGGCGGCGCTGCCTACGCCCAGCTTGCCACTCTAGCCTATCGGCAGACGCTCGCGGCCAACGGGTTCGTTGCCGACATCGATGGAACGCCGATGCTTTTCCCCAAAGAGAACTTCTCCTGCGGTTGCATCGCTACGGTGGATGTGATCTATCCCGCCGCGCCATTTTTCCTGTTCTTCAATCCGGCGCTCGTGGAGGCTCAACTGAAGCCAGTTCTGGATTATGCCACGCTGCCTCGCTGGACATTCCCCTTTGCGCCGCATGATCTAGGCTACTACCCGTTGGCTAACGCCCCTTTTGCAACTCTGACGTCCGCAGGAGAGCAGATGCCGGTGGAAGAGAGCGGCAACGTTCTGATCTTGGCTGCGGCGACCGTCCGTGAAACGGGTGATTGGAACTTTGTTCGTAAGTACTGGCCATTGTTTACAAAGTGGGCTGGATATCTACGCGAGAAAGGGCTCGACCCGGAAAACCAGCTCTGCACGGATGATTTCACCGGTCACCTGGCTCACAACACCAATCTTTCCATCAAGGCCATCGAAGGGTTGGCCTCGTATGCGCAGATGGCGCAAGGCATGGGTAAGCCGGATGTCGCCAAAGACTATGCGCGCCTGGCGGCGGAGATGGCGAAAAAGTGGCAAACCATGGCCTTCGATGGAGATCACTATAAACTGGCCTTCGACAAGGCTGGCAGCTGGAGTCAGAAATACAACTTGGTGTGGGACAAAATTCTAGGCCTGAATCTCTTTCCTGATAAGCTGCGCCAGACGGAGATGGCTTATTACCTGAGCCATATGAGCGAATACGGACTGGCGCTCGACAACCGTGCGGATTACACCAAACTCGACTGGGAGCTTTGGACTGCCACGCTCGGCGATCAGTCGCAGTTCGTCACTTTCTTAGCCCCGATCAGCAAGTGGGTCAACGAGGGCCATACGCGCGTACCGCTCACCGACTTCTACGACGCCAAGACAAGTGTTCAGTCGGCTTTCCAGGCTCGCTCCGTGGTGGGCGGGGTCTTCATCAAGGCTCTCTCCGATGAGTCGATGGCTAAGAAATGGCGGAGTCAGTGATCTGGGCAATCGCCCAGAAGCGGTTCAAGGAAGAAATTTTCATCGAGATCTGGCTGCCCGACTGCAATCAAGACATCTGTCAATCACGTTAGGCAGTGCGGGGTTGTCGTTATCACGTTTCCACGCCATTAGAAGCTCCACCGGGCGCTGTGCGCGTATTTCCCGCACCGGCCGAAATACCACTCCCTCAAAACGTAGATGCATGGCTGCTTCAGGAACCAACGCGGCCCCGAGGCCTGCTTTCACCAGTGCCAGGATCGAATGAACCTGACTGACATGCTGCGTGTAATAAGGATGAACGCCCACCCGCGAGAATGTACCCGCGACGAGGTCATGGAAATAACGAGCTTCCACGGGCGAGTACGTGAGGAAAGGCGCGCGATCGAAATCTTTAAGCCTGGGCAAGCGCCCGCGGGCCAGCGGGTGGGTGTGTGGCAGAGCTGCCACTAACGCCTCGCGCACCACGCAGCGCGATTCGAAGTCAGTGTTCGCCGCGTGCGGGCGCAGCAGTGCGATGTCCAAGCGGCCGGAGTCGAGCGCTTCGATCTGCTCCATCGTCACCATTTCTTTGAGCGTCAGATCGATATCAGGCATACGCTCACGGCACATCACAATCAACCCGGGTAGGAAGCGATATCCGGATGCCGCTGTGAAGCCCATGGTGACTGAACCCGCCTCGCCGCATGCGGTACGGCGCACCGCCAGCGACGCGGATTCGATGAGACGCAGAATAGCGCGTGCCTCCGGCAGGAAACTGCGGCCTGCACGCGTGAGTTGCACACGACGGCTGCTGCGCTCCAGGAGTTGTACTCCAATCTGACGCTCGAGGAGCTGTATCTGCCGGCTCAAGGGCGGCTGAGTCATGTGGAGCCGCGCTGCCGCGCGGCCAAAGTGCAATTCCTCGGCGAGAACTACGAAACCGCGCAACTGGCTAAATTCGAGCATCGATGCGTTTCCTGAATTGATCCATAGCGTTATTAGCTTAGACGCGCATCGTTTCACCTGCTAGCATTTTTCGACTCAAGCGTTCATTCAGGCTGCAGGCGACCACACCGCTGACGATGACTCCCATTGAGATGGCGATCGAGATCGGCAAGGTCTTCGCATTGTGACGCTGAAATAACAACTCACGAAACTAGCAGCGGGGTCATCGTGACGTATAAACGACTCATTGTAGGTGTAAGCCTAGGTCTAGGCCTTGCCCTATCAGGAGTCGTAGACGGGTCGCAGCGCTGGCGGATGCAGCCCCTTGAAATCCCGACACGTTGGGCGGCATCGATTAGTCCCAGCAACGCTCTTCCCGAATATCCCCGACCCCAAATGACTCGCGGCCAGTGGCAAAATCTGAACGGGCTCTGGGATTACGCAATCACATCCAACGATGCGCGGAGGCCTGATCGATACGACGGCACTATCTTAGTTCCCTATCCTCTGGAATCCGCACTTTCCGGAGTTCAACGATCTCTTCAACCCGACCAGCTCTTGTGGTATCGCCGCACATTTACATTACGGCCTACAGCCGTTGGGAAGAGAACGTTACTGCACTTTGGCAGCGTGGACTATAGAGCAACCGTGTTCATAAATGGACTTGAAATCGGCACACACAATGGAGGGTACCAGCCGTTCACGTTCGATATCACGAATGCGCTTCAACTCGGGACCAACGAGCTGATCGTCAAAGTCTATGATCCGACCGACGCCGGTCCCAATCCGCACGGTAAACAGACGCTCCATCCTCAAGGAATTCAGTACACCGCAAGCAGCGGAATCTGGAAAACGGTGTGGCTGGAGAACGTACCCAAAACCTACATCGAAGACCTCAAGATGACTCCAGACGTGGATGGAAGTCAGTTGAATATCGAAGTGGGTCTCCAGGGCCAGACAGAGAGCTATCGTATCGAGGTGGTAGCGAAAAGCGGCTCGACTGTTGTCGCCCGCAAAATCGTGAGCGGCCCAACCGCGTTACACATACTTCGTCCTCACTTGTGGTCGACGGGCGATCCATTTCTGTACGACCTCGACGTTCGACTTCTGAAAGGCAGGCAGGTTATCGATGAAGTGCAGAGCTACTTCGGCATGCGCAAGATCGAGACCAAAAAGGATTCGGCGGGAATCGATCGGATATTTTTGAACGGCCAATATACCTATAACCTCGGTGTGTTGGACCAGGGCTTCTGGCCAGACGGGCTCTATACCGCTCCCGCAGACGCTGCTCTCAAATTCGATGTGCAAGCCGTCAAAGCGATGGGCTTCAATACCATCCGCAAGCACCTCAAGGTGGAGCCTGACCGCTGGTACTACTACTGCGACAAGCTAGGCATTCTCGTATGGCAGGACATGCCTGCCTCTAACAATGATACCCCCGAAGCGCGTACCGAGTTTGAGACAGAAGTTAAGGAGAATTTGGCGCAGTTGCATAATCACCCCAGCATCATCGCTTGGGGGCTGTTCAACGAAGGCTGGGGCGCCTATGACCAGGAGCGCCTCGCGCGCTGGATGAAGGAGTTGGACCCCTCCAGGCTGCTCAATGGGCATTCGGGACCCTTCGGCTCATATCGTCTGGCCGAGTGGGAGAGACACAGGAGCCCTGCGCAGCTTTTTCATGAAACCGTTGGCGGCGGCACTGAGGAGTATCTCGATGAGTTGCAATCGAGAGAGGATAACGAGCCGGCGAATTGGGCCAGCAACATGAGCGACTTGCACCACTACTCGAATCCAACGATGCCTCCGGCAAAGCCCGGTAAGGTGCGGGTATTGGGGGAAACCGGCGGCATCGGCGTCGTGATCGATGGGCATACCTGGAAAGATATTTCGGGGTTTGGATACGAAGACGATACGCCCGGACAGTTGGCGCAAACTTATTCCAAGATCGTGGAGACGCTGAAATCCTTGGAGACTCAAGGTTTGGCGGGATCCATGTACACGGAGTTATCAGACATTGAGGGCGAACAAAACGGCCTCCTGACCTATGACCGCACAATCGGCAAGATTCCGGTCGGAACAATCGCGAAAATAAACGCACAGCTTGTTCCTACCCCGGCGAATTATGCCGTCGCCACACGCGGCTTCACTGTCGAGAGCGTTGACTCCACCCCTGACAATCAACGATTGGTGAGCCTTACAGCACAGTACAGAGCGGGAGAGCGTCAACCATCATTCCTAAAAACACTCGCAGTGTTGGCCGACCGTGAGAATGATCAGCCCCTGGCAGCCGAGGTCAGGGACGAGCTCGTCCGACGGCTGCCGCAGCCTTATTCCGCGGATAGCTGGTCATTACTCCTGGCGACGACCCGGACCTCGAAAGACGAAGGGTTCACCATATTGCTGGCCCGCTGCGGTGAGGCGGATTCCGTGTTGGGAATGAACGTAGCGGAGACGGCGCTCCGAAAAATCATCTTCCGCGAGGAGATCCCGCCCTACGATTCAACGAATGCACCGGATTGGCAAGCCATTGAAAAGACGGCGACTGCCAAATACGGCCAGCTCGGGGCGGAGGAAGTCCATGGCGCTGAAATGATGTATTACCTTGGCAAGTCGGACTGGAATCGGTTCGGCGATTACTATGCCCGGTATTTCGCTACGGCCGTGACGCGCAGCGAATATCCAGTGGCGAGCCTTTCGTACAAGATGTTCGAGTACGTCACTGATCCTGCTGCACTCGAAGCGGCAATAAGAACCCTAAAATCCTCCATTGATACGGACGGGTCTGCTGGTCATGCAGTCGAGCTGGATACCTATGCGGGTCTGCTCTACAAGGCTGGTCATAAGCAGGAAGCACTTCAGTGGCAAGAGAAGGCTATGAAACTCGCGCAAGGCGGAGATACAGAGCTCGTCGCGAATTTCAAAAAAATGAAGGCTGGCGAACCTACTTGGAACTAGGAAAGGGAGACGGACGTGAATGCCGTAGGCTTACGCGCTGGTCAAGATCCCGCATGTCACAACACGATCATTGTCGGAGGGGGTCAAACAGGCCTGTGTCTTGGGTATTTTCTCAGCCGCGCTGGCGACGATTTCCTGATATTGGATGCCGGGGAGGCCGTGGGTGATTCCTGGCGCAATCGCTACGACTCACTGAAGCTGTTTACACCGACCCAGTATGATTCGCTCCCAGGCCTCGAGTTCCCCGGCCGACGGGACACCTATCCAACAAAGGATACGGTAGCGGACTACATCGCGAACTATGCCGCACGGTTCCGACTTCCCGTACAACTCAATACAAGCGTGACCCGAGTTTCCCGATCAAAGACCGGATTCATTGTGGAGACGAGTCGAGGAGTGTTCACAGCCTGCCAGGTTGTGATTGCGACCGGAATTATTCAGCGTCCGCTCACTCCTGCGTTCGCGGCCCGGCTGTCTAGCAGTGTCTTTCAGACACATAGCGCAGAGTATAGAAACCCCAAGCAGTTGGCACCCGGCGATGTGCTAGTGGTTGGCGCCGGCAATTCTGGGGCACAAATCGCTGTGGAGCTTTCGCATGATCGCAAAGTCTATCTGGCGATAGGGAAGGAGCCGCGGTGCGTACCGCAACGCTTTCTTGGACGCGATTATCTTTGGTGGGTGATCCTTCTCGGGATGATGGACGCAACGCCAAACTCATGGCCCTGGGGGCGCAGAATCCGCGCTACCAATTCGATAGTCGGTATGGAGCTGTTACGTCTGATACGCAGAGGTCATATCGTCCGAAAACCTCGTGTTGCAGCGGCCGAAGGAGAACAAATACTTTTCGCAGATGGATCGCGGCAGCGGTTCTCCAATGTGATTTGGGCAACCGGATACGATCACGATTTCTCGTTGGTGGACGCTCCCGTGTTTGATTCTCACGGGAAATTGATTCATCAACGCGGGGCGACAACGGTGGAGGGACTGTATTTCCTCGGTCAACGCTGGCTTCACACCGGCGGCTCGGGATTTATCGGTTTCGTGGGTCGAGACGCAGAGTACCTTGCTGCTCGGATGACACCACGGGCCGGGGCCGCAGCATCTCGAACTGTTGTGGCGAAGAGTGCGACCGCATGATGAGCGCGACCCGACTGTGGCTCAGAACCGCGAGGGATTGAAGAAAGATGCCCGTGCCAAATCTGATACTTGGCGCAGGTCTGACAGGGCTTTCCTGCGCGTATCACCTATCGGACCCTGGTCGTTACAGGCTAATTGAGCGCGACACCACGGTCGGAGGATTAGCTAAAACACGGAAGCGACCCGGAGGATTTCTGTGTGACGGCACCGGTCACTGGCTGCACCTGCGTACCGAATATGCCAAGAGTATGGTCCAGACTTTACTCGACGGAAATATCAGCCCCCGCCAGCGCCGCGCTCGCATCTTCTCCAAGGGTGTTTTCACATCCTATCCATTTCAGGCGAATACCTATGGGCTCCCGGCCACGGTCATTTCGGAGTGTCTGTTAGGATTTATCCACGCGTCCCAGAAAGAGGACCGCTGTGAAGCGACTAACTATCTTGAGTGGATCCGCCGACAGTTCGGCGAGGGGATCTGCCGGCACTTCATGGAGCCATACAATCGGAAAATATATGGCGTCCCTCTCGATACTCTTGCGTCGAACTTTGCTGCCAAGTACATACCGCGACCCTCCATAGAGTCGGTCGTCAATGGCGCCCTTGGCCTCTCGCCTGAAGCACTGGGTTACAACGCGAGTTTTGTCTATCCGACAAACGGCGGGATCGGAGCACTTGCCGAATCGATGCATGAACGCATCCCGCGCAAGGCTGAGCGGGGCCGCGAAGCAGTCGCAATAGATCTAGTCAACCGAAACGCGACCATGGATGATGGCGAACGGATCGTCTTCGAGCGCCTGGTGAGCACGATCCCTCTGCCGGATCTGGTAAACCGCTGTGTAGAGGGTAATCCCGCCGCCGTTCCGGAAGATATTGTCGAAGCGAGCTCGTTGTTGCGCGCCAACTCCGTGCTCTACTATGACATAGGGATCAGAGGCGAACCCAAACCCCACCAGGACTACCACTGGATTTATCTCCCCGAGCCATCCTTTCCGTTCTATCGGATTGGTTCCTATTCGGCCGTTGAGCGCACTCTTGCCCCGCCCGGGCACCGCAGCTACTACATCGAGCTCGGTCACGTGGGTGAGGTGGACCCGTCAAGGTTTGTTGAGCCAGTGTTGCGTGGCCTGCGCGAGCTCGGAATCCTGGAGGACGACAATGATGTGGTCTTCATGGTTCCCAACATCCTTTCCCCCGCCTATGTTTTGTTCGACCAGCAGTACGAAGCCGCACGCAAAACAGTGTTGTCCTGGCTCGCCCGCACTGGCGTGATATCGGTAGGTAGATACGGCCGATGGCAGTACAACGCGATGGAAGATGCGCTCCTTGAGGGTAAAGAAGCGGCGGAGATTCTCTGCGGAGATCGCACGCTTGAGGAGGAACCGTGCACACAATGACCCCTGCGGCGCTGAACGAGGAACCGGAGTTGTCGATCGTCATTCCGGTCTACAACGAGGCAGCCATTGTCGAGGACTCGTTGCGCGGATTTTATGCGCGCGTGGAAAAATTCAACAGACGATTCGAGATCATCGTCGCCGAGAACGGATCCCAGGATGAGACCGCCGAAATTGTGCGCCGCTTGACACAAGAACTGCCGTCTGTGCGCCTGCTACAGATCCATGAGCCCAACTACGGCAAGGCATTGCGCGCCGGCATCATGGCCGCACGGGGACGCTACATCCATTGCGATGAGATCGACATTTGTGATGCCGACTTCCACCGGCGTGCTCTGGAGTTATGCGTCGGCGAGGACGGTGGCTTCGACGTTGTCGTGGGCTCAAAGACTATGAGGGGCTCGCGCGACCGCCGACCGTTTTTCCGCCGTGCGGCGACCACGATGATCAACGGAATGCTTCGGGTTTCGCTGGGTTTCCGCGGGACCGACACACATGGTCTCAAGGCATTGCGTCGCGCATCGATCATTCCGATAGTGGAGCGATGTGTAGTCGACCGCGATATGTTTGCTTCAGAGTTGGTCATCCGGGCTGAGCGCGCCAAAATGCGTATCGTTGAAATTCCGCTTGACCTGAAGGAAAAGCGCCAGCCCCCGATTCGGCTCACCAGGCGGGTGCCACGAGTCCTCGGGAACTTGATGCAGCTCGTCTACGTGATTCGCTTTCGACAGTCATGAAGGGAGCGGCCATCACCATCGACGTGGACTCCCTGCGCTTTTATCGCAAGATACACGGCCTGCCGCCGGCGCATGAGTCAGAAGACCCGATCTACACCCTCGCCGTGCCAAGGTTCTTCCAGCTTATCGGCGAGCTCGATGTGCCAGCGACATTGTTCCTGGTGGGCCAAGACGCTCCTGCGTACGCCGCGCAGTTTGCAGCCGCTCGGGAACTCGGTGCAGAGATCGGCAATCACTCCTTCAGCCACGACTACCAGCTCGCAAACCTACCACCCGACGCCATCAGGAAAGACCTGGAACGAGCCCATTGCGCACTCCTGCCACTGACGCCTGATAACAAGATCAGCGGTTTTCGGGCACCCGGATACAACACGAGTCCGGCGTTACTCGCGGCCGTTGCCAACCTGGAGTACACCTACGACTCCTCGAGGCTGCCATCGCCGTTGTATTTTGCCGCCCGTGCAGCAGCCATCGGTGCGTACAGGCTGTTGGGACGACCGTCTCAATCCCTGATCGGCGAGTGGAACGCCTTCAGCGGATCACTGGCGCCCCATCGCCAGGGCCCATTGCTCGAGTTGCCTATGTCCTGCGAGCCACTCTCGCGCATTCCTTTAATTGGAACGTTGGTAACCGCCATGCCTGCGCGGCTCCGGCACTTTCTGGTCTCTCGTACAGTACGGGCGTTGAAATACTTCAATTTCGAGATGCATGCGATAGACCTTCTGGATTCCTCCGAGGTCACACCTGATCTGGTTGGAGTGCAACGCGACTTGAAGATTCCTGTGGCCGAAAAGATGCGATGTTTCCGTCAGGTTTTTTCCCAGCTCAAGCAGGAATGCACATTGATGACCCTTCGGGATATTGCACTCGCAGAGGCGCAATGAACTACGTCGCGCAGGACACGAAACCCGCTCTTGGTGCAGTCGGCTTCTGTCGATCCCGAGAGCGCTCCTACCGAAACAATACCACGACACCTCCGTGGCCGAAGACACTGGGACACTGATGCCACCACAATCTTCACCAGCGATTTCAACTCAGGGCCGGTCTGTAATTACAGCGAGTCGACTTTGCGGGCCGGTGCCAGCGCTTCGAACCCTGTTTCCCGCTGAGCGGCTTGTCAAAGCCGACTACGCCGTCGCCTTTGCTTTCATTGGCGCGTGCTTCCTGCTCTTCTTCCATCACGACATATGGGGGGTCGGCTGGGACTCCCTGAACTTTCTCTTTGGAAAGCCGTTAGAGTTTTACGACAACTGCAAGAAGATTCGTGGGGCCGGCCAAAGCATGTACGGGACCCCCTATCCGCCGACGTTATACGCCATCTTCGCGGTCTGGTTGCTTCCGCTGAAGCTAGTTGGCGTGATCACTGGCCCTGAGACGTTCTCAGTATATCTAACCTATTGGCTCAAACTCCTGACGGCGATCGCTTATTGCGCATCAGCGGCTCTCTTCTATCGTATTGCTCGTGAGTATTCGACCGACAAGGACTGGGCGAAATTCGCAACCGCTGCCTGGCTGACGATGCCACTGGCGCTCTTTTCAGAATTCATCTTTTCTCAATATGACATTTTCTATGTCCTGCTGATCATGGCAGGCTTCCTGATGTTTCTGCGCGGACACCTGTTGCGCGCGTCGCTCTTCTTTGGTCTTTCCATAACATTCAAATATTTCCCGACGTTTGTCTTCGTTCCGTTGCTGCTATTGCACGAGAAGCGATTAGCTCGAATCGCAGCCTACGCGGTCATCTTTCTCGCGCCGACACTGCTCATCAACTGGTTGTTTGGTGACTCGCCAGGTTTTGTCGAAGGTGTCAGAAATTTCCCCGTCGTAAACAGAATCTACGACGCCTTTGTCGACCTCGGTTCCTGGCGTGTCTATTACCTCTTCGCCGGCTTCACGATCGTATGCGGTCTCGCTTATTTCACAGAAGCAACTGATCACACTCGTGCCCGAATTGCGGCGTACTTTTGGCTCACATCAGCAATTCTGGGACTCGCATTTATCGTCTGGCACCCTCAGTGGGGAATGTTTATCTCCCCGGCGATTGTGCTGACATCGTTGATCACGCGGAAAGCCGCGAAGTTCCTGCTTTTGGATCTTGCAGGCATGTTCTTTTTTACGGCCACAGTCGCCCTCTTTTTCACAGACAATGTGGACGCCGCATTGTTCCGAGGGGGACTGTGGGGACTTGATTTCGCTAACTCATACTTGATGGCGAAGGTATTCAACTGGTTTCGCGATCACAGCGCCAATGTGTTTCTGTCGTGCTTCTGGGCATATCTCGCGCTTCAAGTAATCCTAAAGTTCAGGCTGCTCGTTCGAGAGCCGAGCGAGCCGGACATCGATAGCGTTGACTACGGACTCATTCGTCAACGCTTCTATGTTGGCCTGTTGATTTTCCTAGTTCCGGCTTCCATCGCCATAGCCAAGGATCTCACGAGAAGTAAGGTCATAATCACCAACAATGATTACCTGTTCGCCGGCCGCAATTTCGGCGAGCTGCGCGAAAACCGGAGTTTCGAGCAGACATTCATCGCGCGCGGTAAAGCGATCACGCAGGTGAGTATGATGGTCTTTCCATTCGATAAAGACAGTAGCGGAAACGTATCAATCGAAATAGTCGACTCAAAAGGAACTGTCCTCGGGAAGAAAACAGACGCTGCTACAACCCCCGTATCCGACGACGGCTGGCGCAACGTTGTGTTCGAGCCAATCCCTGTGACACCTAACGCACAGTACAGGATCCGACTCACCGCACAGGGTTGCGTTTCAGGAAAGACGGTTACCTGGTGGGGATCTGTGACGAACAGCTACGGGGACGGGGAGGCTTTCGTAGATGGGATTCCTCAAAAGTCGGACTTCGCGTTTAAGGTTTTCCTGGACAGGTAACCTGGTGAGGGTGATCTGTACGGTGGAAATGGTCCGCGTGAACCGGGGGCGACTCGTTCTATGCTGATAGTTGGAAACAAAAAATGTCTGTCGTAAGCTCATCGTCTGACTCATCACTAAATTACAAACGTCCCGGCACCGGACTGGACTATCGTCCCGATATAGACGGTTTACGGGCGGTGGCCATTCTCGGGGTTATTGCCTATCACGCACTTCCAAACCTGGCCCCTGGCGGCTTCGCGGGGGTCGATGTCTTTTTTGTGATCTCGGGATATTTGATCTCTGGGCTCATCTTCCGCGCGCTCTCGCGGGGCTCCTTCAGCCTTCTCGACTTCTACATCCGAAGGGCGCGACGCATTTTCCCCGCCCTGATCGTCGTCCTGCTCGCTGCGTGGACTTTCGGTCGCTTAATACTGCTGCCAGATGAATTTCAATTGTTTGGAAAGCATATGGCGGCCGGCGCCGGATTCGTATTAAACCTAACCTTGTTCAAGGATTTCGACTGGTACTTTCAGGGTCTGGTAACGCCGCTGATGCACCTGTGGTCTCTTGGGATTGAGGAACAGTTCTATCTGCTCTGGCCACTCCTCGCCGTAGCGATATGGAAATCCAATAGGGGTGGATTCGCGGTGCTAGTGGTCGTCACCGCTCTATCATTCGCGTTGAATATCACCGCTATCCTTTCAAATCCAATAGCGTCGTTTTACCTGCCCGCCAACCGGCTCTGGGAGCTCTCCTCGGGAGGCATGCTCGCGTATATCCAACTGAAGGACTCAGAGATACCGATCCGTCGTACGGTGGAGACCACGTCATTGTCTTGGGTAGAGATGAGACGACACGTTCTCGGAACAATCGGGGCCGGCTTGGTGCTCGCATCGTTCGTCTATCTGAACGATGAAACCCTGTATCCCGGCTGGTGGGCGCTCGCTCCGTGTGTCGGTGCGATCTCGATCATCGGTGCGGGACCGCAGGCATGGATTAACCGGTACGTGCTGAGTCAGCGCCCGGTGGTGTTTGTCGGGTTAATCAGTTATCCGCTTTATCTCTGGCATTGGCCATTATTGTCATTCGGTTATGCCCTCGCCGGGTGGGGCCCAATGGCGCCGGCAGTCACGGTGTCGGCGTCGGTACTGCTCGCTTTTTTCACCTATAGATTCATCGAGATTCCCGTTCGCACAGCACCTTTCAGGAACGGTGTGGCGAGCGTCCTATGCGTTCTTATGGCGCTTTGTGGGGGCGTTGGATACTTGAGCTACGTAGGGAAGCTCCAACCACGATCCGCAACCAGCGGCGTCAACCAGGTCATACGCGCGGCAAGCGAGCTCATCTGGCCGGAACGCATTCGCCACATCCGTGGAACATTGATTGAGGAGGGATTTCTCCCACTTGGGAGGGGCCCGCAGCGAGTTGTTTTTCTTGGGGACAGCAACATACAACAATATTACCCGCGAATTGAAAAACTGCTGTCGGACTACCCGAGTAATGCCCGAGGTTCGACATTCGCGGTTCGAGGCTATTGCGCTCCTGGTGCGGTCGACATCTCGGGATCTAACCGAATTATTGAGCGCTATCGCCCTGAGTGTCGGACCTACCTGCACAAAGCCATCAAGTACGCGGAAGATCCGGAAGTGGATACCGTCGTTATCGGCGCCTCCTGGTATGTCTATTTCGAGGACATTCCGAACGGTGGGAGTTTTGGCGATGCAGGCCCCCTACGACCAGGCACTGACCATGCGTTAGAGGGCTTAAAAGCGACACTAATCGATCTCGTCAGACGTGGTAAACGCGTGTACCTCGTACTCCAGATACCCGTAGGTGATCGATACGACCCACATCAGATGATCACCCGAACGGGCTTTCCGCCACAGTTCGCTGTGGACGTTCACTCTCCGACAAGAACTGAGATCGCAAAGGCCATGGAACCTATCAATTCAAGACTGAGAGCGATTGCCCGAGAGACCGGAGCGATCGTGATCGACCCAACGCCATCACTTTGCAACGATGCAACGTGCCCCGCAGTGACCGCAACAGGAGACCCTGTATACCGTGATGCGAACCATCTGAGTCCGGCGTATGTCCGGAACAATATTCGGTTTCTGGACGAGATCGTTCTCGATCCAGGCACCTCTGCGCCCGCACAAGCGGCGCAGGCCGGGCCACTATGATATGCACCTGCGCTGGAAACTAGGGAGTACCCCAACATGCTAAACGGAAGACGAGTCGCTGTGACTCTTCCGGCCTACAACGCCGCTCGCACCTTGGCGGCGACCTATGCGGAGATTCCACTTGATATCGTCGACAATGTCATCTTGGTCGACGATTTCAGCCAAGACCACACCGTCTCCATATCCCGGCAATTGGGAATCGAAACAGTGGTGCACAGCACGAACCGCGGTTACGGCGCGAACCAAAAGACTTGCTATCAAGCAGCACTAAGCCGGGGCGCCGATATCGTCGTCATGTTGCATCCCGATTATCAGTACACACCCAAGCTAGTTCGTGCAATGGTCTCGATGATTGCGGACGCAGACTATGACGTCGTTCTGGCATCGCGAATACTGGGCGTCGGCGCTCTCGCCGGAGGCATGCCACGGTATAAGTATGTATCGAATCGCGTCTTGACGCTCCTTGAGAACATTCTCTGCGGACATAAACTATCCGAATATCACACGGGATATCGAGCGTGGAGTCGAAAGGTGCTCGAGTCACTTCCGCTATTGTCAAACTCGGATGACTTCGTTTTCGACAATCAAATGCTGGCGCAGTGTATTTTTCGGGGATTTCGCATCGGTGAAGTGTCCTGTCCAACCAGGTATTTTCCCGATTGCTCTTCCATTAGCTTCCGACGCAGCGTGACGTACGGCCTGGGCGTGTTACAAACAAGCCTGAAATTCCGCCTCACGCGTCTGGGCCTGATGTCGGCTGAGATTTTTCACGATTCGCCGGACAAGCGTTTGAAGTACGACTTTAAGGAGATCGGCTATGCTCTCGACTGACATTGCAAGGTACTATGGATTTCGCAAGCCCTTCGACTTCAAAGTGGCGATCCCGTGCTTGTTGAACATCTGCCTGCTTGTCTTGGCGTGTGCGGTTTCCGCATATTTGTTTTTAGATGGCGGTTTAACTATCGGCACGGTGCGATTTTATTTCTTCGTCTACATCATCGTGCTGCTGCTCATTGGCGTGGCACTCAGTAGGGTTACCCCTCTCGCATACGCGATCCTTTTGTGGTGCCTGGTGGAGTTAGGTCTTGCGCTTTTTGGCATCGATCTATTTCCGGAAAACTATTTCATGGGAGCTCCCGAGCACCGCTTCAAATATCACCCCTTGTTACAAATGGTTCCAGTTCCAAACTGGCACGGGAGTGTGCTGCTATTCGACGTTCGTAACAAAAGCCTTTACGACAGAAATGGCTTACCGATCAATTGGGACGCAGCTGGTGGACGCTACTTCACGTTCTCTCACAACTCCTTCGGGCTGCGAGGGGCGGAGCCGACGGCGGCAGACCTGCGCAAAGACCTGATCTTCGCTTTCGGAGGCTCGACGACCTACGACATTACGGTGACGCAAGGCGCGACATGGGTAGAACGACTCCAGTCTGAATTGGGTGGCGTATATACAGTGCTCAACTTTGGCATGCTTGCTCACAGCACGACGGAAAATCTTATCGATACAGCCTTCTATGAAGGCATCATTCCAAAGCGGCCTGTTTGCGCAATCTACTATGTCGGTTGGAATGACATTCATACCGCGCACATTGAGCAGCTCGACAGGGCGTATGCGGATTATCACCTGCCCCTTATCGCTGTTCGCAGCCCGGATCTGTATTTTGCACCATACTCTCCTGTGACACGGCTGCTCAGCCGTATAGCGAAGAGCAGATTCGATTCGATCCCGCCCGCCCCCACATTCGACGGAAAGGCTGCCGTGACAGGCAGCGATAGGGATCTGGAAGCGATCTTCGCGGAGCACGTAGACACTATACGAGCTATCAACGAATCCAGGGGCATTAAGACAATTTTTGTCGGACAGGTTCTGAACAGAGAAAACCTGAACTATAGACCGCAAGACATCAACACGTGGGTGCATTTGGTTCGAAACGCAGATGTGTGGCCGCTATTAGAACACTTCAATACTATTCTAAGGGATGTGGCCGTTCGGCATGGCGCGAAGTACATTGATCCGGGAATTGATCATTTCGAAACGAGAGACTTCATTGACCAGGGGCACTTCTCCGCCGCGGGATCAGAAAAATTTGCAAAGTTGATAGCCGGTGATGTTGAGAGTTATTGCCAGCGTAACTGAGTCCCTGTACATCGAAGCAAGAGTCTTGTGAAGCCTCAACGTTTCATCGGAGCGCCCTGGGGCTTCTTGCCTCTTGTGGGGCTCGCTCTGTTCGCCGCTGAGCCATCGAGCACAGCAAGTCAGGCGATCAGCGCTGAAGGAACGGCAGTGGAAAGCGCAGCCAAGCGTGCCGAACTTCCAATATACAAAATCATACCCGCGGCTCAGGACTCCGAGTTGACTCCGGCGATGACTTCCGAGACGAACTATCGCAACTGGGCCCGCTCCCAGGGAGATTCTGCCAACACCCGATACTCGGCGCTGTCACAGATCAATCGCGGCACTGTGAGCCAACTCGACGTGGCCTGGGTTTATCACTCCGGCGACGGGGCGGGCAACATTCAGGCCAACCCGGTGATTGTTGACGGTGTCATGTACGTGCCGACCGTGGGCAAGAATATCGTGGCGATCGACGCCGCAATCGGTAAAGAGTTGTGGCGGTTTCACCCCGAAGCGGAACCTGCCGGAGCGATTGAGCTAGGCTATGGGCCCGCGCATCGAGGACTGACATATTGGAGCGGCGATGCGTCGTTTGTCCCCCGTCTGTTCTTTATCGCGAACGGTTATCTTGTCGCGCTGCAGGCTAAGACGGGTACGCCGGTTAAGACCTTCGGTGACGGCGGAAGGGTAGCTTCGAGCAAAGGGCCCGGAAAGTCCTCCTTCTTGGGTTCAGTGGCGCCGGCAATCTACGAGAACGTAATTGTGGCGCCGAATCAGAATGTGGTCGATGCGTTCGATGTCCGTGTGGGTAGAAAGCTTTGGTCATTCGATACGCTGACTTATCCTGTCGCGGATCGCTCTGCCGATAACGGCGGAAATATCTGGGGCGGGATCGCCATGGATAAGATCCGAGGTATCGTCTTTCTTGCCGTTGGGGATCCTCATCCCGACAGCTTCGTGGGCATCGATCGCCCAGGCAACAACGAACACGCTGATAGCGTCGTGGCGCTCAATGCCAAGAGCGGGCACCTCCTGTGGTCGTTCCAAGCGATCGCTCACGATATCTGGGATCTGGATATTTCCGCACCCCCTAACCTTGTCACTGTCACGATCCGCGGAAAACGCGTCGATGCCGTGGCGCAGGTCACCAAGCTCGGCATTACACTTCTGCTCGATCGCGTGACCGGTAAGCCACTCTTTCCTTATCGGCTTCGTCGTGCCCCTGTGTCTACCTTGCCGGGTGAGCGCACTGCGGCGTATCAGCCAGCGCCCGAGCTGCCCGAAGCTTTCGCGCGCCAGCAGTTCAGCCTGGATGATCTGAGTGACATCAGCGCCGAGACGCAAGCTTTCTTACGTAAGCAGGCGCAGGGCACACAATCTGGATGGTTTTTGCCGCTGAGCTTGGAGAAGCCAACCATCCTGTATGGTATTCACGGAGGCGCCGAATGGCCGGGTGCGGCCTTTGATCCGGCCACGGGCTGGCTTTACGTGAGCGCAAATCAAGTTCCTTGGATTCAATCACTCACCAGAATCGAATCCTCTACTTCCGAGGCCCGCAATCACTTGCCGGGTGCGGTTGATTATCAGAGGAACTGCGCCATGTGTCACGGCGCGGATCGCCAAGGGCAGGGTACGAATCCCCCGCTCTCAGCGGTGAACCAACACCTGAGTCGTGAAGCGGTATCGATGATTGTTGCAAAGGGTCGCAACGCGATGCCCGCATTGGGGTTACCCGAAAAAACCCAACAGGACATCATCGAATTTCTATTCGCAGCTGCAACGCTCGTACCCAGTGAGGTTGAGACAACGTATGCGTCAGCTGGGTTCGACCGATTCCTGGACGAGGAGGGTTACCCAGGATCCAAGCCTCCATGGGGCACTTTGAATGCACTGGATCTCAATACGGGGAGACTCATGTGGCAGGTTCCCTTGGGTGAATACGACGAGCTTGCGAGACGCGGCATTCCCAGAACGGGAACGGAAAACTTCGGGGGGGCAACTGTTACCGCTGGGGGTTTGGTGTTTTGTGCGGGCACAAGAGACGGCAAGATCCGTGCCTTTGACAAAACCACTGGCCGCGAGCTTTGGCAGCGTAAATTGCCGCACGGTGGCTACGCGCCACCCTCAACCTACGAAGTAAATGGTCGGCAATTTGTGGTTATCGCGGCAACAGGGGGCGGAAAACTTGGCGGAGAGACCGGGGATGCCTACGTCGCTTTTGCCTTGCCCGACAGAAGTAGCAAAGCGGACTAAAGGCCACTGGCATCATGCTCAGAATGCAAACGCTACAGATTTTTTTGACCGTCGTTCTCGTTGTGCGCAACCAATCGTCGCGTCTTCGGGGCCTGTTGAGCGAAGCAACGCGCGCCCTGGACCGATCAGTAGCGGACTACGAGCTAGTCGTGATTGACAATGCATCGGATGACGACAGCGTCGTCGAACTGAAGAAACTAACGGATGTGGATGGCCTACCAAATGTGCAAGTATTTGCCCTCACAAAGGAGGTGGATGGCGACACCGCATTTTGCATAGGTCTTGAAAATGCGCTTGGTGACTACGTGGCCTCTCTCGATCCGATGTCAGACGATGTAGCATTCTTGCCAACTATGATCGATCGAGCGATGGCCGGGGCAGATGTCGTATTTGCGGCGAATGAGCAGCGACCTCGCATGACTTGGAGCTATCAGGTTGCTGCGGGGATCTTCAACGCACTGTATAAGTGGTTCAACGGAATCCACCTTGCTAGAGAGGCGCCACAATATCGAGTGCTGAGCCGGCGCGTTGTCAACTTCATTTCACAACACGCCCAACCTTCGATTGCGTATCGACACCTACCCGCCACTGGAGGTTTCGCGCGCGTCAACCTCAATTACAGCGCGCCGCCAGAGGTAGTTCGTCCGAAAAATCTTTTCGATAGCGTTGATCGAGGGATGAGGCTACTTGTGTCAACGACACGAGGGCCGATGAGGTTAGTGACGGCTTTAGCTGCGTTTGGCGCCATATCAAACCTTCTGTATTCTGGCTATGTTGTTGCAATTGCGTTGTTCAAAGCAGATATCGCTCATGGCTGGGTCACTCTGTCTTTGCAACAGTCCGGCATGTTCTTTCTGATCTCGTTGGTGCTGCTGGTTTTAGGCGAATACATTCTCAACATGGCCTCCCTATCCAACGAGGGGCCGCGCTACCATATTGGACAAGAATTCATGAGCGCGCGAATTCTGCGCAACGAGCGTCTGAACATTGAAGACTCCAACTCGATGAAGACGTCTTCGGCAATGACCAGGACCAAATCTCGGGGCGAATGAGCGACCATCTTGACGCTATTGTTATCGGCGGCGGATTCTACGGTGCAGCCATCGCCGTGCATTTGGCTGAACGCGCCGAATTCTCCGGCGTGATGTTGATTGAGAAGGAAAAGCAGTTGTTAGCGCGCGCTTCTTACAACAACCAAGCTCGTATCCACAACGGGTATCACTATCCGCGTAGCCTCACGACGGCGTATCGGAGTCGCGTCAACTATCCACGTTTTCTTCACGATTGGCCAAACGCGGTCGAGCGTGGGTTCACGCACTACTATGCAGTTGCGCGAGATTCAAAAGTATCCGCGCATCAGTTCGAACGCTTCTGCGGTGAGATTCGAGCCGAATACACGCTCGCGCCGAAATATGTCCGTAACCTATTCGACGCTCATTTGATTGAACAGGTGTATGCCGTGGAGGAGGCTGCATTCGATGCGACCAAGCTGGCAAGCTGGGCTGAGTCGGCGCTGGCCCAGTCGGGTGTCGAAGTTCGCCTGTCAACGAGGGTCGAAGCCGTTCGCCGATCGCCTGGTGGTTACCTCCTGGTGGATCAGGGAGGCGAGACTTTGGAAACGCGGTTCGCCATCAATTGCACATACAGTGGCCTGAACAGATTCGCTGGCGCCATTCCACCGACGCGGACAGAGCTAAAGCACGAAATCACTGAATTGGCACTGATTAAGGCCCCAGAAGAGCTTCTGCGTGTCGGCGTCACGGTCGTTGATGGGCCGTTTTTCTCCATGATGCCAAGTCCGCCGCATGGGCTGCATACTCTTTCCCACGTGCGTTACACACCTCACTGCTCTTGGCTCGATGAACCTGGAGCGGATCCGTATGAGCGACTCAACACCTATCCCAAAGAGTCACGTGTTGATCGGATGCTGCGTGATGCGACACGCTATCTCCCGCTGATGCGTCAATCGCGCTACCAATCCTCGCTGTTTGAGGTGAAAACGGTCTTGCGCAAGAGCGAAGGGGATGATGGTCGCCCAATCCTTTTCGAAGTCTGCGATAGGCAGCCGGGGCTTGTTTCGATTCTCGGGGGCAAGATGGACAACATATACGATGCGTTGGAAAGACTCGATTCGGAATTGTCCGTAGGGTGACTAAAGGCTAACGAATGCTCGTCGACGCTCTCATCGGAAATAGCGGTTTTGTCGGTAGTTCCCTTTTGAGGCAACGCACTTTTGGCGCTACCTACCGCTCCAACAGTATCCACACGATCGCCGGCAGGAGCTACGGAACGATCATTTGTGCAGGCGCTCCAGCGCAGAAGTGGCTCGCCAACCGAGAACCTGCGGCTGACGCCGAAAACATCCGGAGCCTAATAGCTCATCTTTCCAAAGTAGCATGTGAATATTTTATTCTTGTGAGCACGGTTGACGTCTTCAGTCAGCCCATCGGAGTGGACGAACACACTGTCGTTGATCCAGCCGGATTGCGCGCTTATGGCCGTAACCGGTTGCATCTCGAAACCTTCATTCAAGAACATTTCCCGCAGCACCTTATTGTCAGGCTTCCGGGACTTGTCGGTCCTGGTTTGCGCAAGAATGTGATTTTCGATCTGCATAACAGTAACAACCTCGAATCCGTGGATGCTCGGGGAACGTTTCAATTCTATCCCATTGTCAACCTCGCCGAAGACATTCGGATTGCCGTCAACGCCGGTCTCAAATTGATCCATTTGACCTCAGAACCTGTAAGCGTCGCAGAGATTGCATGGCATGGTTTCAATAGGTCATTCACAAATGCCCTGCCGGACAATCCGGCAACATATGATTTTCGTTCCAAATATGCAGCGCTGTTTGGAGGCGTAGGGCACTACCAATACTCTAAGCGCGAAAGTGTGCTTGCAGTGCGTACGTACGCGCAATCTGAGCCACGCACTGCGATCGCAATTGGACAGGGGCAACAATGAGGATCGCCATCTCCAACATAGCGTGGGATCGCGAAGAGGACGACCAGATTGCCTCTTGTCTCTCGGATTTCGCCGTTGACGCAATTGACATTGCGCCAGGCAAATATTTTCCAGATTCGATCAAAGCAGACGGCGCCGAAATCGCGCGCGTGCGCACGTGGTGGAGTACCCGTGGCATCAGTGTGACCGGCATGCAAGCCCTTCTCTTCGGCACACAGGGTCTGAATCTATTTGGGACCAGCGCCGTTCAGACGCGCATGCTGAATCACCTCGATGCCGTTTGCCGGATTGCCGCTGGACTTGGAGCATCTCGACTTGTGTTTGGCTCACCGAAAAATCGAGACCGGGGATCGGTCTCCGCAGAAGACGTAGATGAGATTGCTATGTCTTTTTTCCAAAAACTGGGTGACCGCGCCCGCAGCTGGGGTGTGCAAATCTGTCTCGAGCCAAACCCCGCACGCTATGGCGCAAACTACTTGCTCAACACATCCGAGACGGCGCGCCTTGTCAGGCGAATCGGACATGATGCGATCAAACTGCAACTTGATACCGGTTCTCTTACTATCAACGCAGAGGATCCGTCGCTAATCATCGCAGAGAACGCCGACATTATCGGCCACGTGCATGCCAGCGAACCAGATTTGGCGCCGCTCGGCGCTGGCTCGACGCAGCATGCCGCTGTCGCGTCGGCACTGGCTAGAATGTCACCGTCGCTTGTCGTGTCCGTCGAAATGTTAGCAACAAAGAATGAACCGCACATCCCCGCCGTGCGGCGCGCACTGGGTGTTGCCGTTCATTGGTATCGAGACAACCTGCCGCGGTCCATATGAGCGTAAGCACACAAAGCGCCCATTCCCGGGTTTCCAGTTGGCATGTCCCGAGCTTCACGACAGCGTTTTGGGAGGGTAGGTCAAAACGCGTGTGCGTGGTAATCCCAGTGATTAATGAGGGGAGCCGAATCGCTTCGCTTTTGGGCCGTATCCAGGCTCGGTCTATTACAGACATCGCTGATGTGATCATCATTGACGGTGGCAGCACCGATGGCTCACTTGCACCCGACATGCTTCGGAAAAACCGCGTGCGTGGCCTACTCGTAAAAACCGGCCCTGGTAAGTTGTCCGCACAATTGCGCTGCGCTTATGCATTTGCTTTGGAGCAACTCTATCAGAGCGTCATTACGATTGACGGAAACGACAAGGACGACCCTGAAGCAATAGCTAGCTTCGTTGCCAAGCTAGAAGAAGGCTTCGATTTTGTGCAGGCTTCGCGATACATCAGCGGTGGGATAGCTGAGAACACACCATTGATGAGAATTCTTGGCATCCGCCTGCTTCATGCTCCTGCCCTTAGCCTAGCGAGCGGATTCCACTGGACCGATACCACGCAAGGCTTTCGTGGTTATAGCAGTCGCGTTCTCCTCGATCCGCGAGTTGCCGCGTTTCGGGATGTATTTGTCGGTTACGAACTCCTCGCATACCTATCCTACAAAGTGCCAAAGCTCGGCTATCGATGTGTCGAACTGCCAACGGCGAGACGCTACCCCGCCCACGGGCGGACGCCGACGAAGATAGGCGGGTTAGCTGGCAATCTTGACCTTCTTCGCACCCTGCTTGTGGCGTGCACGGGTGGCTTCGATCCTAAACGCTAAACCTTAGACGAGACTCGGACGCCGATCATGACTAATACCCTACTGCCTAAGGAGAAGGTTTCTGCGGCGACAGCTTCGATCGTGCTGGCCATGTTGGCGACGGTATGGGCACTGCAGATAAAAATGCCGCTGACCTATTCCGACTTTATCGTCGGTAGCGCCGCTTGGGGAGCTGAAACCAAGATTCAAGATCTTGTCGTAATGCCCGTTCTTGTGGGTGTGCTTTTTGTCAGCTTCATTCTGCTCTCTCTGCGCATTTCCGGGATCAAAAGGCTATACGGTCAGGGTTCAGCAACGGAATTCTCAGATCACCTACTGCTCTGGTCATTCCCAGGGGTCGCATCAATCTTTGTCCTGTTGTTTGGATCGACGATTGATACGGTGGCGCTTGGAATATCAGTGGCGGGCATTTCGTTACTGTATGTGGTGACGAAATTCGGCCAGTGCGAGCAACTTAACCGCTCTAGTGAGTTTGTTGGGATTACGGCACTCACCATCGTTATTGCGAGCCTCGTTCCGCTCGAATTGGAGCTAGCGTCCGGACGAGTCGCTCGCGAACAGATTTACGACGCCGGCGTGTTCACGACACTCGCGTATGTGGTTGTTGCAATCGGTTTTGTCTGCTCGGCCCTGACAATGCTTTGGCGGCCAAAAATAGTTTTGTCCGCACTGCCGACCTTCTTGCTCGTCAGTCAGCTTGGTCTATGCCTCTTCTTAATTAGCTTCTACCCAGCGCGGCTTTTAGCACCCGACGGAAGCGTGTCCGCTTACCATACGACGATATGGCTGAAGGTGGTTCTCGCGGGCATTTTCATAGTAGCGGCCGCCGATGTAATAGCTCGATATCGAGCTCATGACCGATCAGAGGCCCGCCTTTCTACCCTACTTTCGCCGATTGCCTTGTTCATTCCGCTCGCACTCGCAAAATTGGGAAACACGACGGCGCCACGCCTGAGTCCCGATGACTATCACATTGGGGAGCATCTTCTTGGCTGGTGGTCATACTCAAAGGGCGCCATACCCTATGTGGATTTCTTTCCGGCGCATGGACTGATTGAGGATGATGTCGCTGGCTTTCTTTCGCTCGCCTTGTATGACGGGAGTGCCGCGAGCCTGGCAGAGGCAAATCGACTTGCGGTTTTTTGCCTCACGCTAATCGGGTATCTGTCGGTTTGGTGGACATCAGGTAGCATTGTCCTAGCCCTGGCTGGAACACTCCTCATGCCAGATCGTATCGCATGGTTTTTCTTGGCAATGTTCCCATGCGTATGGTTCAGCAAATCGGTGCAGCAGAATACCTCCTTGTGGTTGGCTATCTGGCTGGCTTCGTGTCCTTTGCTGATTTTAGGAATTCCTGGACAAGGTTTGGTTTTAGTCGTGGCATCTGGTTTGATGGCCGCCTATTTTGGATGGCGGTTTGTGGTGCGTACCGAAGAGCGCTCATGGAGCGTCGTCGGGACCACAATAGTATTGCTTTTGACTGCGGCCGTAGCAACTCCTCTTGGCCGTATGCTCATCGGTGCTGTGAGCTATGTGCTTGAAAATGGCGCGATCAATCAAACTGCTTACGGTATTCCCTGGGACATCAGCTGGCATGTTGGAGAACCAAAGGGACTCGTTTTTGAACTGGTCCGGATGTCATGGATAGCCGTGCCGCTCGTCTGCTTAGGCATTATGATGCGAGGATGCCTGCGGCGACCGATTGAGCTGAAGGCAGTACTGCCAGCGTCGGTCGTTCTGATTTTCCTCATCCTGGTGATCCCCTATTCAATGGGGAGGATCGACCCCGGCATAATAATTGACCCCGGCATAATGCTGGAATCAGGTCTGCTCAGTTCGCGAGCAGGGACGATCACTGCGTTATCGTTGGGCCTACTGTTGCCAATACTCTGTGCAAGACAGATTGGACCCGCGCATCGTACGATGCTGGCGGTCGCGATCGGATCAATTGGTGCGGCGTTGTCCGGTGTACTACCGAACACGTCAATGCTTTTTGGGAGCGTGACGCCTCAAGTGTACTCGGGGCGCCTGATCGACGGTCCCGCTGCCGGATTGGCCAACGTCGGTATTGCGGAGGTGGAAGGTGAGCATTGGGCACGCCTCACAAAGCTCAAAGCGATTTTGGATCGATCGCTAGCCCCTCACGAACCATATCTTGATCTCACTTCGCGTAATGCCCAGTACTTCTATCTCGACCGCCTCCCTCCTACGCCAGTGTCGGCTGCGTATAACATGGTTGCGCTTCCAGAACAGAGCGCAGCAATAAAAAAGTTATCGCAAGATCTGCCAAAACTGGCCCTTCTCGAAGGCGAAAACATTGTACATGATGGTGGAGGAGTGGCTCTACGAACCCCCCTGTTGTATCGATTTGTTCTGAAAAACTACCAACCGGAATTTGATAACGGCTTTATCATCGCCCGCCCACGTTCGGCGTCGCGGCCTCCGGCTGTCATTGCGGCCGCTATTCGCAGCACGACAGATGTGGATTGGAATGGCGGTATTCATCGACGTGATCCGGCAATTCTACTTCAGGATACGAGCCTGGTTCGATCGCTGTCAGTTGGAGACACGATCCAACTTAGCGACAACGACGTGAGGAAGGTTCAGCGAATCGACGCAGATAAGAATTCGGTGTGGTTTGAAGGGCCCCCTCTGACTGGCGGAGCGATCGGTTATCCCGATCATCTCGTTCGCGTTCCCCTGAACGATGACCGGCAGCGAGAATATGCCGCTTCCCTATTTGAAACGGCGTTCTCCCAGGCGGATCTCGAAAAGCTTCCCGTAGCCTGGGGCAGGTCGATCCGTTCCCTAAGCAGTCGGATGGCGCCAGTTACGCGATTGAACTCTGCTAACGCGCAGCTTTCCCAAATGATCGCAATGGATGGCATTTTCAAGGTAACGGGGCCTGACCCTCAAATAGCGTTCAACCTATCAAATCTGAACCTATCAGGAGAGCAAGCTGATCTCTTGCTATTCACATTTGAATGCATTTCACGACACGCAGATCCAAGGATTCGAGTGTTTTGGTGGGGTGATCGACAAGTTGGTCCAACCGAAAAAAGAAGCATGAAATTCTCGGCGGAGGATGGAGCGTTGATTGTGCCGCTGGACGTCTTCCCACGATGGCGCCTCCTAGGGCGCGTGGCCGGTCTCCGGATCGACTTGGACAATGCTAACGCCTGTGAGGCCGTCAGATTCTCTGACATCAGCTTGCTCAGGAGACTATGAAATTCCGCGGCGTCGCTGGATTCGAGAGCACTTCATCGTGACGATGCAGGGTAAAACCATGATAGATTCACACCCGTCTCCATTGCCGAGCAATCGCAAGTTCGGATGGCTTTTTGCCGTTGCTTTCGGCCTTTTAGCCGCCCACGCAGAGTGGGTGTCACACAGCGCATGGGCCGCGCCGTTACTCGGCGCAGCCATCGTCTTCGCCGCGCTGACGGCCTTCTTCCCCGAATCCTTGACGCCGCTCAACAGATTTTGGTTTCAGCTAGGCGAGATCATGGGAAAAATCGCCAGTCCCGTTGTTCTCGGGATTATCTTTTTCTTTTTAGTCACGCCCGTGGCCGCGATTGCACGACTCGCGGGTCGCGATCCGCTAAATATGAAAAAGCGCAGCGTTACTTCTTATTGGATCGAGCGACAGCCTGATGGCCCACAACCAGACTCCTACAAAAACCAATTCTGAGTATTCTCATGGAATTCATCAAAGAACTCTGGATCTTCCTGCGCGCTCGCAAAAAATTGTGGCTGTTGCCTTTCATCATCATCATGTTGCTGCTGGGAATATTGCTCATCACAGCCCAGGGCTCCGTGCTGGCGCCGTTCATCTACACGCTTTTCTGATTGGCGTCCCTCATGGAAATCTTGGGTGTTTCTGCCTATTACCACGATGCTGCCGCGTGCCTGGTTCGTGACGGCGAAATCATAGCGGCCGCGCAAGAGGAGCGGTTTACCCGCAAGAAACACGACGCCAATTTCCCCGCTAATGCGATTGCCTACTGCTTGGCCGAAGGCAGGATCGGCCCGAGCCGACTCGATCACGTGGTGTTCTACGACAAACCGTTTCTTAAATTCGAACGCCTGTTGGAAACCTATCTAGCCTTCGCGCCGCAAGGGTTCAGCGGTTTCGCCACCTCATTGCCCGTTTGGATCAAAGACAAGCTTTTTCAGAAGAGCGTGATCACCAAGGCGCTCAGCGAAACCTGTGGCGAAGATATCGAGTGGTCATCCAAGATGCTGTTCTCCGAGCATCACATGAGCCATGCCGCCAGCGCATTCTTTCCCTCGCCTTTTGACAGCGCCGCGGTCTTGACCATGGATGGCGTGGGGGAATGGACGACCACTTCCTGGGCGGTCGGTAACGGCAATAAGCTCTCCGTCCACAAAGAAATTCATTTTCCACATTCGCTTGGCCTGCTTTACTCGGCATTCACCTACTACACCGGATTCAAGATAAATTCCGGCGAGTACAAGGTCATGGGCTTGGCACCCTATGGCACGCCCAAGTATTCCAAGCTGATTAAAGATCACCTCATCGACATCAAGGAAGACGGCTCATTCGCCTTGGATATGAGCTATTTCAATTACTGCACCGGTCTAACCATGACCAATGACAAGCTTGATGAGTTGTTCGGCGGACCGCCCCGCAAGCCAGAGTCGACACTCACGCAGCGCGAAATGGATCTTGCCGCTTCCATCCAGGCAGTCACGGAGGAAGTCGTCATCAAACTGGCTAAGGGCGTTGCTAAATCCACGGGTCAGACAAATCTATGTCTTGCCGGCGGCGTCGCCTTGAATTGTGTGGCCAACGGCAAATTGCTGCGAGAGAAAGCGTTCGATCGTATTTGGATCCAGCCTGCCGCCGGAGATGCGGGGGGTGCCTTGGGCGCCGCGCTCGGCGCCTATCACATCATGTTGGATCAGCCTCGCAAATCTGTTCCAGGCTTGGATGGCATGAAGGGCTCCTATCTCGGCCCACAATACTGCCAAGAGGACATCACAAAACGTCTAACCCTATGTGGCGCAGTCTTCACGACCCACGCCGAGGAGGAGACCATCGAGCTGGTCGCCAAAGCACTGGCTAACGGCAAGGCCGTCGGTTGGCACAGCGGACGGATGGAATTCGGGCCACGAGCGTTGGGTGGCAGAAGCATCTTGGCTGACCCGCGCTCTGCGTCCATGCAAAAGCAGCTCAACCTCAAAGTCAAATACCGCGAATCGTTCAGACCCTTCGCGCCCAGCGTGTTGCGTGAAGACGTCGGTCAGTGGTTCGAGATCGACTCGGACAGCCCTTATATGCTCTTGGTCGCCGGTGTCGTGAAAGACAAGCGTAGAGAGATGACCGAAGAGGAAAACGCCCTTTTTGGAATCGATAAGCTGAATGTGCCTCGCTCATCCATCCCCGCGATCACCCATGTGGACTACTCGGCCCGTGTCCAAACGGTACACCCCGAGACCAATCTTCGCTATCACAAGCTGCTTAGCCGCTTCAAGGAACTGACCGGTTGCCCGGTGCTCGTCAACACGTCATTCAATGTACGCGGGGAACCTATCGTGTCGACACCGGAAGACGCATTCCGTTGCTTCATGGGCACAGAACTGGATGTATTGGTCATCGGTAACGCCATTCTGCACAAGACTGATCAACCGCGACACCTTACTTCAGACTACAAGGAGAAATATGAATTGGACTAGAAATAAATCAGTCACAACAAGGATGAGTTCAGAAAAATTAAAATTCAGGGGGAGGTCAAATTGATGGCTGAAGCGCGCTACGGAATGGTGATTCGCAGCACATTCCCCATTGTCGTCCTCGCAGCTTTGCTCGTTGGGTGCGGCAAAGCCGGTAAAACGGGCATGGCAATCACCGCGAACGCCACCCCGGTCGCGGCCCACGCAGAGCGTCCTTTGTTGATCTCGCCCGAGGACCTGCTCATCGTGCGCAGCAATCCACTAATGTCTGGGCCTTCGATTACTGGTTCGGTGCAACCCGAACGGCGTGCGGACTTACGGGCTGAAGTGTCTGCGGTGGTTTTACAGGTGCTCAGGGAGAACGGCGATCGGGTACGGCGCGGCGATTTGCTGGTGCGCTTGGACGACACTGCCATCCGCGACAATCTGACCTCTGCAGAAGCCTCGACGCGCGCCTCGTCTCAGGCATACGAACAGGCCGAGCGCCAATTCCAGCGTCTGACCAAATTGCGCGAATCCGACATGGTATCCACCCATGACGTGGAAGACGCCGAAATCCGCCGCAACACTGCACAGAGCGATCTCGAAGCGGCCAAGACACGCGCGGCTGTAGCGCGCCAGCAGTTGCAGCGCACCGAAGTGCGTGCGCCCTTCGAGGGTGTCGTCAGTGATCGCAAGGTTTCCGCGGGCGATACGGCGCAGATTGGCAAAGAGCTCGTCAAAGTCATCGACCCGAACAGCATGCGCTTCGAAGGCATGGTGTCGCCGGACAGCATCGGCAAGGTCAAGACCGGGCAGCAGGTGGTATTTCGCGTTCAAGGCTACGCGGAACAAGATTTCGTCGGCAAGATCACGCGGGTGAATCCCGCCGCCAACGCGACCACGCGTCAGGTCGAAGTGTTGGTGGATTTCGCGGATACCGGGCAACAGCCGAAACTCGCGGGCCTGTATGCCGAAGGCCGGATTCAGACCAGCAGCACCGCAGGTCTCACCATTCCAGCAACGGCTTTGGTCAAGGATGGAGACCGGGTTTTTGCATGGCATCTGCAGGACAATGCGCTGCATAAAATCAGTCTCGTCATCGGTGATCGGGATGCGCGTACCGGCGAATTCGTACTGAAGAGCGGTCTGGCTGAAGGCGATAAAATACTGCGCTATCCATCCTTCGTTTTGCAGGAGGGGCAAAAAGTCGAATTGACGGATGCAGTGCCGGTTGCGACAGCCGCCGGCCCCGGCAAGTAAGCCATGTTTCTATCCAACTTCAGCATCAAACAGCCGGTGGCCACGGTGGTCATTGTCATCATGCTGATGTGCCTGGGATTGCTCGCGCTCAAGAAGCTGCGAGTCAACCAGATGCCGGATCTCCAGCCGCCCGTCATAGTGGTCAACGTTCCCTATCCCGGCGCTTCGCCCGAAACCGTCGAGCGAGAAATCATCAACCGTATTGAAAAGGCTTTGCAGAGCATTCCGCAGATTCACCAGATTGAATCCACCGCGAGTGAAGGCAACGCGAGTATCGTCATCATCTTCAATTTCGCGAAGAACATGCTCGAGGCGCCCGATGAGATCAGGAATGCGATTGCATCGGTGCGGCACAAATTGCCGGTGGAAATGCGCGAGCCCGTCCTGCAGCGAATGGATCCTAAAGCGCAGCCCATCATGTACATCGCGTTGTCATCGAACACGCTCTCGCACGCGGAGATCTCACGCCTCGCGGAGGACACGCTTGCCGATAAATTGCGCGCGATCGACGGCGTCTCAGTGGTGATTGTCAACGGCGCATTGCATCGCGAACTCTCCGTGCTCCTGCACGCCGAAAAGCTGCGCGAGTACAACATTTCAGTGGCCGAAGTGGTCACCGCGTTGCGTAACCAGAACACCACCGCGCCCGTCGGGCTCGTCAAAGGCGCGCTCGATGAACAGAGCATTCGTCTGGTGGGGCGCATCGAATCGCCAGCCGAGTTCGAGCAGGTTGTGCTGAAGCGTCATGGCGATGAAATGGTGCGTTTGGGGCAGGTCGCCACCGTGGTGGATGGCTTTGCCGAGCCTGCCAGCTTTTCCTTCCGCAATGCAGGTCCGAATGTCGGCATCGACATCACCCGTTCGCCCGATGCCAGCACGGTTACGGTTGCCGATCGAGTGCGCAAGGTGGTGGAGGAGACGAACAAGACTTTGCCTGCCGGCACCCAGCTCGTGATCACGTGGGACGGCGGCGAGATGGCGCAGAGCAGCCTCGATAATGTCATCGAAGCTCTGCTACTCGGCGCACTGCTCACCATCTTCGTCGTTTACGCGTTTCTCAATTCCTGGCGGTCCACTCTGATCACGGCACTGAGTCTGCCGACCTCGGCGATCGCCGCTTTCATCGCCGTATGGGCCTGTGGATTTACGCTCAATTTCATGACCTTGCTGGGGCTCTCGCTCGCGATTGGCGTGTTGATTGACGATGCGATCGTGGTGCGTGAAAACATCGTGCGTCACATGGAACGCGGTGCGGATCGTAAAACAGCGGCCAGCACGGGCACGCAGGAAATCGGCTTTGCGGTAAC
>Ga0206967_1029_pt1 | contig 31812 bp, 31 predicted proteins | sample Alteio_BWOrgHeat_24_FD_153259 | JGI IMG/M metagenome (GOLD analysis project Ga0206967, IMG submission 153259) | Enriched cells from forest soil in Barre Woods Harvard Forest LTER site, Petersham, Massachusetts, United States -... | ecosystem: Environmental > Terrestrial > Soil > Temperate forest >...
AGTTTGATAAGGCAATCCTTCCTCTGCAGCTATTTCTTTAATCTGTTCTAAGTCGTTAGCAAAAACTCGAATGCTAATGCGTTTTTCTTTTGTTCGTTTTCTCACGAAGTCTCTGGCCGCTGCTTTTATCTTGATAAACTCATTTTTCTTTTCTTTAGACGATAAAGGTTTGCTTTTATCAAGGTTATTTTCAATATCTTTTTCATATTTATTAAGTTTCGAATTAAATTTTCTCTTTTTGGCGAGACTCATTATTTGTTTCCTCCTAAATATATTTTCGTAAATTTTCTGCTAGGAAATACGGTTTTTAAAACAAGCGTATTTTCTTTTTCTACATAAGGAACTAGATAAACATAATTATCTATATCAAGGATCATTATTTTGGTTTGGATGATCCTTCTTATTATGATGAGGAATGACATCCAGTAACTTTCCATCATGAATCGCAGCAATAACATTCTCAAAAGAAATACTTCGTTCTATTTTGAGTTTCGCATTTTTCTTGTGATCATAGATGAAAGTATATTGCATATAATAAATATATCATTTAGATATCATTTATCAACATTTATAGCAAAATAAGCACACAAATTTTAAGATTTCCTTAAGGTAAATCCATTATACTATTCCTTATTTATCCATGAGAGGCTGAACATGGCAAACGAAAGACAACCCTTGTTGACTGGTTCTCGGACAGATGAGAAGCATCGTCCTGCAGAACAAACTGCTGACTATGGAACAGCATCGAGCACACCACTACGACCTAGCGTAGCACTCATAAAACGTAGGATGGAAGAAAGTAAACGTCCAGTCGCAGACACTAAAATTATCTTCAATAAAGATGGGTTCTTAAAATTCTTTAATGATTCAAATAAAGGCGAGCTTACATTTTTTAGTACCATGCTAAACCAATTTTGTGATTATGAAGATGGCACTAATTTTTTACTCATTAACAGAGAAATAAAAACAGCATTGCTTAATTCGCCTCATTTTATCAAAGAGCGCAGTGCAGCGATGGATAGGCATATACAATATCTTTTTAAATTACGGCTTCAAAGAATTCAAACTGCAAAAGCAAGAGTTGGCAGTTATGATCCATTGACACGCAATATTCCTCTAAATGACAGAGTAGGCTACTATCAAAATAGAGAAACACTACTACAAGATTTTAAAAAAGATGAAAACGCAGAAAGAGCAATTAATGCTTTTGTAAAAGACCCTCATATGGCTTCTAATAGTGCTATGAATCGGAGTACAGTAAAAACGGTGATAATAGCACTATTAATGATATTGCTATTTGTTACTCTAATACCATTGTATAATATCCCGATATATTATGCACATTTAATTTTCACACCTGTTGTTTTATCTCCTCTCGGCTGTCTTTTCTTAAGACTACGTAATATTCCTAATAATATAGATCAAGTAATGACTGCGGATCTGAAAAGAGTGCAGAATGAAGCAAAAAACTATGAATCTACTGTTTTTTTGAGAAGAAATGCCAGGATGCAAGATAAGCTACAATGTTATTTAAGTAGTAGAGCAAGATTATTTTATTCGGTGCTAGATGATAAAAGACCCAGTATGGTTGATGCCACAAAACATTTTTTAGGTATGACTTATGGAATGTTAAATCAAGATTGGCTTAATGACAGTAAAAATCAACAAGTAAGAGATATGCTGAGGCATTATCAAGTTTCCGAATTAAAGAATGTTAGTGATATTAAATTAGAAGAATTCTTTGGAATGAATGTTAGTAGAAATGCAGAATCTTGTACAATCGAAGTTTTGCCAGATTCTTATGAACAAGGAGCAACATCAAATAGCAAGGGCACTGAGCCTGATGGAGACGCAGATCTTTTATCTGCACGAGCTTCGCCTAAAAAATGAAACATTTTATGAGTAAGCGCAACACCCTTTCTTTTAAAGGGAAAATAAGTAATTGCCCCGTATTGGTTGCAGCGGCAAGTAAATTGGTTTCCGCATGCGTAACTAATCGCGGAGTTAAAGCTTTTGCACCTTTAGGCACAGAAAGCATGGTTTTCCCTGCGCGGTTTTTTCCATATAAATCTTCTACTTTTAAAAGAAAGGGGTCAAGTGCAATCACCGATCATGTTTGGATTTCAACATGATCGGTGATTGCACTTGATCCCTTTCTCTTTAGATATCATTTGTCAACATTTATAGCAAAATAATCCATGACTAATCAGGCTGAAAGCCTGGAACCAAAACTAGCCTGGGCTTAAGGTGCACGAAGTGCACCGCAAGCCCAGGGATACAACTACGCCAAGCCTCTCTTAGATATTGCAAAATGGCACCGCTAATGCCATAATGAGACTCAAAATGGCATCACTAATGCCATTTTGCGGAGGCATTATGCAGTATATTCAGCGACAGTTTCCCGAAATAACAGACAGTTTTTTCTTGTTTGGCCCGCGTGGGACAGGTAAATCCACATTAATACGCAACAGGTATCAAGATGCAATTTGGGTGGATTTGTTAAAACCAGAAACATTACGCAGATTTTTGGCTCGTCCAGAACGATTAGAACATTTGATTGCAGGTGAGCCTGAAAAGAAAACGATTGTGATTGATGAAATCCAAAAAGCCCCTGAGTTGCTTTCTGTGGTACACAGTTTAATTGAAGAAAAAAAGAATTTGCAATTTATTTTAACAGGATCAAGTGCCCGTAAGTTAAAGAGAGCCAGCATCAACTTGTTAGGTGGGCGCGCATTAAAAAGAACATTACATCCTTTTATCGCTGCGGAATTAGGTAATCAATTTTCATTATCAAGAGCGTTACATGAAGGAACATTACCACTCATATATACTGCGGCCAATCCTGCGGATAGTTTGCGAGCCTATATCGATTTATATTTACATGAAGAAATATACACAGAAGGGTTGGTGCGTAATATAGAAAATTTTTCTAGGTTTTTAGAAGTTATTAGCTTTTCGCATGGTGGGTTATTAAATACAACCAATATTTCCCGCGAATGCGAAGTAAAAAGAAAAACAGTCGAAAACTATATTGATATTTTAGATGATTTATTATTAGCTTATCGTATTCCTGTTTTTACTCGCCGTGCACAACGTGAATTAAGTTCGCACCCAAAATTTTATCTATTTGATAGTGGAGTGTATACAGCATTACGCCCTCAAGGCCCACTAGATCAAGTGGAAGAAATGAATGGCGCAGGATTAGAGGGTCTTGTTGCACAACATTTATTAGCGTGGATTGATTATAGCAATCAGAATGATTCATTATCATTTTGGCGTACTCGTTCCGGAGTAGAAGTTGATTTTGTCATTTATGGAAGCAAACATTTTTACGCAATTGAAGTAAAAAATAGTTCTTATGTAGATAGCCAGGATCTTAAATCGTTAGAAGCATTTCTTGTTGATTACCCGATGGCAAAAGCATTTTTGTTATATCGGGGAAACGAAAAATTGAAAATAAAAAATGTGCATTGTATTCCATGCGAAGAGTTTTTAAAGAAATTAATATCAGGCAAAGAAATATCAGAATAAGATAAAAGAGATGCTTCGGCGTAAAGAGCACGCCTCAGGATGACGCTTACTTATTCTACTGCTAATTTCTCTACCCGCTGATACGTCCGTGGTAATTTACTTCCGCGTTTTCCGCGTTCACCCACATAGTGTTTCCAATCTACAGGTTTTAATTTTAATTGTTTATTGCCCGACATCACGATTAATAACTGTTCTGGTTGTAATACAGCAATATCTACAATAAATTCTTCGCGATTGATAACACGTGCACCAGGAATTCCTAATATTTTATTTCCTTTGCCTTTTGCTAATGCTGGCAAATCTTTTAAAGGGAAAATAAGTAATTGCCCCGTATTGGTTGCAGCGGCAAGTAAATTGGTTTCCGCATGCGTAACTAATCGCGGAGTTAAAGCTTTTGCACCTTTAGGCACAGAAAGCATGGTTTTCCCTGCGCGGTTTTTTCCATATAAATCTTCTACTTTTACAATAAAGCCATAGCCCGCATCGGATGCTAAGACATATTGTTGTTCTGGTTCTCCCAAAATTAAACCTACAAATTGTGCACCAGGCGGAGGATTTAATTTGCCTGTTAAAGGTTCTCCTTGGCTGCGTGCAGAAGGTAAAGTGTGAGAAGGTAGTGAATAAACTCTTCCTGTCGAATCTAAAAATATGGAGGGTTGATTACTGCGGCCTAATGCGCTACATAAAAAAGTATCGCCCGCTTTATAACTTAATGTCGTGGGGTCAATGTCGTGGCTCTTTGCTGCACGTATCCAACCCATACTAGAAAGCACAACAGTCACGGGTTCTGTCGGTAAAATTTCTGTTTCACTGATTGCTACGGCTTCTTGACGTACCACAATCGGCGAGCGTCTTTTATCGCCATATTTTTCTGCATCGGCTTCTAATTCTTTGCGGATCAATTTTTTTAAGCGTGCAGCAGAATTTAAGATTTGACTCAATTCTTCTTGTTCTTTTAAGAGATCACTTTGTTCACCTTTAATTTGCATTTCTTCTAAGCGTGCTAAATGTCGTAACTTAATTTCTAAAATGGATTCAGCTTGTTCTTCGCTTAATTTGAATCTCTTAATTAACGCAGGCTTAGGTTTATCTTCTGTGCGAATAATTTTAATGACTTCGTCTAAATTCAGATAAGCAATTAATAAACCTTCTAAGATATGTAAACGATGTTGAACTTGATCTAAGCGATATTGTAATCGACGTTTGACTGTTGTTTTACGGTATTCTAGCCATTCTGTTAAAATGACTAATAAATTTTTAACATGCGGTTTACCATTTAAACCAATCATATTTAAATTAACACGAAAACTTCGCTCTAAATCCGTGGTAGCAAATAAGTGATTCATTAACATTTCTACATCGACACGATTTGAGCGTGGCACAATCACTAAACGAGTTGGGTTTTCATGATCGGATTCATCGCGTATATCGGCAACTAACGGCAGTTTTTTATTTTGCATTTGTTCTGCAATTTGCTCGAGAATTCTTGCGCCTGACACTTGATGCGGTAACGCAGTAATAATGATTTCATCATCTTCTCGTGTGTAAATAGCACGTGCACGTAATGAACCATTGCCCGTGCGATAAATATCTTTCAACTCACTTTTGGGTGTAATGATTTCTGCTTCGGTTGGAAAGTCAGGACCCGGAATAAATTTGCAAATTTCCGCTAATGTTGCTTCAGGATTATCAAGTAAATGGATTAATGCAGAAACAATTTCTCGCAAATTATGCGAAGGGATATCTGTCGTCATACCCACAGCAATACCGGTAATTCCATTTAACAAAATATTGGGTACGCGTGCAGGAAGTAGATAAGGTTCTTGTAAAGTTCCATCAAAATTTGGCACCCAATCTACGGTGCCGCTGCCTAATTCTGCGAGTAATACTTCAGCATAAATGGAAAGACGTGATTCAGTGTAACGCATTGCAGCAAAAGATTTAGGATCATCAGTGGATCCCCAGTTCCCTTGACCTTCAATCAATGGATAACGGTAAGAAAAATTTTGTGCCATCAATACCATAGCTTCATAACAGGCTAAATCACCATGCGGATGAAATTTACCGAGGACATCACCAACAGTACGTACCGATTTTTTAAATTTGGCAGTGGCTTTCAAGCCTAATTCTGACATGGCATAGACAATGCGACGTTGCACGGGTTTCAAGCCATCACCAATGTGCGGTAATGCACGATCTAAAATCACATACATAGAATAATCGAGATAAGCTTTCTCGGTAAATTCATGTAATGGCATATGTTCTGTGTTATTTACCATAATATCTCCATCAGAATATTCTTGTTACAAGCGGTATTTGTCATGCCAGCCGCAGCTTAAGCGCTAGCTTAAGTTGCGAGGCGGCATCCAGTCTGGATACCAGCTTTCGCTGGTATGACACGAATAAATATACAGGTTAAACCTTAGCTTGACGCCTATGTGGCGATCCATGCTTCTTATGGATTGCTTCGTCGTTTCACTCCTCGCAATGACGATTTCCAAAGATGTAGTACCCTAAACTAAGGCTGCTATAACACTTCCGCTAAGTTCCCTTTACTTTCTAACCAATTCTTGCGATCCACCACACGTTTTTTAGCAAGTAACATATCTAACACAGCATCTGTTTTGTCTGCAGGTTGAATCGTTAGTTGCACTAATCGTCTCGTGTTAGGATCCATCGTTGTTTCTCGTAATTGCATAGGATTCATTTCGCCTAAGCCTTTAAAACGAATCACATTGACTTTTCCTGCCTTCTTTTCAGCAGCGATTCTATCTAAAATTCCTTGTTTTTCTTCTTCATCCAGCGCATAAAAAACTTCTTTGCCATGATCAATACGATACAAGGGCGGCATAGAAACATATACATGGCCTGCTGCTACTAAAGAACGAAAATGTTTTACAAAAAGAGCGCATAAAAGTGTAGCGATATGTGAACCATCAGAATCTGCATCTGCTAAAATACAAATTTTTCCATAACGTAATCCCTCTAACTCTGAGCTACCTGGTTCCATGCCAATTGCAATTGCAATATTGTGTACGGCTTCGGAGGCTAAGACTTGCGAAGGATCCACTTCCCACGTATTTAATATCTTTCCACGCAGCGGCATAATGGCTTGAAATTCTCTATCGCGCGCTTGTTTTGCGGATCCCCCTGCGGAATCACCTTCTACTAAAAATAATTCAGAACGTTTTACATCTTGTATTGTGCAATCGGCTAATTTTCCGGGCAATGCAGGTCCTGCCGTTACTTTTTTACGTACAACAGTTTGTGCTGCTTTCAAACGGCGTTGCGCATTGTTAATAGCAAAATCTGCTAAAGCTTCGCCGATAGCAACATGTTGGTTGAGCCATAAACCAAAAGCATCTTTGACAACACCAGATACAAAGCTTGCACATTCACGGGAAGATAATCTTTCTTTGGTTTGCCCGGAAAATTGTGGTTCTTGTAATTTCACAGAAATAATATGTGCGCAACGGTCCCAAATATCTTCAGGTGCTAATTTAATTCCGCGCGGTAATAAGTTACGAAATTCACAAAATTCACGTAATGCTTCCAAGAGTCCCAAACGAAAACCATTGACATGGGTGCCGCCTTGCGATGTTGGAATTAAATTGACATAACTTTCCGCTAACACTTCCCCTTGTTCTGGCAGCCAAATAGCAGCCCAATCAACGACTTCCGTGTTTCCAGTAAAAGAACCTGTAAAGGGTTCTTCAGGCAAATGTTCATTTTTACCTATTGTTTCCATTAAATAATTACTTAAACCATCTTCGTAATACCATTCTTCAGTATCATTGGTATTTTCATTGTGGAAGCTAACACGTAATCCTGGGCAAAGAACTGCTTTGGCACGCAAAGTATGTTTTAATTTCGTAATAGCAAATCGTGAAGAGTCAAAATATTTTTCATCAGGCCAAAAGTGAATGCTGGTACCTGTTTCACGTTTGGTAGATGTACCAATAGATTTTAATTCTTTAGTTTTTTCGCCGTTTGCAAAAGGAATAAAATAAACTTGACCATCGCGTTTAATCGTGACTTCTAATTTTTTCGATAATGCATTAACAACAGAAATTCCGACACCATGTAAACCACCAGAAAATCGATATTGTTTATTGGAAAATTTTGCCCCGCTATGCAATTTTGTGAGAATCAATTCAACGCCTGTTAATCCCTCTTCAGGATGCAGATCAACCGGCATACCTCTGCCGTTATCCGCAACAGTTAATGAACCATCTTTATGTAAGATAACATGTAATAAACTTGCATGGCCTTCGATAGCTTCATCGACACTATTATCAATGACTTCATGTGCTAAATGATTAGGATTTGTTGTATCCGTATACATGCCAGGCCGGCGGCGCACAGGATCTAATCCTGAGAGTACTTCAATCGATTCCGCAGTGTATTTTTGTGTCATATATTATGTCCAATCTTTCTTTAATTGTTCTTTATGTAAGGCTAACCATTGTAAACTAATAATAGCAGGAGAAGTTTTAATTTCACCCGCTAGTAATTTTTCCATAGCTTCTGCAAAAGAGAGATTTAATACACGAATATTTTCAAATTCATTTTCCAGTCCATGAATACCTTGCACATTGGTGCTGTCTGTTTTACCACAATAAAGTGTTAAATACTCATTACTGCCACCAGGACTCACAAAATATTCGCAGATTCGATGTAATTTTTCAATGCGACAACCCGCTTCTTCTTCACATTCATGATAAGCAATCGTTTCTGGCGTATCGTTTTTTGTAATAACACCTGCAGGAATTTCTAATAACCAAGGACTTTGTGGATCTTCAATACCGCCTATGCGAAATTGTTCGATCAAAATAACTCTATCTTTTTTAGGATCATAAGGAAGAACGGCAGCCGCAGGCAAACGCTGTAATAATTCGCGGCTATATTCAGGGCTATAGCCGCCTTGAAATAAACGTTGGCGGATAGAATAACGTAATAAGCGGAAAATACCTTGATAAAGTAATTCTTGGTGAATGATGTCGTAATCTTGATGTCCAAATTTATCGATTGTCTTGTTCAAGCGTTTTTACCTTTTCTTCTAATGCTGTTAATTTTTCACGGGTGCGCGCAAGGACTTTTGTTTGTGCATCGAATTCTTCGCGAGTGACTAATTCTAATTTTGCAAATGTATTTTGTAATACCGCATGAAAATTTTTTTCAATATCTGCTTTTGCGAGACCTAATCCAGTAGGGAGTATATCGCCTAGACGTTTAGTGAGTTCATTTAAAAAATCATTTTTTTTCATAGATTACTCTTCTGTGTGTAATTCTACGCGCATAAATTCGGGTAAGGCTAATGCTGCTTTATGCACATCGAGATTGTAATAATGAGTGGTGAATGATTTATTAAAAATATCTTTTTCTCTTACGCGGCGTAAAATACCTTCTTTTTTCGCCATCCAAGCTGTTTTCCAACCGGTAGGAAAAACGGGTTGAGGAAAATTAAGCGTTTGTGCATCCGTAAATCCAGCATGATGTAATGCTTGCTGCATCTCTTTGATAGCTTGAATTGCAAAAGGTGATTCACCACATTGCAGCAAAATACCAGAGGTATCAAGTAAAGTATATAACTTAGCTAAGTTTTTTTTCTCGAGATTTTCTGCGATGATGATATCAAATGTTTCCTCAGCAGCTTGTTCTAACCATTGAGCCACACTTCCTGAGTAATGACGTAATCGAGTATCACCGCTAGAAGGCGTCTTAGGAGTAATATGAGTTAATTCAATCACTGTAGGATGTTTCAAAATTTCAATTTCAACCCCGCTGGCTTCTGTGCTTAAAAGAGCAATACGGTTAGGTTTCGCATGAGAAAATAATGCGGGATGTGACATCATTTCTTGATAGATGCTGCGCGTATTTTCTGATAAAGAATTAGTCATGAGAGTACCTTATAGTAGCTTGAATTCTTATTGTGACCTAAAACAGAAAAGTTTAGAATAGCCGCTCTATGAAAAATTCCAATCTTTTAACAATCGCTACTCGCAAAAGCCCACTTGCTTTACGCCAAGCTAACTGGGTTAAAACACAATTAGAAGCCATTTATCCTGAGCTTTCTATTGTTTTACTCGGGCTCACCACATCAGCAGATCGAATATTGACAGTGCCTTTATATGAAGTCGGTGGCAAGGGGTTATTTGTCAAAGAGTTAGAAGAAGCCTTATTATCAGGGCGCGCCGATCTTGCTGTGCATTCTATGAAAGATGTTCCCATGCTATTGCCGAAAGAATTATGTTTAGCGGCAATTTGCGAGAGAGAAGATCCCCGTGATGCCTGGATTGCTAATGATTATGCAGGATTATACGAATTACCTGCTAATGCCGTGATTGGTACATCGAGTTTGCGCAGGCAAAGTCAGTTATTGGCGTATCGTCAGGATATACAGATTGCGCCATTGCGCGGCAATATTGATACCCGCTTAGAATATTTGGATAAAGGGGATTTTGCTGCCATTATTTTAGCAGTGGCAGGCTTGAAAAGATTAGGAAAACAGCAGCGTATACGCTCTATTTTACCCGTGGCGGAATATTTACCTGCTGCTGGACAAGGTGCATTAGGATTAGAATGTAGGCTAGATGACGCAGCGACACAAAGCTTGGTTGCTGCACTTAATCATCTGCCCACTTATACTTGTGTCACTGCAGAACGAGGTATGTGTACTCTTTTAGGCGGAGGCTGCAAGCTGCCTGTGGCAGCTTACGCAGAAATCACAGAAGAGAAACTTCATTTACGCGGCTGTGTTGCCAAAGCAGACGGAAGCCTTATGCTTCGCGCAGAAGCCATAGGCGATACCAACCATCCCGAACTCTTGGGCCAACAAGTTGCTAAAGAGTTATTGCGGCAGGGGGCGGGGCGAATAATCAATCAAATCAGCTAGTTATTTATAGTTTGTATCAATTTTACTTGTATGCATTAAATACATATGGTATACATATATTATGGAATTTGAATGGGATTACAGAAAGGCAGCAACTAAGGAAAAAATACGAATAATATCAGCAAGATTAGCAACTAAACGGGAGAAAAGTGATTATGAAGCCGGAATATGATTTAAAGAAAATGAAGGTAAAGCGTCGTGGTGTATTATCTGCTTTTCGTAAGAAAGAGGAAGATCATACCAAAGATCGTATTACTATTTTAATTGATAAAGATGTAATTAAGCATTTTAAATCTAAAGCGGAGTATCCTGGGGCATTTCCGTATCAAACGCAAATTAACCAAGCGTTGCGAAATCTGATTTCCAAATCACATGGTAGCTCAGATGATATAGAAGAAATTAAAACAACTTTATTGAATGATAAAGATTTTATAAATCAACTTGCAAAGATGATTGGAAAAAGTCATTTCAAGTAAATAAGCGATCAAACTGATATACAATTTAACAGTTAGGTGATTTATGATTTATCAACCATTACATCCAGGTGAAATTGTTAAAGAACTGTGTGTTGAAGCTACAGGGCTTACAGTGACTAAAGCAGCTCAAAAATTAGGAATTGATCGAACTACTTTTTCACGACTTATTAATCATCATGCTGGTATTAGTCCAGAAATGGCGGTTAGGCTTTCTATTGCACTTGGTACTCCTGCAACTATGTGGATGAATTTGCAACGCGATTATGATTTGTATAAAGCAGAAAAAATACGAAAGAAATTAAAAGTAGAAAGAATTAGAGCAACAGCTAATCAATAGATAACAATGATGAATAAGATCTCTCAATTAAATTTAAATAACCTCCATGTTTTAGTGACTAGACCTAAACCTTATGGCGAAGAATTATGTGAGTTGATACGTTTAGCGCAAGGATATCCTATTTATTTTCCGACAATAGCATTTGAATTACTGCAAGATGTATCCGCGATAAACAAAATTAGCCAACAAGATTGGTTGATCTTCGTTAGTCCACAAGCAGTCAATGCCAGTATCACAGCAATCAAACCGAAATTATCATCACAGACAAAAGTTGCAGCAATAGGATCTGGAACAGCACAAGCATTGCAAAAACAAAAAGTCACAGTAGATTTATTTCCAGAAAAGGAAAGTGATAGCGAGAGTTTGCTCGCTTTATTAACGCCGCAATTAAAACCTAACAATAAAATAATGCTAGTGCGAGGGGAAGGAGGTCGAACTTTGTTAGCGGAAAATTTAGCGGCAGAGGATATGACCGTTGAACATTATATAGCCTATCGACGTAGTTTACCCATTCTTTCAGTACCTAAGGAAAGAATAGATATAGTCGTTTGTACTTCAAATGAAAGTTTAAAAAATTTACAGATATTATATCCCGAAGCCCTTGAAAAACCTCTTATCGTAGTCAGTGAAAGAATGAGAGAATATGCAAAAACATTAGGAATACAACATATCAAAGTAGCAAAAGGTGCGAGTCATCAAGCTATTCTAGAAACATTGATGAAGATAGATTGTGAGTAGGACGCCATCGTTTGATAGGTTGTTATGCCAGTCGTGAGTATAGCTCGCGAGGTGGCATCCAGGGCATTTCGTCATCGCGAGGCCGCGTAAGTGGCCGTGGCTGTCATTGCTGCGAGCTGACGCGTAGCGTCATTGCGAGGAGCGTAAGCGACGAAGCAATCTACATACATGGATTGCTTCGTCGCTTTCGCTCCTCGCAATGACGAGATCCTTCCTCGCAATGACGAATATATCTCTGCAGCGGCAGGACCCGCTTCACTGAGCATGGAGTGCATCAAAAAGGATATGTTTTCTTGAGGTTTGCACTTTAATTTGTGTATACTGACCCTTTTAAAATAAAGGTGAATGATGGCGTTATTACCGGTTTTACAATTCCCTGATCCACGATTAAAACAAGTGGCAAAGCCAGTCACAGAAATCACGGAAGAAACGCAACAAATTATCGACGATATGTTTGAAACAATGTACGCACTAGAAGGTGCAGGGCTAGCAGCAACACAAGTCAATATTCATCAACGTATTGCTGTCATGAATGTTTCCCCCGATAAAAACAATCCTATCGTTGCAATTAATCCAGAAATTATCAGTATGGAAGGAGAGCAAGAAGATGCACATGGTTGTTTATCGGTTTATGCGGCACCTATTGGTGTATTAACACGTGCAGCTAAAGTCCATATGCGTGCATTAGATAGACACGGCAAATCTTTTGACTTACATGCAGAGGGTGTATTAGCGATTTGTATTCAACATGAAATAGACCATTTAAATGGTAAATTATTTATAAATCATTACTCTCGATTAAAATTTGAGAGAATTAGCGCTAAAGTAAAAAAGAATATACGTCAAGCATTAAAAAATGAAGGTAAAACGACAGCTGGAGAAACTGAGCATGAGTAAAACGCTACTGTGAAATCCTTAAAAATCATTTTTGCTGGCACACCTTCATTTGCAGCAACTGCATTACAAGCATTGCTAAAATCACATCATCATATTGTTGCCGTTTATACACAACCTGATAGACCAAAAGGACGAGGACAAAAACTCACAGCAAGTCCAGTTAAAGAATTGGCGTTACACTATAAGTTACCTGTATATCAACCCGATACTTTGCGCAATCAGCAGGAAGAATTACGTTCATTGAATGCAGATATCATGGTAGTAGCAGCTTATGGATTACTTTTACCTGCAGACGTATTAACAATACCGCGTTTAGGATGTATCAATATTCACGCATCACTATTACCGCGCTGGCGAGGAGCAGCGCCTATTCAGCGAGCTATTTTAGCGGGAGATAAAGAAACAGGTATTACGATTATGCAGATGGAACAAGGGTTAGATACTGGCCCAATGCTTTTGCAAGCAATATGTCCGATCGATGATAATGATACGACTGGAACGTTACATGATAAATTAGCTGATTTAGGCGCGAAAACGTTATTAAAAACATTGGAGCAAGAAACATTCCATCCACAAATTCAAGATGCTGCAAGAGTTACCTATGCTCACAAAATCACTAAACAAGAAGCACAAATCCATTGGCAGCAAAGTGCGGATGAAATCGATAGACAAATTCGCGCATTCAATCCATCACCGGTTACTCACACAACATTAGATAATATGACAGTACGTATTTGGCAAGCAGAAAAAAGTGGATTCACTCAAAAATCTTGTCACCCGGGTGAAATTTTGCAAATGAATGCCTTAGGGATTCAAGTGGCTACAGGGCAAGGTATGTTGCGTTTATTAAAACTGCAATTACCTGGTGGAAAAATTGTGTCAGCAGCCGATATTTGTAATGCACAAAATCATTTATTCACTGTTGGAAAAGTATTAGTATGAACTTGCGCGTAGTAGCCACCCATGTTATTTCGCGTGTTGCATTGCAAGGACAATCTTTATCAGATGTTTTGCCGGAAGTGTTAGCAGAATATAAAAATCCTAAAGACCAAGCTTTTATTCAAGCCATTAGCTATGGTGTTTGTCGTTATTATTTTCGTTTAACTTCTATTATTAAATTATTATTAGAAAAACCCTTAAAAGAAAAAGACCAAGATATTTATATTTTATTATTAATTGGATTATTTCAATTAACAGAAATGCGCGTACCTCCACATGCTGCAGTAGGGGAAACCGTAGCCGCCGTTAAAAAACCGTGGGCAAAAGGATTAGTGAATGCAGTATTGCGAAATTTTCAGCGTCATCAATCAGAAATTTTTGCGGAGTTAGAAAATAATGTCGAATTTCATTATGCGCATCCGCGGTGGTTAATCGAAAAAATCCAACACGCTTGGCCCCATCATTGGCAGCAAATACTGACAGCAAATAATCAACATCCCCCTTTTGCTTTACGTGTGAATCAACGTCGTCAAACACGTTCAGAGTATCTTGCTAAACTCTCTTGTCCTGCACATATTATTCCTGAAACAGAGGCGGGTATTTGTTTAGAAACGCCTTTACCGGTAACACAATTACCTGGATTTTTACAGGGAGATATTTCTGTGCAAGATGGTGCAGCGCAACTTGCAGCAGAATTATTAGCATTAGCTCCCCATCAGCGAGTATTAGATGCTTGTGCAGCGCCAGGCGGTAAAACCGGACATATTTTAGAAATACAACCGCATCTTGCTGAAGTGATTGCAATTGATCAAAATAGTGAACGATTAAAATTAGTCGAAGAAAATTTAGCGAGATTACGTGTGGCTCAAGGTGTACAATGTATCACAGCAGATGTTGCGAATGTGAAACAATGGTGGGATGGAAAATCGTTTGATCGAATTTTATTAGATGCCCCTTGCTCAGCAACAGGTGTGATTCGCCGCCATCCTGATATAAAATTGTTGCGAAGAATAACGGATATTGCCAAGCTAGTGAGTGAGCAAAAGCGATTATTGGAAGCAGTTTGGCCATTGTTAGCGATAGATGGAATACTGGTTTATGCGACATGTTCAATTTTGCCTGAAGAAAATGAACAATTATTGGCTGAATTTGTTGCAGCGCATAAAGAAGTTGAAGTAGAAAAGATAACAGCGGATTGGGGGCAAGAATGCCAGATCGGCAGACAAATATTTCCAGATAAACTGGATGGTTTTTATTTTGCACGGTTACGAAAAAAGGAATAAATCATGCGTATTGAATATGATATCAAGTTAGATTTTAAAGATGTATTAATTCGCCCTAAACGCAGTGTGCTGCAATCTCGTGCAGAAGTCTCACTAGAACGTGAATTTCGTTTTAAGCGCTCCGGCGTGACATGGCAGGGTGTGCCTATCATTGCTGCTAACATGGATCACACAGGTACGTTTGCTATGGCATCTGCATTAGCTGAAAATAAATTATTAACAGCCATCGATAAATTTCAAACACTTGAAGCATGGCAAACCTTTGCAAAAAAATCTCCTAAAGACATTACTTCTTGTTTTATTTCGATTGGCATTGCAGATCAAGATTTAGAACGATTACACCAAGTGATGCAAAGGGTAGAAATTTCTATGATTTGTTTAGATGTTGCGAATGGATACACGGAACGTTTTGTGAAATGTTTAGAAAAAATTCGTAACACCTATCCTAACAAAGTGATCATGGCAGGAAATGTTGTGACAGGTGAAATGGTGGAAGAATTAATTTTATCTGGAGCTGACATTGTTAAAATTGGTATTGGTCCGGGTTCTGTTTGCACGACACGTGAAAAAACAGGCGTAGGTTATCCGCAATTATCTGCGATTATCGAATGTGCGGATGCAGCACATGGTTTAGGCGGACAAGTTTGTGCAGACGGTGGTTGTGCATCAGCAGGGGATGTTGCAAAAGCATTTGCGGCAGGCGCTGATTTTGTCATGTTAGGAGGAATGCTTTCTGGACATGATGAATGTTTAGGTGAAATCGTCGAAGAAAAAGGGAAAAAATTTAAACGTTTTTATGGCATGAGTTCTGCAGAAGCCATGGAAAAACATCATGGCAAAGTTGCAGAATATCGTTCTAGTGAAGGTCGTTCAGTCAACGTGCCTTATCGCGGTCCTGTTCATAATACCGTGTTAGATATTTTAGGCGGTGTGCGTTCCACATGCACTTATGTAGGCGCACAACGAATAAAAGAATTATCGAAACGCACGACTTTTATTCGAGTTTCAAGACAATTAAATGAAGTGTTTGTGCCGTTTGATACGGGAACCCATAAATAATAGGAATCTTATTATGGAAGCAAAGAGAGTACTACCACTCCCCAAAAGACATATCTTTATCGTAGGGGAAACACCTGTAATAGAACAAGACGTTCTATGCAAGCTTGTTACTGCCCTATCTGGAAAACCTTATCATGCTCCTGCGGATGCTAAGCAAATAAATCCCGTGACTGTTCCTATGGCTGAGAATTATGAAATAGTAGTAAATTGCAGCAGCAATGCTCGTGATAAAATAGTAGTAGATGCTGATATTTGTATAGGTATTTTTGATTGTCAGAAAGATAAATCTGAACAAACTAACCGCTTTAATCGGTATCAACTTAAAACGAATGCTTGTACCATGCCACTCTTGATTGTACTTGGATTAAATGTTCCAGAGAGACAATATGTACCTGGCTTAGGAGTGCTAACACAATTTTTTAATAGGTTATCAGATAGCAATTACTACTTGGGCGACACAAAAATTTCTTGTATAGGAAATGCTAATGAAGATCCAAGTCGACAAATAAAATATTTCGTAGATGCCCCTACTTTTATGCCTTACACAGACGAAAAAATCAAAACCAGTGTTCTAAAAAACATTAAATCTCATTGTGAGCTTGTTAACGAAGAAGAAACATTTAAAGAAAAAGTGATGGCATTTAAAAAAATCTATACCGCATTACGCGAAGGACAATCAATATGGGGATGGCTCAAAAGTAATTATTTATCTACTATTTATCCGGAAGAAGAACATCGTCCAGAATCTTTGTGTCGCCGAATTCATGGGTATGCGAGCCAGCATCCAAATAGCCGCACAGCAAAAGCTTGGGAGTTAATGCAAAAATATTTTCCAAATTCAACAGCAGACAATCCAGAATTATTAAAAGAAATTTATGAATGGTCGTTTTCACAAAGCGGTTGGTTTAAAAAATCAAAAGCAACAAACGGAGGAACTTTTTTTAGCGCTGCATCGCTGACTCGTGATTTCAAATCGGGGGATGTCAAACTAACAGGTCAAAAAGTTCCAGACAATTCCCGATTAGGCAAAATTAGGAATGCGTTGAAATAACCTACGCAAAACGTCATTGCGAGGAGTGAAACTTTATTTAGATACTAGCATTATCATTTTAACCAGGTTAAAATAGGGTAATCCAAATTTTAACCTGGTTAAAACTATGAAAGATCGATTATTATCACTGATTACACAATCTAACCCTTGGATTAATAATAAGAATTTACATTTTTTAGAAAATGACTATATCCCTAGAGTGCAGACCGATAAGCTGCTTTTGCCAGAATGGGATAATTTATGGTTAGTGCTAGTGGGACCAAGGCAAGCAGGGAAAACAACTCTTGCCAAATATATTTCTCAGCAGTTGGTGACTCAAAAGCGCTTTGAAACGTTAATTTATTTAAATTGTGATTTGTTAGAAATACGCCAATGGTTAACAAGTCCCTATTTTATTCAAGAATTATTGGATCAGTTTCATGTAAAACATCCTATTATTCTTATTGATGAAGTACAACGTTTAGAATCTCCTGGGTTATTGTTAAAAGCTTGCGCCGATCTTAAATTGCCTATCAAAATGATTGCTACAGGATCTTCACAGTTAGAGATAAAAAGTAAAGTTCAAGAATATTTAACCGGACGTCAATTAGAAGCATTAATATTGCCGTTGAGTTATGAAGAAATAAAAAAAGTAGGAGATACAGAGCTTGTTTATGGTTGTTATCCTGCAGTCATTAAATCGACTGAGAAAACTATATTATTACGACAATTATATCAAGCTTATATTAATAAAGATGTGATAGAAATCTTGAGAATCAGCAAACCGGACGTGATGCAAAAATTAATTTCATTAATGGCGCATAGTTCAGGACAATTAGTGAATTATAATCAGCTAGCAACAGATTGCCAGGTTGTTGTTTCTACTATTCAACATTATCTTGGAATTTTAGAAAACACCTATATTTTATCGCGAATCACACCTTTTGTTGGGAATAAGCGCAAAGAAATTACGAGTAATCCTATTTTTTATTTTATCGATAATGGTTTTAGAAACCAATCATTATCTAACTTATCACTCTCTTTAGATGACAGGCAAGATGTAGGATTATTAATTGAGAGTGCTGTCTTTCAAGAATTGTTGAAATTTAAAAATCAATATTTTTATGATTTTGCAATACATTTCTGGCGCACCCAAAATGGGGCAGAAGTTGATTTTGTTTTATATAAAAATGAAGATTGTATCATTCCCATTGAAGTTAAGTTTCGTACGATGAAATCGACAGTGGTGACTAAAGCTTTTCGTTCCTTTGTTGAAGCTTATCAACCTAAATATGGATTTTTTATCACAAAAGATTTTAACAAAAAAATGAAGTTAAATTCTTGCGAAATTCAATTTATTTCATTTTCTAGGCTATCTATCTTATTTGAAAAATTACATAAATTGATGGAATAATTTTTTTAATTATCTTACTATAAGTACCAGTTTTGATTAGGAGTTGATCTATGTTTAAAAAAATATTACTTACCAGTGCAATTATCGCAACATCAAGTACAGCTTTTGCTATTACACCTTATTTAGGTGTGGGAGTCGGCGAGCTGACGAATACAGCATCTTTAGCAAATTCAAGAGCATTAACGGCGAGTGTGTTTGGCGGTATTGGTGATGTATTAAATCCCATGTTTTATTTAGGCGGGGAATTGCTTATTAATTTAGGTGCAACTTCTATTAGTACAAATAATAGCCCAGGCGCAACTTCTGTCAAATCAAGTTATGGATATGGTCTTAGCATTATTCCAGGATTGATGTTGAGTGATCATACTATGGCTTATTTACGAGCAGGGTTAGTGGAAACAAAATTTACAGGTCCATCAAAAACAGCAATGGGTGGGCAAGCAGGTTTAGGTATACAAACTAGCTTAGCTCAATCATGGGATTTGCGTGGTGAGTACGTCTATACTGCTTACCAATCAGCGAAACCTATTAAAGGTAACCCGCGAAGTGATCAATACAATCTGGCGTTAGTCTATAAATTTGATTAATTAGCTATGTAAAATCCCTCCTCTCCCAGGGAGAGGAGGGTGAAATAAGTTTACCCACGCCGATTATTTCTTGTTTTCACGCAGCAATTTATATACCATTATTATATACACCAGTTGGAGGAAGGTATGCTTAGGAACGCCAAACGAATTCTGTTAACAAGCATAGCAATAGCCATTGTCACTCCATCAGCAATAGCCATGACAGGCTTAGGTACTATGCCTTTACCTCAAGGCTGGTACGCAGAAGGTAATTACGGCCTTACAAAATCCACAGGTAAAAGTTATCCCACTCATACAAATAAAAATTCAGGCACTGGCTGGAACGTCAATGCGGGGTATAAGTTTATGCCTTATGTAGGTATAGAAGCAGGTTATACCCGGTATGCAGCAACTCGCTTACAAAACACAGCCGGAACAACAGCAGCACATGATAATCATCAAGCTGTGGATCTTGCTGTAAAAGGAATAGCACCTTTAGGATGTTCGGGCGTTGAGCTATTTGGGAAGTTAGGTATTAATAGAATTTCCTCGAAAATAAGCGGAGTAAATGCAAGCGCTGCCGCAGTGAATAGCTTAACTTTTGATACTAGAGGTAAAAACTCGACTGGCTTATATTTAGCTGCAGGCGCACAAGCGACTTTTACGCCTTATATCCAAGCGAATTTACAATGGGCGCAAGCGTATGGTAATAATAGTACGGGTAATCAGGCACTTTATTCATTAGGTATTTCTTACATCCTTGGCTAAGGTAATACAGTTCTTTTCAGTAAAAACTAATCTGCAGGCTGTCGTACCGCGCGAAAGCGCGGTATCCAGGAGTATTTTCCCTGGATCCCGCGATCAAGTCGCGGGACGACGTCCTACTCGCGATCAAGTCGCGGGACGACGTCCTACTCGCGATCAAGTCGCGGGACGACGTCCTACTCGCGATCAAGTCGCGGGACGACCTAAGAAAAACTTAGTTGCTGCACTTATTTTCCTAACCTGCTTCGCTTTATTCACACAACTTTCTTTTGCTATCGCGCATTTTTTCATTTTAAAAAATAATCTCATTAATGCGACACTTTGGCATAATGTATTACCGCATCATCTCAATTTCTTTTTGCCATGGGTTCAATGGGTTATTGTTTTATTAGCAGCGCATGGCATGTATACATGGATGATTTGGTATTTTATCGTTTCTATAGGCCATTTATTACGTTTGCGACAAATCATTATTTATTATTTGGGAATATTATTATGGTGGATAGGTGCCGTTAGCATTGTTGCTACTCATACATTTTATTTTCACCATTCATTTTTCACTACATTAATCCAAACACATTTCTCTTTATCGAATGTAATATTAAAAATAATGATATTTTTAACAGCAGGAATATTATTGATAGCGGGATCGCTCACTTGTCTTGATAGCTTAAAAAGTTTTTCTAAAAAACGCCATATAACAGCATTTATTCTGTTAATAGGATTACTCTTCATAACAGGATATCGATGGCACGCATCACAACCACAGGTTTTTTCATCTACTAAACCCAACATCATTATTATTGGTTTGGATGCATTCAGACCTGATTTTGTTAATGATGCGCCACATATCCAACAATTTTTAAAATCAGCGACAATGTTTACGAAAGCGTATACCCCTCTCGCAAGAACAGCACCTTCTTGGGCTAGCATTTTAACGGCAAAATATCCTAAACATAATGGTATAAGAGATAATAATACAGATTTACAATTTGTTGATTTACAAGAAACGTTACCTAAAAAATTACAGAAAATAAATTATGAAACGATTTATGCAACAGATGATAGACGGTATAACAATATCAATGAAACATTTGGTTTTGATCGAGTACTAGGCCCGCCAGGTAATATTAATGATTTTATCATAGGCACATTAAATGATTTTCCCTTAACAAATTTACTTATGATGTCGCCAGCCGCATCATGGCTTTTTCCTTATAATTTTGCGAATCATTCAGCGTATTATACTTATTCGCCAAATCACTTTTTACAGGTATTAGCAGAAGGGTTGCATGCACGTGAACATAAACCATTATTTTTAGCTGTACATTTTAATTTGAGCGGTTGGCCGCTGCATTGGTTTAATGACCAAGAACTTTCACAAGATGATTTAAACCTATCTCTTTATCAACACGCTGTTGCTAAAGTCGATGAACAATTTGGAAAATTTTATCAATTGTTGCAAGAGAATCATTTATTAGATAATGCTATCGTGTTTGTACTTTCTGACCATGGTATTACGTTAGGATTGCATCATGATAAAATGATTTCATTGTCTTATTATCAAGGGAATAAAAAATATTTAAAACAGCTTCGTTATGCACGATATAGTGAAGCATCTCCTGATAGTGTAGACTTTCATCATGATTATGGTATAGATACTTCTTATGGATATTCAGGTGATATTCTGAGTATGAAACAAAATCATGTATTACTCGCTGTTAAAACTCATATTTCATTTCCTGATGTCACTCAGGTGGTCTCTTTGTTAGATATTGCTCCTACCTTAGTCGATATTTTACAGTTGCCCCCATTCATACATGCAGATGGTATTTCTTTGTTATCAAAAAACATAACGACACGAGAATTTTATTTTGAATCAGGTATTACGGATGCAAGTATTGAGCGCGCAGAATTATCTCCTGGCGTATTATTAACAAAGTTAGCAGGGTTATTACGCGTCAATCATCGTACAGGTGTTGTTTTCGTAGATCATACACAAATGGAAAAAGAATATCGATTTTCTAAACAACATGCTATTCGTTATGGAAATTGGTTTTTAGCAAGTTATCCGGCATCTTTAGCGTATCATTTAGTGAAAACGCATGGTAATACATTTACTATGAAGAGTTATGTTATTCCTGCTTATGATGTCTTAGTCAATTTAAAAACGAATGAGTGGACCATGCAAAGAGATACACTTTTAGCAAAACAAGCACCTTTAGCAGAGATATTGAAAAAGTATAATCGTTTCTATAAAAATGAGATACCAGCTAGCAGCATGCTGGCATGACACGTTTACTGTGATGAGAAAATTTGTTGTAGCCAATTAGAGATGTCACGAACCTCTTTATCACAAACAGAATGCGGCATTCGATAGCTATGCCAAGTCACAGAGTAATGATGTTCTTGTAAGAGAGCATACATAGACTGACCTAAGGTAAAACGCACAATAGGGTCTTCCGTGCCATGGGCAATAAAAATGGGGATGGATTGATTTGCTGTGCTTGCTTTTGCCAAGATTTCTTGTGCATGTGGGAAATATCCTGATAAGGCTAGAATTCCTGCTAAGCGTTTGGGGTATTGTAATCCTGTGGTTAAGGCAACAACAGCCCCTTGGGAAAAACCAGCGAGTAAAATTTTCTCGGTTGGAATTCCTAGTGCTTCTTCTTTTTCAATTAAGGCATTTACTTGGGAAATAGATGTAAATAAGCCTGTTTTATCGGCACGCTGGTCTAATTCATAAGAAACGATGTCATACCAAGCTCGCAGACTATGTCCATTGTTAATCGTAATAGGTCGAATAGGAGCATGGGGAAAGATAAAACGTAGCGCTAAATGATCAGGCAATTGCAATTCTGGTAATAAATTTGCAAAATCATGGCCATCTGCTCCTAAACCATGCAACCAAATTACACTACCTATAGGGGGTTGTGAGGGTTGAATTTCTATATAAGTTAAGGGTTCCATCTTTCTATTGCTCTTGCTTAGCGAGAATGGACATAGTAATCTTTATAAATCAATATGCAATTATAATATTGATGAGCCTAGGAATAAGGCTTTTACTGAACTCTCTTCAGTTATAAAAAGGATGGATGATTTATGAAAAAATTTCTCAAAGCAATCTTAGGTGTCACTCTGCTTGAAATCATGTTGGTGTTGGCTATTGCAGCAATGGTTATCTTGATGTCTGTACGCTATTACCAATCTGCTTCGGCATCCCAACAATCTAACGCAATTATTGAACAACTGCAGGCTATCTCTGCTGCATCTGATAGTCTTGCACAAGCTACTGGATCTTATACATCAGTCAACGGCGCTGCTTTAGGTAATGCTGCGTTGTCGCCTTTATTACCGGTAGGTGGTTTGACGGCACCGTGGGGCGCTACTATCACTGTGGTGGGAACAGCGGCAGGAACTTACACCATGGCTCTATCTACAGTCCCAGCAGCGGTTTGTCCATTGATGGTTTCGAAAATGACTTCTAATAACCACTATACGGTTACCTCCGGTGCTTGTGGATCTACGGCAGCTGCCATTACATTTCAATATAATGCAAGTCCTTGATGGATAATGTCATGCCAGCCGCGAGCTGCGCTCGCGAGGTGGCATCCAGTCAGTAGGGTGGATTAGACGCGAAGCGTCGTAATCCACCATCCTATTGGTGGATTACGGTAAAAAGCACCCACCCTACATACTAGCGTGTCGACATATATTGAAAATTGTTATTATTGAGGGTACATTTCGCTAGGTTTTATGGCCAACATAGTAGAAATGTCAAGTGAGTTATCTATGACACTTTACAATACCACCACCCACTACGGCAGCATCAGCAAAATTTTTCATTGGCTCATTTTTCTTTTAGTTGTTGGTATGTTACTCGTCGGTTTCTTTATGGAAGATATTACTGATCCGAATTTACGTTCCACAGTGATTAATCTTCACAAATTGAATGGGTTACTAATTTTAGTACTCATGATATTGCGAATCTGCTGGGCGTTAGTGAATCCTAAACCTAGACTTGAAGATATGCCAGCTTGGCAAAGAGTGTTAGCGCATAGCGTACACATTTTATTATATGTATTTTTAATCGCGATGCCTATAGCAGGGTGGTTAATGACAGTCTATGGTGGCAAACCTCCGCATCTTTTTCATTGGGCACTCAATCTTCCTTTGCAAGAAAATAAATTGCTTAAAGAATTTTTTAAATGGCTGCATTATCAATTAGCTCTCATCATTATTATATTTGTTTCTTTGCATACTTTTGCGGCGTTGTATCATTATTTTATTAAAAAAGATGGGATTATGCAGAGGATGTTATAATGCCATGCCAGCGAAAGTTGACACGTAGTGTCATCCTGAGCACGTTCTTTGTGCGAAGGATCTCCTTGGATAGGCTCAGTCATTGGAAGGAGATTCTTCGCTTCGTTCAGGATGATATTGTTCGTCATTGCGAGGAGTGAAACGACGAAGCAATCCCACCGTCATTGCGAGGAGTGAAACGACGAAGCAATCCATGTATATTATGGATCGCCACGGCCGCTTATACGCGGCCTCGCGATGACGCTTCGCGTCAGCTCGCAATGACAGGAGATTCTTCGCTTCGCTCAGGATGACACTTCGGGAATACTGACACAACACAACGACTGTCCCAATTCATGTAATTGTAATAACAAACGTTTAGGCGAGTTTTTATTTTCTAAGCGTAAGACTAATTCGTTTGCTACCGCAGTTGCAATATAATGATCAAATAATTTATCAATACTATCTGTATTATGACCATCACGCAAAGCATACAGAGCAATAAATTTTATAATTTCTCTAGCATAAGTTAATTCTATGTCAAAAAGAGCATGGATTCGCTTAGTAAAAGCCAATAATTTTTCATGAATAATCTGTTCTAACGCTGTTTGATCTAGCGGTAAAAACGGTATGACATGTAAAGAATGTAAAAATTGATTTGGCAAATGCTGGGTTAGCACAGGCATAATTTTTTCTAGAATTTCATGAGTAGAAATAGAAGATGAATCATTGATAACCGGATTGTTGATGTTTTTATTTAAAATTAATTCGATTAAATCCATAGGCGATGCAGATGCTGTTTTTTTCGTAGAAATAGAAGTAATCAAATCAGAGCTTAATGTAGTCGTCATAATGACAATAGTATGATGAAAATATGCGGTGGAAAATAACTCTGCTAGAGTGAGTAAAATGTTATTAGGAATTTTTTCTATATTTTCGAAAAGTAGAACAGCATAGGGAATCTTTTTCACAGCATCAATTAACGCTTTGGAATCATAAGAACTATTAACGCGAATAAATGCATGTTCATGACCAAATAATTCTTTTGCAATTTGGCAAGCGATTTCTGATTTTTGTGTGCCTGTCGCACCTACTAATAAAAAATTAGCAAGAGGGCCTGGATTTTCTATTAATTTTAAATAAGCACGCTGTAATATATCGCTAATCATAGAGATAGCAATTTCTTGGCCATGAATATGGCGCTGCAACTCTTGAGCAAATTGTACCGCTTTAAATTTATTACTTTGTAAATGAGTCAAAGGAATTTGCGTCCAGTCAGAAACAACTTCTGCAACAAGATAATTCGTAACCGTAGCTGTTAGTTTTTTTGCACGTGCAGCTGCACTGTCAATAATAGCGAGAGCATTATCAAAATCAATTTTATCATTGCCAAGATAATGATGTGCTAATGCATGAGCATACTCTATACTTTCTTCAGTAATCAGCACTTGATGGTAACGTTCTAATTCATGTCGGGTTGATTTCAGTAATTGCAGAGAATCTTCTGTGGTGAGGGAATCTAACTCTATAATACAAAAATCATCTAAAAGATGCGGGGATTGTTGTAATAAATGTTGAATGCGGATGGGGGTGTCGAGTATCACTAAATGATCATGACGTATATCTTGCCCCGTGTATTGTTCACTATATAAATATTTTATATTGAAATCGAATGGAGTGGCTGCTAATTGACTGGTAATAAGTGCAAGTATCACCTCATTCATTTTTCTGGAAGTTGTCCCTATCAAAATGATGTGATGCTGAATATATCGGCTTAGGGCATCAATGACTAATTGAGTTTTTAAAAAATGCATTATTTTGCCTCTTTATTGTCATATAGATTATCCTAATACATATGCCATTTCAATTTATCAAATAATGCTCAAATTGTAAGAAAATGACCAAGTTATATCTATGATATAATCTGAACTTTATGTAGGAAAATGTCCATTTAATATTCTGCATGAAATTTATCATTATTTAGCTAATAGCTTGATTATATGAATAAATTTTATTCATATAAATTCATATTTTAGTTTATATCGTATTCTATTCTATAAAAATTGATCTTATTTAGATCAGTTTAAACCTCTATAATGCTTCATAACTAAACAACTTAGAGGTAAAAGGCAATGTTAAGTCAAGCTAAAAACCGCTGGAAACGATGGACTGCAGTAGCTGTTATTTTGGGTCTTTTTGTTTATCTAGGGATTTATTTTTTTGGAAATATCGAATTTTTAAATGGCTTAGGGTGGATGCCGCATCTTGGATTAGTCGCAAGTATGGTATGTGTATCTGGTATGTTGGGAACAGGGGCGGCCACCTTGCAATACCATTCTCTTTTACGCGATGAAGCTGCTCAAAGTCTTTTACAACATGCTGTCGATAAACAAATTAAAACAGCTACGATTGCTGTGACTGTTCAGCCTATCGTGGGAAATACAACTTCTGATATTTATCAACAAATCAATACCCCAGAACACCACACCTTTATGTGTAATACAGCAGTGTCTGAATTTAAAAAGAAATTTTTTCAAATGGATATTCAACAAGTAGAAGAAAGCATTGCACAGATTAATGCATTTAAAGAAGACTATTTAAAAGTACATCCTGAACATAAAAATGATTATTTGGGAGGAATCAAACGTGCTGGATATGAGCATGAAAAAGAACCTGTTGCAAAGGATGCTGAAATTAAACATGGTTCATATTGCTGGAAAGCTTCTACAAGCGTGTTTTTATCTCCATTTGCAGCAATAGGAACTTCTAAGTTATTAAAATGGTATAATCCTTCATTAGGAATGCTTCATCACATAACCGCAACTGCATTATCAACCCTCACAACAAAACATTTAACATATAAAATAGCTTCTCATTTCCTTATGCCTAAAAAAGATAATGAATATCCAAATGAATCGAAATATGGATCAAATAGTGAAGCTAAAATGGACAGACAAAATTCAGCTGCTGCTAATGCTGTTGAAGAGCTTGGAGCTATTCATGATGGACAAAGAGTTAGTTGTTGTGAAAGGGTTACTTCATTTTTTTCAGGATGGTGTAGCTTTTTTTCCAATTGGCGTAGATCTCCTGGGGGTCTTGTTTCTCATGATAATCCTGCGAATATGAGACCCAATGGTAATCCTTAAAAAAACACAAGACGAACAAAATGAAATCAATTATAATCTATATCAGTCAAAGTAATTATAAGGCAATTTATGACAACATATTACAATAAAATTATAGAGAGCAATCCTATAATGAAATATCTAGATAACAATCGCGATCTACAAGGAGCATTGTTAGATGATACTGCAATAGCTAGAATAGGAACGAGAATTCAAGATTGTAAAGCGAGCGATTTTTTTGAAGCATGCGAATGCATTTGTAAATTTTCAGGTTATCAACGAGAAAATTTATTTCGAGCAGCAGAAATAAAAATCGAAGACCATAAAAATGCTGAATATAGTATTTATAATTATGCTTTAGGCATCATTCATGGCAAGTATGTAAAAGATGTTCATACTATATTTACTGGATCCAATATGTTTTTATTAAAAAAAATATGCGGAGATGCAAAATTAAATGCTCCTGAAACTAAAGAAAAAATTGCTAGAGCGATAAAATTTTTACAAACACCTTATATGCAGCAAATAAGTGAAAGAGTATTAGAATCTATTGATGAAGAATGTAGACGTATAATTAGATTGAATGGCTTTCAATATCGATTTTTGTGTATGGATTTCTCTCATACAAAATCTGAAGCAATTCATGAGGCAAAAGAAGAAATTCATAACATTATTAGAGATGCTTTATTTATTCAGAAAGAAACCACTTCAGTAAATAATTCTTCAGTGGTAGATTCAAAAGAAGTAATAAAACCAGGGCCCACTTCAAGTAGTGTTACTGCCCCAGCAGTAGGTGTAAGAAAAGAAGAACCTACTTTTTCTGAGGCATCTCAAGTAATACATAGAAGATTAACAGATAAGTTCAGGGTACTATCAGAATCATATGCATTAGATAAAGAAAGAAGTTATGTGGGTGCTTTTTTTAGAACTCTGTTAGGCGCATTAGGGAGTATAGCGACCCTGTTTTTAGCTACAGGTTCTAGAGCTTACAGAGACTACTTTTTTAAACCACGATCTATACGCAACATGAGAGCTATTCAGCATGATATTAGACAAATAGATCAACGTATGACGATATAGTTGGATCTAAATCCAAAAATTGTATTACGGTCTAAAGTGAAGAGGCTAAGTACAGCTGCCGAGCATGTTTAATGTTTGATATCAATTACCCGAGGAAATAGTTTAATGAAGGGCCCATATTATATTGCTAACTTTTTGAGGCTCGGGTAATTTTTACAGATAAAAAATTATCGTCGACTCATGGTTGGTGGTTTGGGTGCTTTGGTATTCGTATTTCCAACTTTTACCTTTTCTTCTTCATTAGAAGATTCACGAAATTTACCATAAGTTCTCATAAGTTCAGTAGGTGAGGTCGATGAAATTTGATCTTTGATAGCTCCGCCAACATAACAAGCCACACAAGCAGTTGTTGCAAGAAGATGGACTGTACAACAGCCAGGCATTCCAATAAAACAACATATAGTTGCTCTGCAGCAATTCGTTGCCCAATCATTTATAGGAGTTTGATTTCCTAACGATAATGGCCAATTTATTTTTTCACAACATGTTCCTTCTATACATATGCTACATGCAACATAATTATATGCTTCTTCTGCACAAAGTGCTCTATATGTTGTTTTATGTCTTTCTGGTTCAGAAGGTAGTGAAGTTGTTGTATAACTTGATGAACGAGTTGGTTCTGGTATTGGTGGAGGAGAAGGGGGGATTACAAAAGCAACTACAAGAAGTTCTGGACTTGTTCCCGCTGGAGTTTCTGCAAGCGCTATTGCTTTCATATCCATTACTCGAAAAGTTGTAGCAGTAGAAGAAGACATGTTTATCACTCCTTAAGTTACCAAACTATATTCATGAATATTTAAGATGTTCGGTATTATATGTAAACGTTTTATTTATGTATATAATAATTTTGTAATTGAAGCTACACTACCTTAAAAATATTTATATGTTGGTTTAATTTTACTGAGATTATCTTATATAGATTACATGTGTTACATATAGAACATGGTTTGAAAAAGAATAGAGGTAAATCTACACAAGGTGTAATAAACAATATTAGGGTCTAGGACTACTACGAACCTCTGGTTCATCATTTTTATCGGTATTGTCGCTAACTTTATGAGGTTCGGTTCTTTTGAAAGTATCTACGGATGATCTTCTAGGCTGTGGAAGTGGGTCGGTTGATCTTCTGCTGGTTCCGGTTTCGGGGAAAGCTCGTTGTATTGAATCAAGCTCTTTTAATGTATCATGAATAGTATAATTTTCTGGATTACTTATATGCGCAATGATGGCAGCTTTATAAGATTGTACTTGATTTAATTCTCTTTGATAAATATGAACTGATTGTTTATTTTCATTTATTGACGTAACTTTTTGTTTACAGTTATCTTCAAGAGTAGAAGATAAATCTGCTTTTTTCCAACATTTTTCTTTTATAATATCGATTTTTGTTTTAGCCAATTCCATCGTTCTTTTAACGGCCTCATTTAGATCATTTTCATCCGTTATGTATTTTTTATAATAGTCTCTAATTACTGCTTCACATCTTTTATCAATTAATGCATCCATCTCTTTTCTTATATCAAACTGTGAACCGGCAGCTATTTTAGCTAATAATTGACTCATGCACTCTTCAAATAAACTGTTTAGATTTAAAGATGGCAACCCTTCTTTGCTCTCTTCTATATCTTTCATATGTGGAGAATATGATGGTAACTTGAAATCGAGGGGAATATTTTCTTGTTTATCTAAATGAAAAGCTCCTTTTATTAATTTTATTAAATCTTGTTGATCTTGATTTATTTTTTCATTTAATTGATGAATTTTTTTATGTAGAAAGTCTTCCCTTTCATTTAAGAAAGCCAATAATCGATTTAATCTTTCTAAAATAACTTGTTTTAGTATTTCTAATTTTATTTGATCCAGAAAATAAAGTGATTCGGGCGGAATCTCAAGTGGTTTTGTTGCATCATGTTCTCTTTTTTGTTGATTTTGTTGTTGGAGGAATAAAAATTCGCGAATAAAAATAGCTTCAAATACTACGCTTTCATATAAAGCATTCCACCATTGTAAATCTCTAAATTGTTTAATATTGTGAGTGATCATCGGAGGAATTAATAAGGCAATCGTATCCTTTAGCCATTCAGGCATTTTGACATTATTCGATACTGTCATAACACCTCCTCGTATCTGCGTGTGGGATACAGTCAGAGAGTTCACATTCGATCGAAAAATTACTCTTTCCTTAGAGCTTGTAGAGAAATTATACCATGCATAGACCCATTTCTATATTAGGAAAAGACCTAATCTTATTTAACTAATTGAATAATAATAAAAAATAGTTTTCAGCTAAAACAGAAAGCTAAATGAGTAACCCCAGTATTTTTACGGTAGAAAGAGAGGATTTTTGTAAATACATTTAAAATCAATTGGTTATTGATCTGTTTGTTTAGGAGAAACAATTGTTCACAAGATTATTCTATACATGAGTAAAACATTTACATATAATGTCGGGCATCTTATATATTTGTGATAGTTGTTAGTCTAGGAGTAATAAATATGTCTTCATCATTAGCTCGTCTTCAAGCAGTGCCTGCAGCTGAAGCAGATCTATATAATTCAGCTTCATCGCAATTTACAGCGCATGGTAAATCTTTTAATAATTTTCTTTTTCTATATTATCAATTATATGGCCAAATTGCTGTATTAAAACAAACTAAGAAAGATATCAGCGTAAACTTGGAAACTTTATTATATTCTCATCTCACTAATGCAAAAAACAAACTTTATGAAATGTGGAGAGTCCTTCCAAATAAGAGACTATTGCCTTCTTTAACTGAAGAAATAGATGAGTTATATAGATTGTATAATGAATCTAGTAAAGAAGTTACAGAAATGGAAACTCGTTATAATGCTTTATTTCCACCTCAACCTGCTGTGACTTCTACAGCTACAATTTTACGAACAGTGGATGCGAAATCAGTAGCAGTGGTAGCACCAGGACCTGCACCATCAGCTCCGCCATTATCTATTTTGCCGTCAGCAAATGCAGTGGCAGTTCCAGCGCAACGACCAGCAGGGGCAATGCCAATTACTATTAATGTTAATGAAGCCAAATCAGTGGGACAACATTCAGGGGGAACTACTCCAACTGCAACTGACAGTCCAAATTATTCACCGACTGGGACACCACCTCAGGCTCATACTTTACAACGTAAAGTGACACCGCCGTCGCCGGGGGGAACAACAGCAGTAGCGGGAGTAAAACCTGCTTTTGAGGGTGTAGTGCATAAACGCTCCAAGCATGATGATCTTACTATTCAATATATACCTAGAAAAAAACGGGTAGCTCCACCCGTAGTAGAACCAGTTAAGGAAAAAGATAAGAGACCCTGTGTTGTGATGTAGTTTGTCACGCCAGCGAAAGCTGGCCATCCA